>Ga0268265_10000584_pt1 | contig 36806 bp, 30 predicted proteins | sample KBSSwiS52_FD_190355 | JGI IMG/M metagenome (GOLD analysis project Ga0268265, IMG submission 190355) | Switchgrass rhizosphere microbial communities from Kellogg Biological Station, Michigan, USA - KBS Switchgrass S5-2 (SPAdes) (version 2) | ecosystem: Host-associated > Plants > Roots >...
CCGGCGCCGATCTATTGGGGCAGCGCGGCGTCAGAGCCGTGCTCACGGACAGTATCGAGGTCGGGGCATCGAATTGGACGCCCAAAATACTCGATCAATTTCAGCGTCTGCGTGGCTATGATCCGCACCCCTGGCTGCCCACGCTGACCGGCGTGATTATCCAATCCCGTGCGGCCAGCGACGCGTTCCTCTACGATTTTCGGCGCACGCTGGCCGATCTGATGGCGAGCGAACATTACGGTCAGGTTGCGCGCTCGGCGCATGAGGCAGGCCTCAAGGTTTATGGCGAATCGCAGGAAGGCGGTCGCGTTGTGCTGGGCGATGACATGACGATGCGTTCGCACGCCGATGTGCCGATGGCGGCGCTGTGGACCTTTGATGAGGAAACTGGACCAGCAGCCGGCGCGCTCACCGACATGCGCGGCGCCGCCTCGGTCGCGCATGTGTACGGACGGCAGTATGTCGCGGCCGAGTCGATGACATCGCAGATGAAGCCGTGGGCGTTCGCGCCGGCGGATCTGCGCCGCATCGTTGATCTCGAATTTGCCAGCGGCATCAATCGCCCGGTGATTCATACCTCCGTGCATCAGCCTAGCGACAAGGCGCCCGGTATTTCACTGGCGGTGTTCGGCCAGTATTTCAATCGCCTTGAAACGTGGGCAGAGCTGGCGCGTCCTTGGATCGATTATCTGACGCGTTCGAGTTATTTGCTGCAGCAGGGCAGCAATGTCGCCGATGTGGCGTATTTCAGCGGCGAGGAAGCGCCGCTCACCGCGCTGCACGGCGACGAGCCGACTCACTACGCCTACGATTTTATTAACGCCGACATGCTGCGCGATGTGTTTTCGGTGGAAGACGGTCAGATCGTTGCGAAAGGCGGCGCTCGCTATCGCGCGTTGTATCTGGGCGGATCGAGTGATCGCATGACCGTGCCGACCTTGCGTCGCCTCAATGAACTCGTTGAAGGCGGTGCTGTGGTGGTGGGCAATGCGCCGATCGCGTCGCCAAGTTTGGCTGATGATCCGGCCGATTTTCGACGCTTAATCGCGCGGCTCTGGTCCGGTGGCGCTGTAACAACCGTAGGTCAGGGCAAAGTCATCGCGAGCCGAAACATCGAAACCGCGCTCGCGCAGATTGGTGTTGCGCCCGACTTCAATTACGCGGCTTCGACAGTCGAGAGTCAGGTGCTGTTCGTCCATCGACGCATTGCAGACGGCGATATTTATTTTCTAAACAACACTAAAAATCGCGCGGAATCGTTTGACGCGCATTTTCGTGTAACGGGTAAACAGCCCGAAATTTGGCACGCAGATACAGGTAAAAGCGAGCCGGTGTCGTATCGCATCGAGGGCAATGAAACTGTCGTGCCATTGGCGATGAATGCCCACGATTCATTCTTCGTGGTATTCCGCAAACCGACCACTGTTGCCTCCAGCACCATCGCAAATCCGGCGTTTGCTCCTATCGCTGAGATCACCGGGCCGTGGTCGGTGGCGTTTCAACCGGAGCGCGGTGCGCCGGCCAACATCGAATTACCCGCACTCGCGTCGCTCAGCGAGCAAAGCGAACCGGGCGTGAAATATTTTTCCGGTATCGCGACCTATACCAAAACCTTCACGCTCCCCAAAAACACTCAACCGGGTACACCACTGTGGCTCGACCTGGGACAAGTAAGCGATGTTGCCGAAGTGCGAATCAACGGCCAGTCGGTGGGTATTGCATGGAAAGCGCCATATCGACTCGATATCGGACGAGTGGTTAAAAGCGGCCGCAATACGTTAGACATTCGCGTCGCAAATCTTTGGGTTAATCGTTTGATTGGCCATGCTCAACCGGGTGCACAGAAAGTGACTACCACCGTATTCTCCACTTACTCGGCAAGTGCACCACTGCGAAAATCCGGATTAATCGGACCGGTGCAACTAATGGCGGTTGCAACAGAGAGTTCCGCGCAGTGATTGCGCTATTCGACCGTAACCGATTTGGCTAAATTACGCGGCCGGTCGATATCCACATCGCGACGTAGCGCCACCTGATAAGCGAGTAGCTGCAGCGGAATGTTGAGTAAAATCGCATCGAGCTCTGGTTCAGACTTCGGTACTTCGAATACATTTTCTGCTGCAATCGAAATATCCCCTGGGTGCGTTATTACTAACACCGGGCCGCGACGCGCGCGAATTTCTGCGATCGTCGATAGATTTTTCGAAAACAAATCGTCTCGCGGCGCAATGACGATGGTGGGAGTGTCGGGAGAGATTAACGCCAGCGGCCCATGTTTTAACTCCGAGGCCGGATAAGCTTCCGCATGCAGATAACTCACTTCTTTTAGCTTTAACGCCCCCTCCATCGCCACCGCATAGCCAGCCGCGCGACCGACAAAATAAGCATGTTCACGGTTATCGAAACACTGCGCCAGGCGAGCGATTTCCGCTTCGCGCGCGATGATGCTATCGATTTGTGCGGGCAAAGCTTTTAGAGCAGCGAGCAGTCGATCGCCATGTGCTGGTGAAAGATCACGAATACGGCCGAGATGTAATGCCAGCAACGCGAACGCAATGGCGGTGCAGGTAAATGTTTTTGTGGAGACCACCGCAACTTCCGGCCCCGCATGAATATAAATGCCACGGCCGCATTCGCGCGCGATGGTGCTTCCGACCACATTGACGATTCCTAATACGCGGCCACCTTTGCGCTTGATCTCTTGCACGGCCGCCAACGTATCGAAGGTCTCGCCCGATTGACTGACCGCGATATAAAGCGTGTCTTGCTCGATAACCGGATTTCGATAACGAAACTCCGATGCCGGCTCGGCATGTGCGGGAATACGCGCGAGCTGTTCGATTAATTGCGCGCCAACACTGCCGGCGATGTGCGCCGAACCACACCCCAGTATTTTGATGCGATGCACTGCCAATAACTCGCGCGCCGCAAATTCGATGCCGCCGAAACGGCTGGTGTGAAAGCGTGACTCCAAACGACCACTCAGCGTGCGTCGCACGGCATCCGCCTGCTCGCCGATTTCTTTGCGCATGAAATGGTTAAAGTCGCCCTTGTCGAGAGCATCGTTATGCCATTCGATCGTAGTCGGCGTTTTTACGCACAAGCCACCTTCCAGCGTCGACGTTTCGAAACCGTCGGCGCGAATGACGGCGAGTTCGCCATCGTCAAGATGCACGATGGTTTGGGTATGGCGCGCCAGCGCGGCGGCATCGGAGGCAAAAAACATTTCATCGACACCGATGCCGATAACTACCGGGCTGCCATTGCGCGCCACGATAATCGATTCGGGTCGCGTCGCGTCGAGTACCGCCAACCCGTAAGTGCCTGTCACCAATCGCAACGCGGCACGTATAGCGTCTGCAAGATGTTGTTCAGGCATCGCCGCAATCAAATGTGCCAGCACTTCCGAATCGGTATCTGAGCGAAAGATAACGCCATCGGCCCCAAGCCGCGTGCGTAACGCCGTGGCATTTTCAATAATGCCGTTGTGAATAATGGCAATGCGATTCGCGCTATCGCAATGCGGATGCGCATTGCCATCGCTCGGCTCGCCATGTGTGGCCCAGCGGGTATGGGCAATTCCCGGCGTACCGATAAAATCGTTTGGAATTAATTTTTCGAGATCGCGGACGCGTCCTTTGCATTTGATAACGCGCAGTTCGCCCGAATTCACTATTGCGATTCCCGCTGAATCGTAGCCGCGATATTCGACCCGATGTAAACCCTCCATCAAAATGGAGGTGGCGTCTCGCTTACCGATGTATCCAACAATTCCGCACATAACGAAATATCCTCAGCCGTAAATTATTCGTCGTATCTGACGTTCCGTGAAATGAGGTGCGCGAAACCGTCGCTTGGTCATCTCAACGGCTATTCGCAAAAATATCTCGTTATTCGCACAGCCCTCGCGCTGCAGCTCGCGATGACGCCGACACACAAATTCCTCCGGCGATTCATTGAGAAACGACACCACTTCTTCGACCAGGCGCGTGACTTCAGCCTCGCTAAAGCGGCTGCTGCGCACGAGATAAGCAACGAGATCTTTTAATTCAATATCGTCCGACATGGGGGCGCACTGTCCGGCAATAGAAGATTTAACGCAAAGACTTTGCCCGAATTCGGGCATGCAGATTTATTATTGAATAGAGCAATGTATCGATAACATTCAGTGGCAATGCGCTCGGTGCGCGGTACTCTCGCCGTCTATCCCACCGCATCGATTCGGTAGTACGCACTCATGTACTCAACGCCGTTGGTAATTTTTACTTCTTCATGCGAAAAGCGACCGCCGATTTTTTCCATTGCTTTTCTGGAGCGCCAGTTGGTTGCTCCTATATGAAACCAAATGGTTTTCGCCCAGCGAAATGCGTGAGTCAGCATGAGCTGTTTCATTTCTTGATTCACGCGACCGCCCCAATGGCTTCTGGCTAAAAAAGTGTAACCAATCGCCACTTCCTTTTCCGCTGGATTCCATTCGTAGTAACGCGATGATCCGACGATTTGCCCTGAAATATTATCGATGACGACAAAGGCGCTGCCGGAGGATATGGCACCGGCAAAAAATTGTTTCTGAAAGACTTCCCGTTGGTAGCGCGTGGGATCGGGGTGTTGCTCCCACACCAGCGGGTCTGAGGCGGCCGCATAGAGCATTGCAAAGTCTTCGGCCTTTAACGGGCGTAGCGTAATCAATTCGCCAACGAGTGTCGGCTGAAAATCAAAGTGTGAAAGCTGCTGCATGAGTTTTTCCTATTTCCATATAAATAAATATTTCACGGCGCAGTGAAGTTCACCGCCTGCGGCTACCGCCTAGCAGCGATCCCAATACACCGCGCAGAATTTCTCGTCCCACTTGTGTGCCGATGCTGCGTGCCGCGCTTTTGGCTAAGGCGCCGAGCAATTCGCCGGTGACATTCCCGGCGGCATTGCCAGTTGCGGCAGGCCCGCGCGCCTTGGTTGTATCGTTAGAGGCCGCTGTGGCTTTAGCGCGCTGCGCGAGCATTTCGTACGCCGACTCGCGATCGATATTCTGCTCGTATTTGCCGCGCAGCGGTGAGCGCGACATTTGGTCGGTACGCTCGATATCGGTCAGTGCGCCCACGCGTGCCTGCGGCGGATACATGAAAACGCGTTCGACCGGCGTTGGTTGGCCTTTTTCGTCGAGTACAGAAACCAGCGCTTCGCCGACGCCGAGTTCGGTGATGACCTGTTCGGTATTCAATGCCGGATTGGCGCGAAACGTTTGCGCGGCGGCACGTACCGCTTTTTGATCCTTCGGGCTGAAGGCGCGCAACGCATGCTGCACACGATTGCCGAGTTGACCGAGAATGGTTTCTGGCACATCGAGCGGATTTTGCGTGACGAAATAAATACCGACGCCTTTCGAGCGAATCAAGCGCACGACCTGTTCGATTTTTTCGATCAATGCTTTTGGTGCATCGTTAAACAGCAAATGCGCTTCGTCGAAAAAGAACACCAGTTTCGGTTTATCGAGATCGCCGACTTCGGGTAATTCTTCGAATAATTCCGATAAGAGCCACAACAAAAACATCGCATACAGGTGCGGATGCGTCATCAATGCGGTGGCATCGAAAATGCTGATGACACCGTTGCCAGAGAAATCACTCTGCATTAAATCGCTCAGTGCAATCTGCGGTTCACCGAGAAATTGTTCGGCGCCTTGTTCTTCGAGCACGAGTAGTTGCCGTTGAATGGTGGCGATGCTAGTGCTGCTCAGGTTGCCGTATTCACCCTGCAGATTTTTGGCGTTGTCGGAAATCCATGTCAGCAGCGCACGCAAATCTTTTAGGTCCAGCAATAGCAGGCCGTTCGCATCGGCGATTTTGAAGGCGGCATACAGCACACCGGTTTGCGTGTCGTTCAATTCGAGCAGATGTGCGAGTAATAAGGGGCCAATACTCGATACCGTGGCGCGAATGGGCAGGCCGCGTTTGCCATACATGTCCCATAACTGCACTGGATATGCCTGGGTGTGGTAATCGGCGATATTCAATTGGGCAACACGCTGTTTGATTTTTTCGTTATCGCCGCCGGGGCGCGCGAGTCCCGATAAATCGCCTTTAACATCCGCCATAAATATGGGCACGCCGTTGCGTGAAAAATTTTCGGCGAGGGTTTGTAATGTCACGGTTTTGCCAGTGCCGGTGGCGCCGGTAATCAGGCCGTGGCGGTTGGCCATGCGCAGTGTTAGCGATACCCGGGTTTGCTCGGCGGCGCCAATCGGAAATTGTGGAGTCATCGCGATGGTTCCTGAAGGGTGATGGCGCGATTGTAATCGATCGCATCGACGCTGCGATGGTGGCGCGTTAGGGCATGTAATACCATGCGGCAAAAGTTCTTAATGAGTATCCATGTATGTCGAATATTGCTCCGGGATTCGAACCGTTATTTTTTGGCAGTCCCTTTTTTGATTTTATTGGCCCGGTCTATCACTGCATCTATCCAACGCACGAGCAGCTTGCGCTGCTCCTCGAAGAAAAACATTGCAACACGTTCATGGTGGCACACGGCGGTTTATTGTCGACGCTGGCCGATGTGGCGATGTCGCGCGCTTTAGTGCGTGCGCGCGGCGACGGTACCAAGGCGCTGACGATTAGTCTCAGTATCGATTTCATTGGCACTGCTGTTGTCGGTGCGTGGCTCGAAGCGCACGTTGCGTTGAAAAAAACTTCAGGAACCGTTGGTTTCGCCACTTGCGAGATTCGCGAAGGCGATAATGTGATCGTTGTGGCTAATGGTGCTTTCCGGTACGTTACCCCACGTTAATTAATACGCTGCTCAGCAAGTCAATAATCAGCAAGCCAAGAATAAACAGGAGAATTCCATGCGCACTGCTGCAAAAAGTTATTTGTGGTTGATGATTCTGATGAGTCTCGCTTTCGGCCTGCTGTATCTTTTTATGCCGGCTAAAATGATCGAACCGCTGGGATATGGTGCGTTGGTGTCATCTGCGCTCGCGGATATACGAGCAACGTTTGCCGCGTTTCAACTGGCAACGGCGATTTTCCTCATTTGGTGTGTACAAACAGAGCAGATCAAGCTGGGCTTGATTTGTATGTTCTTTAGTGGACTTGCGTTTGTATTGTGCCGCGGCTATGGGCTGTATATCGATCATTCAATGACCCCGATGTTGCGTGGAACTATCGTCTTCGAAACGGCATTAACCGTTATTTCTATTGTTCTGTACGTGCTGACGCCTGAGGGCGGACGTATCGATGCCGGCCCGTCGAAACGTGCTGCGACGATTTTTGTTGCAGTAATGGGCCTGGCGACACTCGCATCCGGATTAGCATCGGCATTGATGCCGGTCGAAACACTGGCGCCGATGGGTTTCAGCCAGCTTGCACCATCAGCGCTGACCGATGCGCGCGCGAGCTATGGCGGTTTTCAAATCGGTCTCGCGTTATTCATGTTGTGGTGTTTGCCGGCGCGGCATGTATTCGCCGGCGCTTTCAATTTTTTTATTTGCATAGCGCTGATTGTAATTTGTCGAGCATTGGCGATGGTTATCGATAACATTTATACGCAGAGCCTGATCGGAGCCCTCATTTTCGAAAGTGTCCTCGCTGCGCTGGCTCTGTTCGTGGTATTGAAGGCGAGAAAATTCGACAGCGTTGCGAGCTGATGGCGGCCGTCGATATCGGACTGTATCGCGCGAAGAGATAGGCGCGGACGGTGTGGTGACGGCCCCGAATCCGTTGCGGACATCTAGCTATGTCCGTTCGCTATGTAACCCATTCCAGTAAATCAACTATTAACAGCTCGCCATCATTGGTGGAGAATGAACGCCTTTCAAAAAAGGCTGGAGAACGTAATGGCACTGTTCAAGAACTTCATCGCAGGCGAGTGGGTCGAGGGTGTCTCGGTCTCGCGGAACATCAATCCCTCCGATACCAATGATGTAGTCGGCGAGTTCGCCGGCGCTTCCGCTGAACAAGTCGAGCAGGCCATTGCCGCCGCGCGTGCCGCACTGCCAGCATGGGCCAGAACCACGGCGCAGGTACGCGCCGAAGTGCTGCTAAAGGCGGCCGATGAGATTCTGGCGCGCAGCGCCGAACTGGGCGAATTGTTATCGCGCGAAGAAGGCAAAACCCTTGCCGAGGGTACCGGTGAAGTGATTCGCGCCAGCCATTGTCTGCGCTACTTTTCGGGTGAAGCGATCCGCATGCGCGGCGAAATCTTTCCGCCGGTGCGTCCGAATGTCACTGTTGAGATAACGCGAGAGCCAGCCGGCGTAGTCGGCGTGATCACGCCTTGGAACTTCCCGATCGCGATTCCTGCGTGGAAGATTGGCGCAGCGCTGGCCTTCGGCAACACCGTTGTATTCAAGCCGGCCGATCTGACTCCGGCCTGCGGCTGGGCGCTGGTGGATATTCTGGTGCGCGCGGGTGTGCCAAACGGCGTGCTGAACTTAGTGATGGGTCGTGGCTCGGTGGTCGGCAACCCGCTGGTCGACGGCGTCGATGCGATTACCTTTACTGGCTCTGTGCCGACGGGTCGCAATATCGCCGTGCGTGCAATTGGCACGATGACCAAGATCCAGCTCGAAATGGGTGGCAAAAATGCGCTGGTGATCCTCGACGATGCCGATCTTGATGTCGCCGTCGAGTGCACGGTCAATGGTGCGTTTTACGGCACCGGTCAGCGTTGTACCGCGAGCGAACGTATTATCGTTACTGAGGGCATTCACGACCGCTTCATCAATGCCGTGAAAGAGCGCATGGCAAAAACCGTGGTTGGTCACGCGCTGAAGAAAGGCACGCAGATTGGCCCGGTAGTCGATGAGAAGCAGCTTGAGCACAACTTGAAGTACGTCGAAATCGCCCGCCGCGATGGCGCCACCATTTTCGGCGGCGAACGGCTGGAGCGCGAAACCCCGGGTTTCTATATGTCGCCAGCGCTGATGGTCGGCACCGACAACGCGATGCAAATCAATCGCGAGGAAGTGTTTGGTCCGGTCGCCTCGATAATTCGCGTGAAAAACTACGACGAAGCGCTGGTGAAAGCGAACGACAGCGAGTTTGGTCTATCGTCCGGCATCTGCACTACCTCACTGAAATATGCGAAAGACTTCCAGCGCAATAGCGAATCGGGTCTGGTGATGGTGAATCTGCCGACCGCGGGTCTCGACTATCACGTACCGTTCGGGGGGCGTAAAGGGTCGAGTTACGGTCCGCGCGAGCAGGGCACGTACGCCGTTGAGTTCTTCACCACGGTGAAGACGACGTACATGAATCCGTAATGACAATCGCAAGCGTCCAGCTGTGGTTCGCAATGAACGATGGCTGTGACGCAATGTTTTTGCGGGAGCGAGCGGGTCAGCTTTAAGGTGGGCCCGCGCGATGTTTAGAGATCGTTATTACCCTTGCGCGAGCGATCCTGTACCGAGCCCGGTATCACTGGTTCGGTCGGCTTCTTCGCCAGCGAAATATGACGCGATCCACCGAATACCTGGCCGCTGACGCCGTTGGCAATTTGTTGGATTTTGCCGCCACTTTTCAGAAAAGCTGCAGTCTGCTGATCGATCGAGACTCGGGTGTCGTTGGTCGAAGGCTGTTTGGTTTTTGCGGTGAGCCTAGTCGTCGGCTTGGCCATAGCGGCGGTCCATTCGTGAAGAAAGGCGCACAGTCTACGGCAAATGGGGCTTCGCCGCCTTACTAAAAGACACTGACCATGCGGTCAGCGGTCCATTTGGGCATGAAATACTGCGGTGAAATCTAATTGACAGGAGCCATTACTCGCGTAGACTCAGTCCAGCTTATTTGTGCGTCTGTTATTGTCCTGTAGTTCCGAAGCGTTTGTCGTAGTTTCTCCCTCGCTCCGTTAGTTCAAGTAACTCCCTCATTTTTAAGCCAATCCGCTAAGCCTGTACGTATCGTCGGCTTGGTAAATCTTCTCTATGCAGGTTATTTTTATGTCGAATCTCAGCACTGGCACCGTCAAATGGTTCAACGAATCCAAAGGTTTCGGATTTATTTCTCCTGAAAGCGGTCCGGACTTGTTTGTCCACTACAGCTCGATCAACAGTGGTGGCTTCAAAACGCTGACCGAAGGTCAGCAAGTACAGTTCATCGTTACCCAGGGTAAAAAAGGCCCGCAAGCCGAAAACGTTACCCCCATCTAAGTCAGTTCCCACACCGGGGCCGCTCGGCCCCGGTGCGTTTTACGCCCTCTGTCTCTGTAATACCTTCTGCTTAAATTCAGCAAAATTGCGCATTACTTTCTAGTGTAAAATCCCGCGACCCAATCGACCGATCGTCGACCCGTTGTTGCTGAGGAGTGTTTTCCCATGACCGTAATTCGTCAGGACGATTTGATTCAGAGTGTCGCCGACGCGCTGCAATATATCTCCTATTACCACCCCGTCGACTTCATTCAGGCGATGCACAACGCCTACGAAAAAGAAGCGAACCCCGCGGCTAAAGATGCAATCGCACAAATTCTGATTAACTCGCGCATGTGCGCAATGGGCCACCGTCCGATTTGCCAGGACACTGGCATTGTCACCGTGTTCGTCCGTGTCGGCATGAATGTGCAGTGGACCGGCGCAACGATGGGTGTCAGCGACATGATCAACGAAGGCGTGCGCCGGGCTTATGCCAATCCCGACAACGTGCTGCGCGCGTCGATCCTGTCCGATCCGGATGGCGAGCGCAAAAACACCAAAGACAATACCCCGGCCGTGATTCACTACGAACTGGTACCGGGCGACACCGTCGATGTGCACGTTGCGGCCAAAGGCGGCGGCTCCGAAGCCAAATCGAAATTCGCGATGCTGAATCCATCGGATTCGGTGGTCGACTGGGTGCTGAACATGGTGCCGCAGATGGGCGCCGGCTGGTGCCCACCGGGCATGCTCGGCATCGGCATCGGCGGCACGGCGGAAAAAGCGATGCTGCTGGCGAAAGAAGCGCTGCTCGATCCGATCGACATTCAGGATCTACGCGCGCGCGGTGCGAGCAACCGCTCCGAAGAATTGCGTCTGGAGCTGATGGATAAGATCAACGCACTTGGCGTAGGTGCGCAGGGACTCGGTGGCCTCACCACCGTGCTCGATGTGAAAGTGAAAGATTATCCAACCCACGCGGCCAACAAGGCGGTGGCGATCATTCCGAACTGCGCCGCCACGCGTCACACCCATTTCGTGCTCGACGGCTCCGGCCCGGCGCAACTCGAAGCGCCGGACATCAACGACTGGCCGGATATCACCTGGGAAGTGGGCGATAGCGTACGCCGCGTCAATCTCGATACGGTAACGCCCGCCGACGTGAAAACGTGGAAGCCGGGCGAAACGTTATTGCTCTCCGGAAAAATGCTTACCGGGCGCGATGCCGCGCACAAGAAAATCACCGACATGCTCAATGCCGGCCAAAAACTGCCGGTCGATCTGACCGGACGTTTTATTTATTACGTTGGCCCGGTTGATCCGGTGCGCGATGAAGTCGTCGGTCCGGCCGGCCCGACCACGGCGACGCGGATGGATAAATTCACCCGCCAGGTGCTGAAAGAAACCGGTCTGCTTGGCATGATCGGTAAATCCGAGCGCGGCCAGATTGCGATCGATGCGATCAGGGATTACGAATCGGTGTATCTGATGGCGGTCGGTGGCGCCGCGTATTTGGTGGCGCAGGCGATCAAATCGGCGAAAGTGCTCGCGTTCCCAGAACTCGGTATGGAAGCGGTATACGAATTCGACGTGAAGGATATGCCGGTGACAGTGGCAGTCGATTCGAAAGGCGAATCGGTGCACAAGACCGGCCCGCAAATCTGGAAAGCGAAAATCGAAGAGCAGCATCTGGAATTAATTTAATGCAAAAGTCTTCGCGCAAGGATGCACGTGGGGTACACCCTCCCCTGATAAGGGGAGAGGACGGGAGGGGTTTTTGGCGGTTGCAAGAATTAACCCCCCTCAATCCCCCTTTGTCAGGGGGGAAATAAAACACCATGCAGACCTTCTACTGGCACGACTACGAGACTTGGGGGGTTAATCCCTCCCAAGATCGTCCCTCGCAATTCGCAGGTATTCGCACCGATCTCGACTTCAACATCATCGGCGAACCGCTCGTTCAATATTGCCAGCCGCCGCAGGATTTATTGCCGCAGCCCGACGCGTGTTTGATCACCGGTATCACGCCGCAATTGGCGCAGCGCGAAGGGCTGCGCGAATACGAATTCATCGCCAATATTCATCGCGAGCTGAGTAAGCCAGGTACCTGTGGTGTCGGTTACAACAGCATTCGCTTCGACGATGAAGTCACACGCTTTGCGCTGTATCGCAATTTCTACGATCCGTATGCGCGCGAATGGCAAAACGGCAATTCGCGTTGGGACATTATCGATATGGTGCGCGCGTGTCGCGCATTGCGACCCGACGGTATCGAATGGCCACTGAACGACGATGGCAAACCGTCGTTCAAACTCGAACATTTGACCGCGGCAAATCATTTGCAGCATGAAGCCGCGCACGATGCGTTGTCTGATGTGCATGCGACGATAGCGGTTGCGAAACTGATCAAAACCAAGCAGCCAAAATTATTCGATTATTTATTCAAGCTGCGCGATAAACGCGAAGTGGCCGCATTGTTGAATCTCGCGCAGAAAAAACCGGTGCTGCATATCTCCGGTATGTTTCCGACCGAACGCGGTTGCGCTGCTTTGGTATTGCCGCTGGCGATACATCCGAGCAATGCCAACGAAATTATTTGTTTCGATTTGAGCGCAGATCCAGAATTGCTGCTCGATCTGTCGGTCGATGAAATTCGCCGCCGCGTATTTACCGCGCAGAGTGAACTTGAGGTCGAGCGCATTCCGTTGAAAACGATTCGGCTCAATCGCTGCCCTGTTGTCGTCACTGAAAAATTACTCGACGAAAAAATTGCGCAACGATGGCAGATTGATCGCGTCCGTTGTGAAGCTAGCGCGCAAAAATTGCTTGGGGTAAGCACGCTTGCAGCGAAATTGCGCGATGTATTTGTGGCGGCTGAACGCAAGCCCATCACTGATCCTGAACAGATGCTATATAGCGGCGGTTTTTTCAGCGACGCCGATCGCGCGACGATGACGCAGGTGCGCAAGGCGAAGCCAAAAGAGTTGGTAACACAAAATTTCGTGTTCGAAGACAAGCGACTGCCGGAAATTTTATTGCGTTATCGCGCGCGCAATTTTCCGGAAACATTATCGAGCGATGAGCGCGCCGATTGGATCGAGTTTTGTCGCGCGCGGCTCACCGATCGCAGCTATGGCGCGAGTATTGTGCTCGATGAATTTCGCGCGCGGTTGAGCGAACTTTCGGCACAAACGGATCTGAACGAAAAACAGCGGGGGGTTTTACACGAACTTGCTATCTACGCAGAGGCTGTTTCCTCTGCGTTTGAGAGAGAGGCGAGCTATTAGCTTTTCCACGCACTGAATTCAATTTCATAACGCCCCGGCACCATCGACGCCTGGTAAATTTTTGCGGTCGGATAATTCGCGCGCATCAGCTTAACGATCAATTCTTTTTCTTTATCCGACGTGTGGATGCCGAAGTACACGGCGCGCAATTCGTGCGCGGGAAATTTGCGCAGGTCATACCACAGCTCGGGATCGCTCTGGATATCGTCGAGCGCGGTTTCGAAACAGCGCCATTCCTGCTCCAATTGATCCTGCTTACCCTTGACCAGGAATTTGCTCGGAAATGCATCGGTGGTGGGCGCGGAGCGGCGCCCATAAATAATTTCGAGTTGCTCCTGTTGATTCGTCACCATCGGCGCCAGGCCCTGATAGGTGACACGTTGTGGCTTGGCGAGGCCGGTGTCATCGCCGCATTCAAAGCGCAGGGCGATGCCGCGATGCTGATCGGCGAACCGCTGCCAGCAGCTGACGTTATGCGGTTTATCGGAAAAACACGCGATGCGCACGTTGCGCGCGAATTGCCGCCACTGCCGCAAATACTCTTCGACTTGCCGCCCTTGAATGTCGGCGATCTGGCCGAGCAACTCTCGCAGCACATCCTGCGCTTCTTCTTCATCGCAAAAACGCTGCTGTTCGCGCCAGCGCGCCATGATGTTGACCAGCCGGTTATGGCGTCCGGTCGGCTCGTCGGGGCCGAACAGCATGATCAATGCTTCGCGCAGCAACACATCGAGCAGGCTTTCGGCGCTGAGGTCGGGCTTGGCGTGATAGTCGAGTTCGAACGGATCGCCGAATAAATGCGGCGCGCTCCAGCGCAACGCTTGGCTGCTGAGAATTTTGACGCCGGTATCGATCGGGCAAAATTTAACGAGGGATGAAACGGAATCGGCTGCCACGGTAATGCCTGTCGTTTATTGATTGAGTAGCGAGTGCAAGTAATAGCACACGCTGCTCGGGCAGCAACAAAAAACCGTAGCTTTTGATCGAGTGCACTGCCGAAGCGGGCTGCGCCGAACTGGGATGCTTTTCTTTCGGGGCAACGTGGCGATGTAGTGATGGCTCGGTGTGTTAGTCCCTCGGAGAAGTCGGCGAAATCTCCGCGGGAATCCTGCGCCGAAGCTTCGATGGTTCGTGCTTTCTGCCCCGAAAAAAAGCATCCCAGTTCGGCGCTCGTGGCACCCAAGCGCGTGCTACGAGTTTTTACAGCCAGAAAGAAAGACTGTTTTCTTTGCCGCACCTGCCGGGCCGTGGATAATAGGCGCCGTTCTTTCGGAGATGCCCACCTTGAATGCGGCGCAGCAGCCCAACGCCAGTCTTGGCGTTCTGACCAAAATCTTCCCTTACCTTCGGCCGTATCGTTGGCGCATGCTCGGCGCGTCGCTGGCGCTGATATTCACCGCCGCGATCACCCTGTCGATCGGGCAGGGCTTGCGCATGCTGGTCAACGACGGGTTTCACGGTGACGAAGCGGCGTTGAATCACGCGCTCCAATTGTTTGGTGTGATCGTGTTGCTGCTCGCCGCGGGGACCTTCGTGCGTTTCTATCTGGTTACCTGGATTGGCGAGCGCGTCAGCGCCGATCTGCGCCGCGCGGTATTCAATCATGTCATCGGCCTGCATCCGGGATTTTTCGACACCATTCACAGCGGCGATATTCAATCGACAATTACTACCGATACCACGCTGCTGCAAACCGTGATCGGCTCGTCGATTTCGGTGGCGCTGCGCAATGCGCTGATTCTGATCGGCGGCGTGATCTGGATGTTTATCTCCAATGCCAAGCTCACCGCGATGGTGTTGCTGAGTGTGCCGCTGGTGGTGGCGCCGATTCTGATTTTCGGTCGCCGCGTGCGTAGCCTGTCGCGCGCCAGTCAGGATCGGCTCGCCGACGTTGGCAGCTATGTCGGCGAAGCGGTGCAAAACGTCAAAGTCGTGCAAGCGTTCAATCATCAGCAGGTCGATGCCAAACGCTTCGGCGAGCATGTCGAGGCGGCGTTCGATGTCGCGCAACGCCGCATTTGGCAGCGCGCGTGGCTGACCACGCTGGTGATCACGCTAGTGCTCGGTGCGATCGGTGCGATGATTTATGTCGGCGGCAACGATGTGAATCACGGTCGCATCAGCGCCGGCGAACTCGCCGCGTTCGTGTTTTACGCCGTGATGGTGGCGGCATCGGTCGGTGCGATCAGCGAGGTCTACGGCGATCTGCAGCGCGCCGCCGGCGCCAGCGAACGCATGCTCGAATTGCTGGCTGCCGCGCCGCTGATTCTGCCGCCGGCAAATCCGCGCGAGTTAACGCAGCCGGTGCGCGGCGATGTGCGTATCGAACATATTCGCTTTCATTATCCGACCCGGCCCGAGCATGCCGCGATCGACGATTTGACGCTGCCTATCGTGGCCGGGAAAACCACGGCGTTAGTCGGCAGTTCGGGTGCGGGTAAGTCGACGCTGATCGATCTGCTGCTGCGCTTTTACGATGTGCAACAGGGTGCAATTTTGTTCGATGGCATCGACCTGCGCGAACTCGATCCGCAAACACTGCGTGCGCAAATCGCGCTGGTACCGCAACAGCCGGTGCTGTTTAGCGGTAGCGTGCTCGACAATATTCGCTACGGCCGTCCCGATGCGAACGATGCCGAAGTGCGCGCCGCCGCCGCCGCGGCATTCGCGAGTGAATTCATCGAACGGCTGCCGCAGGGTTACGACAGCCAGGTTGGCGAGCAGGGTGTACGCTTGTCCGGCGGCCAACGCCAGCGCATCGCCATCGCGCGGGCGCTGTTGAAGGATCCGGCACTGCTGTTGCTCGACGAAGCGACCAGTGCACTCGATGCCGAAAGTGAATTTCAGGTGCAGCAGGCACTCGAACGCCTGATGCAGAACCGCACGACACTGGTGATTGCACATCGCCTCGCAACAGTCGTTAAAGCCGATCAAATTGCGGTACTGGATCAGGGCCAACTCGTTGCGGTCGGGCGACACGACGAATTATTGCGTTCGTCGCCGCTGTATGCGCGTTGGGCGGAATTGCAATTCAACAATGCCGCACGCGAGCAGCAACTCGTTGCGGCTAAGTAAAAGCGTTAGAGCCTTCCCTCTCCCTCAAGGGGTGAGGGAATTAAATCGCGAGGAAGCAACGTGAAATTTCCCGGCAGCCACATCCTCTCCATGGCGCAGTTCGAACGCGCGGACATCGAACAAGTATTCGCGGTGGCGGATCGCATGGAGCCCTACGCGCATCGTCGCCGCATAACGAATGTGTTAGACGGCGCGATTCTCGGCAGTATGTTTTTTGAATCGTCGACCCGCACCCGCGTCAGCTTCGGTTGCGCATTTAATTTGCTCGGCGGTGACGTGCGCGAAACTACCGGCTTCGAAGCGACCTCGCTGACGAAGGGCGAATCATTGCACGACACCGCGCGCGTGCTGTCAGGCTACAGCGATGTGATCGTGATGCGTCACCCGCAGGCCGGTTCGGTAACGGAATTTGCGCAGGCATCGCGCGTGCCGGTTGTTAACGGCGGCGACGGTGCGAATGAGCATCCGAGCCAGGCCCTGCTCGATCTGTACACGATTAAAAAAGAACTCGAACACCAGGGGCGTGCCGGCATCGACGGGCTCAGCATCGGCATGATCGGCGATCTGAAATTCGGTCGCACCGTGCATTCGCTGTGTAAATTGCTGACGCTGTTCAACAACATCACGGTTACGCTGATTTCGCCGAATGAATTGCGTATGCCGGCGGAAATCGTCGAGCAACTGCGCAGTGCCGGTCATCGCGTGGTCGAATCGGACAATATGGAACAGAGCCTGTCGCACGTTGATATTGCGTATGCGACGCGCATTCAAGCCGAGCGTTTTGCGAATGCTGAAGAGGCGATGTTGTATCGCGGCCGCTATCGTTTGAATCAGGCGGTGTACACGCAGTATTGCAAACCCAACACCGTCATCATGCATCCGCTGCCACGCGATTCGCGCGCCGAGGCAAACGAGCTCGACAACGATTTGAATGACAATCCGAACCTCGCGATTTTCCGTCAGGCCGATAACGGCATTCTGGTGCGCATGGCATTGTTCGCACTGATTCTCGATGTTGTCGAACAAGTCGACACACATGCACGCGACGTTAACTGGTATACCGAGCGGCGTTTTTGATGAAGCGCTCAACGTTTACGCGCGATGATGTCGATGTGCTGAGCGATAACAGCGCTTACGACGGTTTTTTCAAAGTGCGCGAATTGCAATTGCGCCATCGCAAATTCGATGGCTCATGGAGCCCGGTACTGCGGCGCGAACTCGTTTTGCGTCACGATGCGGCCGGCGTACTGCTGTACGATTCGCATCGCGATGAAATCGCATTGGTCGAGCAATTTCGCGTCGGCGCGCTAAAGCGCAACAGCAATCCATGGCTGCTCGAACTGGTCGCCGGTTTAATCGACAGCGATGAAAATGCCGAAGCGGTAGCGCGCCGCGAAGCGCTCGAAGAAGCCGGTTGCGAAATAAAAGCAATGGAGCTTATCTGCGAATATTTTTCGAGCCCCGGCGGCAACAACGAATATTTTCATTTGTATTGTGGTCAGTGCGATTTGCAAAATGCCGGCGGCGTGTTTGGCCTGCCGGAAGAAGGTGAAGATATTCGCGTACACGTCGTTACTGTTGATGCCGCATTGCAGGCATTAGAGCGGCGTGAATTTTCCAACGCGCCCACCATCATCGCGCTGCAATGGTTGCAGCTGCACCGCCAACGTTTACGCGAGCAGTGGCGCTGATGCGATTATTTTTCGCAGTGCCCATCGCGCCCGAGAGCAGCGCGGCGCTATCGGCGTTGTGTTCGCGCTTGCAAACACAGCGCGGCTGGCATTGGGTGAGCGAACGCAACTGGCATATCACGCTGGCATTTCTCGGCGAGACCGATGGCAAATGGGTGCAGTCACTGAGCGAGCTCGGTGAGAGCGTGGCGGCGACCAGCGAATGCAGTGCGCTTACGCTCGATAGTTTGCAATGGTTCCCGAGCATCAACCGCCCGCGCTTGCTCGCCGCCGTCGCCGGACAAGCCGGTGCGTTGCCATCGATGCGCAAACAATTAGCGGCTGGCCTGCGCGATCTCGGCGTGAATTTCGACGGCAAACCGTTGCGCCCGCACGTCACGTTAATGCGACTCGAACGCGGCGTTGAAGTGCATGATTTAAGTTTGCCGCCGTGCGATATTCGCGTCGATGTCGAAACGTTGGCGCTGTATCGCAGCGAACGCGAACACGGCGAAACACGCTATCGGCCGATTTGGCGGCGCGATTTAAATCCCTTGTCTCCCTTTCATTAAAGGGGGGATTGGCGCTGTGCAATCGCCCAGTACGCGCTTGATTCGAAGCACGATAGCCCCCTTTAGTGAAAGGGGGCGGCTCGCGCAGCGAGCGGGGGATTTCCGGATAACTAAGAAGAAGTAATGAATTCGACTGAACCCAAAAAATCCCACGGCCTGCTGCGCAGCAGTTTCATGGTCAGTTTGTTGACCATGCTGTCGCGCGTGCTTGGCCTGGTGCGCGATATTAGCTTCAGTGTGTTTATCGGCGTTGGGCCGGCCACCGATGCGTTTTATTTCGCGTTCCGCATTCCGAATTTTCTGCGCCGTTTGTTTGCTGAAGGCGCATTCGCGAATGCGTTTGTGCCGGTGCTATCGGAATACCGGCAGCAGCGCAGTTTTCAAGATGTGCGCGATCTGGTCGATCGCGTGTCTGGCGTGCTCGGCTCGACGTTGATTGCGGTGACGACGCTGGCAGTGATCGCGGCGCCGATGGTCACTGGCCTGTTCGCGCCCGGGTATATCGACCAACCGGAAAAATTCGCGCTGACCAGCGATCTGATTCGAATTACGTTTCCCTATTTATTTTTAATTTCGATGACCGGGTTTTCCGGCGCAATTCTGAATAGTTACGGCCGCTTCGGCGCGCCGGCGTTTGCACCGGTGTTGCTGAATGTGGTGTTGATCGCTGCGGCTTTTTTCGCGCGGCGCTGGTTCGATCAGCCGTTGTACGCATTGGCGTGGGGCGTGCTGATCGCCGGCGTTGCGCAATATATTTTTCAATGGCCGTTTTTGATTCGGCTGAATCTGCTGCCGCGTCCGCGCTGGCAGCCGCACGACGAAGGTGTGCGTCGTATTCTGCGGCTGATGCTGCCGGCGCTATTTGGCGTATCGGTCAGTCAGATCAATCTGCTGCTGGATACCGTAATCGCATCGTTTCTACCGGCCGGTAGCGTGTCGTGGCTGTATTTATCCGATCGCTTGCACGAGCTGCCGCTCGGTGTATTCGCGGTTGCAATCGGCACGGTGATCTTGCCGAGTCTGTCACGCGATCAAGCGAATGCATCGCCGCAGAGTTTTTCGCGCACGCTCGATTGGGCGCTGCGCATGGTGCTGTTGATCGGCATGCCGGCATCGGTGGCATTGATCGTGGTCGGGCGCTCGATTCAGACCGCGCTGTTTCGCTACGGGCAGACCTCCGCGCTTGATGTGCAAATGTCGTCGTATGCGCTGGCGGCGGTATCGATTGGGCTCAGCGCGTTCATGCTGATCAAGATTCTCGCGCCGGGTTTTTACGCGCGCCAGGATATGAAAACGCCGGTGCGCATTGGGATTATCTCGATGATCGCGAATATGGTGTTCAACCTGATTCTGGTCATTCCACTGCACGTTTACTTCAGGCTCGGCCATGTTGGGCTAGCGCTGGCGATGGCGCTGTCGGCTTGGCTGAATACCGGCCTGCTGGCGCGCGGTCTGATCCGCCAACAGATTTATCTGCCGCAAGCGGGGTGGCGTTATTTCGGTCTGCAACTAGCGCTGGCCTGTCTGGCGATGGGGGTGGTGCTTTGGTTGGGTGATCCGGCGGCGTCGACTTGGCTTGACTGGCCGTGGTGGCGGCGCGTACCAGCGTTATTCGCACTGTGCGGAGTCGGATTTGCGGTGTATGTCGGCGTATTGTTCGCGCTGGGATTGCGCAGCAAGCATCTGCGCGGGCCCGCGGCCTAGGCATTCAGGCGAATGACTACGTTATAATCGCCGGCCCCGCTGCCGGCCGGTTTTTCTCGGTAATGGGGCATTCTTTCAACTCATTGTGGTATTCGATGGAACTGATTCGCGGTCTGCACAATCTGCGCCCCCGCCATCGCGGCTGCGTCGCGACGATCGGCGCCTTCGACGGTGTGCACCGCGGCCATCGTGCAGTGCTGCAACGGCTGATTGAAAAGGGTCGCAAGCTGCAATTACCGGTCACCGTCGTGCTGTTTGAGCCACTACCGCGCGAGTTTTTTGCGCCACTGCAAGCGCCGGCGCGGCTGATGAGTTTCCACGAAAAATTTATCGCACTGCGCGAGCTCGGCATCGATCGCGTACTGCGTATTCGCTTCGATCGCGCGCTCAGCGAAATGGGCGCCGAAGAGTTTGTCCGCCGCGTATTTGTCGACGGTCTCGGCGCGCGTTACATCGTGGTCGGCGACGATCTGCATTTTGGTAAAAACCGCGCCGGTGATTTCAATTATTTGAAAGAAGCCGGCGCCCGCTTCGGCTTCGATGTGGTGGCGACGCCATCGGTGGTGGAAGAGGGCGAACGTGTCAGCAGCACGCGCATACGCGCAGCGCTGGAAAACTCCGATTTCAAACTGGCGGAGGAATTACTCGGCCGCCCGTTTTCGATCAGCGGTCGCGTCATGTACGGCCAGCAATTGGGCCGCACCATCGGCGTGCCGACCGCCAATTTAAATTTACGGCGATTGCGTGCGCCGTTATCAGGTGTCTATGCCGTCGAGGTGAATGGAGCGGGGGAAATTCACGGCGCTGCGGGCATGTTGCCGGGTGTTGCGAATGTCGGCACGCGACCCACGATTGGCGATCTGACCAAGGCCATTCTCGAAGTGCATATTTTTAATTTCTCCGACAACTTGTATCACCGCAATATCAGCGTCGTATTCCGCAAGAAGCTGCGCGAGGAACACAAGTTCGACTCGCTCGACCAGCTAAAGCAGCAAATCAAGCGCGATATGACGGCCGGCCGCGATTATTTTCATCTGGCAACTATTCCCCCCCTTTAATGAAAGGGGAAAACCTTCGTAGTTCTATATTGAATTGAAGAAGACATGACTGATTACAAACACACACTTAACCTGCCCGAAACCGAATTCGCGATGAAGGCGAATCTCGCGCAGCGCGAGCCCGAATTGCTGAAACACTGGCAGCAATCGAAACTGTACGAAACGATTCGTCGCGCTCGTGCCGGCCGCGAAAAATTTATTCTGCACGATGGTCCACCCTACGCGAACGGCGATATTCATATCGGTCATGCGGTCAATAAAATTCTGAAAGATATTATTGTTAAAGCAAAAACGCTGAGTGGTTTCGACGCGCCGTATGTGCCGGGGTGGGATTGCCACGGTCTACCGATCGAATTGAACGTCGAGAAAAAACACGGCAAGGCCGGCGCCAAAATCGATGCCGCGACATTTCGTAATTTCTGTCGCCAATACGCACAACAACAGGTGAATGGTCAGCGCGAAGATTTCAAACGACTCGGTATTCTCGGCGATTGGGATACACCGTATCTGACTATGAATTTTCAATTCGAGGCCGACGAAATTCGTGCGCTCGGAAAAATCGCTGCCAACGGCTATCTGCAAAAAGGTTTCAAGCCGGTGCATTGGTGTCTCGACTGCGCCTCCGCACTCGCTGAAGCCGAAGTCGAATATAAAGACAAAACATCGCCGGCAATCGATGTCGCGTTTGCTGCGGTTGATCGCACCGACGTGCTGCAACGTTTTGGTGTTGATTCAACTATTGGCGGCGAAGTGGCGGTGGCGATTTGGACCACGACGCCCTGGACCTTGCCGGCGAATCTCGCTGTTGCGCTGAATGCCGAGCTCGATTATGTGCTGATCAAATTTACGAAAGACGAGAAGCCGTGGCTGCTCGTACTTGCGGAGACGCTCGAAGGCGCAGCGATGAAACGCTACGGTGTGGCGCATTACGAAATTGTCGCGCGCGCCAAAGGTAATGCGTTAGAGCACGCGCTGCTGCAACATCCATTTTACGAGCGCCAGGTGCCGATTATTCTCGGCGAACATGTCACCACTGATGCAGGCACCGGCGCCGTGCATACGGCACCCGGTCACGGTCAGGACGACTTTATCGTCGGCAAAAAATACGGCCTCGCGATTTTGAATCCGGTCGGCGCGAATGGCGTGTTTTTACCAGACACGCCGTTGTTCGCGGGCCAGCATGTATTTAAAGCAAATGATGCGGTGCTCGACGTACTGCGCGAGCGGAATGCATTACTCCACTATCAACCGCTGCAACATAGTTATCCGCATTGCTGGCGGCATAAAACGCCGATTATTTTCCGCGCGACACCGCAGTGGTTTATCTCGATGAAAAATGCGGGCGTGTCGCACAGTGGTTTGCTCACGCAGGCACTGGCAGCATCGGACAAAGTCGAGTGGATGCCGAGTTGGGGCAAGGCGCGTATCGACGGCATGATGCAGGATCGCCCCGATTGGTGTATTTCGCGGCAGCGTACCTGGGGTGTGCCGATCGCATTATTCGTGCATAAAGAAACCGCCGAGCTGCATCCGCGTACGCAGCAATTGATCGAGCAGGTAGCACAACGTGTCGAGCAAAAAGGCATCGATGCATGGTTCGAATTAAATGCGGAAGAATTATTGGGCACCGACGCGGCGCATTACGACAAAGTCAGCGATACGCTCGATGTTTGGTTCGATTCCGGTGTTACACATTTCGCCGTATTGAAGCAACGCAATGAGCTGCAATATCCGGCCGATTTGTATCTGGAAGGCTCTGATCAACATCGCGGCTGGTTTCAATCATCACTGCTGACGGCAATTGCGATCAACGGCAACGCGCCATATCGCGGCGTATTGACGCACGGGTTCACTGTCGATCAGCAAGGTCGCAAAATGTCGAAATCGCTCGGCAATGTGATTGCGCCGCAAGCGGTAATGAAAACACTCGGCGCCGATATTCTGCGTCTGTGGGTAGCGGCGACTGATTACCGCAATGAAATGGTGGTGTCGGATGAAATCTTCAAGCGCACCGGCGATGCCTATCGTCGCATTCGCAACACTGCGCGTTTCCTGCTCGCGAATTTGAATGGTTTCGATCCGGCGCAGCACGCAGTGGCATTCGACGATATGCTCGCGCTCGATCGCTGGGCGATCGATGCCGCGTATCGATTGCAGCGCGAAATTATTGCTGCTTACGATTCGTATCAATTCCATCTCGTGTATCAGAAAGTTCATAACTTCTGCGTTAGTGAGCTCGGTGGTTTTTATCTCGACATCATCAAAGATCGCCAATACACCTGTCGCGCCGATAGCCTGGCACGCCGCTCCGCGCAAACCGCGCTGTATCGTATCGTCGAAGCGCTCACGCGCTGGATTGCGCCAGTGTTGAGTTTTACCGCTGATGAATTATGGAAAGCTATCCCCCACAATAAAGAGACCGGTAAAGCAGGGGTGGGCGAGCGTAGCGAATCGATTTTTGTTGCCGAGTGGTATGACCAATTGCAACTGCTGCGCGATGGCGAACCATTGGGCGAAACGTTCTGGCAACAAATCATGGCGATGAAAACCGCGGTCAATCGCGTGCTCGAAGGTCAGCGCAAAGACGGTTTGATCGGCGGTACGCTCGAAGCGGAAATCACGCTATTTTGCGATGGCCAACTCGCGCAGCAACTACAGGCGATCGGTGATGAATTGCGCTTTGTATTGATTACATCGGCGGCGACGGTAAAACCGTTCGCGGCTGCGCAGAATGCAGTGGCAACGGATATTGAAGGGCTGTCCGTTTCGGTCATGAAAACAGCGAATGCGAAATGCGTGCGCTGCTGGCATCACACGGCGGATATCGGCAGCCATGGGGAGCATCCGGAGTTGTGCGGTCGTTGTGTCGAGAATGTGTATGGCGCTGGCGAACAACGTCAATACGCTTAACGCAGAATCTGAGGAAGTTGTGTGTACAGAATGAAAACTCGCTTGCCGATGAACTGGTACCGCGTGGCATTGATCGTCGTCATCGTCGATCAATTGGCGAAGCGTTGGATTACCGACAACTTTCAATTCAGCGAGCCGCTGCAATTGTTGGCCGTGCTCGATATCACACTCGCGCATAATACCGGCGCTGCGTTTAGTTTTTTGCATGATGCGGGCGGTTGGCAGCGTTGGTTTTTTACTGGCATCGCGGGGGTAGTGGGTGCCGGCATCGCGATTTGGATGGCGCGCTTGAAATCGAATCAACATCTATTGCTCGGTAGTCTCGCGCTGGTATTGGGCGGCGCGATTGGCAATTTAATTGATCGCGTACGCTTGGGTTATGTGGTCGATTTTATTTCAGTGCACTGGAACGACCATTATTTTCCCGCCTTTAACATTGCCGATTCAGCGATTACCATCGGCGCGATTTTGTTGATTCTCGATATGTATCTGCACCCGCATCATCACAATTCATCGTCGAGCGAGGGTGCGAAATGAGCGAACTTGCCATCGCGCAAAATACCCGCGTGACGTTGCATTTTTCGCTGCAGCTGGAAAATGGTGATGTGGTCGATTCAACCTTCGATAAAAAGCCGGCAACATTTGTGATGGGTGATGGCAGTTTATTGCCTGGATTCGAGCGCAAGTTAATCGGTTTGCAAAAGGGCGCGCGTCAGCAATTCACTGTGTTGCCCGAAGAGGCATTCGGCCAACCGAACCCGAACAATGTGCAGTATTTCAAACGGACACAATTCGATCCTGCGCTGGAGCTGCACAACGGCTTGGTAATTTCATTTGCCGATGCCAGTCAGTCCGAACTGCCCGGTGTAATCAGTCGGTTTGATGATGAAGAAGTTGTCGTTGATTTCAATCATCCGCTGGCGGGCCGCACGATTACTTTTGATGTACACATTCTAAATGTCGAACTTCCGAATACGGTGAACGCATGAGCGCAGGCCTGCCGATCAAACTCGCAAACCCGCGCGGTTTTTGCGCTGGTGTCGATCGCGCAATCGAAATCGTCAATCGCGCCCTCGATGTCTTCGGCGCGCCGATTTACGTGCGCCATGAAGTCGTGCATAACAAATTCGTCGTCGACAATTTACGTGATCGCGGCGCGGTATTTGTCGACGAGCTCGACGAAGTGCCCGATGGCTGCATCGTTATTTTCAGTGCACACGGCGTATCGCAAGCAGTACGTGTTGAAGCCGATCGACGCGCGCTGAAAGTGTTCGATGCAACCTGTCCGCTCGTCACCAAAGTGCATATGGAAGTGACGCGTTACAGCCGCGCCGGTCAGGAATGCATTTTGATCGGCCACAAGGGCCATCCCGAAGTCGAAGGCACCATGGGTCAATACGACCGCTCGCAAGGCGGCGATATTTATCTGGTCGAAGACATCGACCAAGTCACCGGGCTGCAGGTGAGAAATCCGCAGCAATTGTTTTATGTCACGCAGACGACGCTGTCAGTCGACGATACCGCGCAAATCATCGATGCATTACGTAAAAAATTTCCGTACATCGATGGCCCGCGCAAAGACGACATTTGCTACGCCACGCAAAACCGCCAGGACGCAGTGAAAGCTCTGGCGGAAGAATGTGATCTGGTTCTCGTGGTTGGCTCGCCGAACAGTTCCAACTCGAATCGCCTGAGCGAACTCGCTACACGCATGGGGGCGCAGGCTCACCTGATCGATTCCGCCGCCGATATCGATCCAGCCTGGCTAACCAATAAAAAACAAATCGGCATCACCGCCGGCGCCTCCGCGCCAGAAATCCTCGTCAAACAAGTCATCGAACGTCTGCAACAACTCGGCGCCACCGCTCCCATCGAAGCCGCCGGCATTGAGGAAAGCATCACGTTTTCTTTGCCGCGGGAGTTGCGGTTGGTGGAGCAATAACTAGCCGGAAAAGCCGCCGGCGCGTCTAAACGTACCATTCGTCTGCCTAACTTTCCCTAACTGCGAGAGGCTTTGCTATATGTCTTTCACTATGAGAACACGAATATTGGGTTTTACATTGTTGGAGTTGTTGGTGGTTATTTCGATAGCCGCGATTCTTATTGCGCTGGCGGTGCCGACTTTTTCTTCGACAGTTAAGCGAATTCGCACTCAAAGCCAAGCTCGCGATGTCGCATCAGCACTTTCTTACGCACGCTCAGAGGCTGCTTCGCGAGGTCGAAGAGTTACAGTTTGCCACTTAAATGGAAACATTTGCGATGGAGCTTGGGGCGCGGGCTTTACTGTTTTTGTTGATGGGGCTGCGCAAAATACAATGGACCCCACAGATATTGTTTTGCGCGAATTTCAAGGAGTGGGCACTAACACGGCAAAACTATATCACTATGCTGCGCTTGTAGCAGTTGCCGATTCAAGCCTGAGCTTCAACGGGCGCGGAGAAGCTGGTGAGTCGTTGTCTTTTGTCGTATGCGATCGGGATAATGATCCGCGGCTAGCGCGTGCGGTATTGGTGTCACCGGTAGGGCAGGTAAATTTTGCCGCCGCAACTATTGGTGCTGTGTCCAGCGATATTGGTGGGAACGCGTTGATATGTCCTTAGCTCGAATTACTAAAAATCAATGCGGTGCCACCTTAATTGAGGTATTGGTGGCGCTGTTGGTGCTAGCGATTGGTTTGCTGGGTTTTGCTGGCATGCAAACGCAAAGCGTAACAACTGCGCGTAAAGCATACGCACATTCACAAGCAACCTTTTTCGCACAAGATATGGTTGAGCGCATACGTGCGAACTTGACTGCAAATACGATTGCACAATACAGCATGGCGCAAATTGGCGGAGTGGCACCAGCAGCGGGTACAGATTGCTCGGTTAACGCTTGTAATACAGCGCAACTGGCACAGTGGGATAGAAGCCAGTGGGCTGCCGAGGTATTTGCTGCTCTACCGAATAGTCGTGTGTCAATTACGATCGCTCCTGCGGGAAATATGAACGTTGTGACTATTTCAATTATCTACTCGTTGAACGTCGATCTTGAAGCGCTACAGCAAACGAATACGGGTACTAATGCGCTGTCCGACACTACTTTCACCTACTCGTTGGTAACAGAAATATGAAAGCATCGAGTAGCTTCTGTCGCGGATTCTCGTTAGTAGAGTTAATGGTCGCGATGTTGATTTCGCTGATCATTATGGCAGGTGTCGTCAATAGTTTTTTGGCGAGTAGCAACGCAAGCCATATCAATGATGAGTTGGCCTATGTTCAGGAGAACGCGCGATTCGCATTGGACTATATTAGCCGCGATGTACGTCAGGCCGGTGATTTTGGCTGTAATGCGGCTGCCGGAGCAGGCGGAACCAATCATCTGACGGCGAATAATTTAATTAATGTCGTAGCGACGGCTGAGCCCAATGCCGTCTTGCGTAAACGAGTCGGTATAGAAGGATTTGATCGTGCCGAAGGTGTTGCGGCATTTCCGCTCGTTAACGCCAGTGTTTCCGCCGGTACCGATGCATTGGTAGTACGGCGCGCTGATGCAGGTACGGCTGAGAACTCCAATCAATTTATCGTGCAGAGTCACGATGCCGCGACTGGTCAGTTTACACTGACGACCCCGCAAAATTTCGATAACGGAACCTATCTCGTAGCTGCGGATGCAGATTGCGGCCATCAGGCAATTTTCAAAAAAACCAGTGTAAATGGTCTGAGTGCTGTGGTTGGTTACAACGGCGCCGGGAATTGTACGACTACGCTGCGCGGGCTTCGCAAGCGTGGCCCCGGTGCTTACTCTGTGGCCGATTGTACTGACCTTCCTGCCACTGTATGGCAGGATCCTCCTGCTATACCCGCCCCCGCAGCGGGTGCATATAATTTTCGCGCTGGCGCCTCGTTGATGCCGCTACGTGGGGTGATGTACTACATCGCTCCTTCTGCGCAGGATCCGAGTGTTCGGTCGCTTTGGATTACCTATATAACAAACGGCGGAGCCCGCGACACTCAAGAGTTAGTCACCGGTGTTTTCGATATGCGTCTGCACTATGGCGTGGATACTGACGTAGTGAATTTAGAGGACGTAATTGCCCCGGACGGCATTCCAAATAAATACTTAAGAGCCAATCAGATTGCGTCGGATGAGCCAAATCCAGCCGCACCTCTATATGAAGTATGGAACCGCGTGACTGCTGTGCGCATCGAGCTGTTGGTGCGCTCTCGAACCCAAGTATTGCCAGCTGCACAGGCAGTTAATTTACTGGGAAATAACTACAACGACCGTTTTCTCTATCAAGTGGTGTCAACAACAGTGACGCTACGCAATGCGTTTAGGGGCTAGTTATATGCATCTGCAATCACAGCGGGGCGTGGTGCTGATTGTCGCATTGGTCATGTTGCTTATAGTGACGTTGCTCGGTGTTGTCTCAATGCAGGGAGCGCGCTTTCAAATGAAAATGACCAACAATGCGCAAGAGCGCCAACAAGCCTTCAATTCGGCCGAAGCTACGTTAGCTGCAGCTGAGAGAGTTATTTCGACCGGCGGATATCCGTTGAGTAGTTTCGAAGTGGCTTGTGCGGGTGCAAATTGTTTTAACGCGAACTGCAATAACGGTTTATGTTTTTCCGGTGTATTCAATCAGGGCGTATTCCAAGCACAAAAAAATTGTGCCTTGGGTGCTTTGCCTGCAACAGAGGTGTGGAATAACCCTGCCATTTGGGCCACCAACAATCGTCATAAAAGCGTTGTGCTGCCTGCTGCAGTGCAGGGTCAGCAAGTGACTGGAATGTACATCATAGAGTTTCGCTGTTTTATCGACGGACCAAGCGGCACTGTCGAGAACGATCTCGGTGATATTTTTTATCGTATTACCGCGCTGGGGACCAGTTTCGCTGGCAATGCGCAAGTAATGGTTCAGAGCACATATCGGAGTTCGGTTCCGTAGACAAGATTTGTAATTTGAAGCGGGATGTTCCCGCAGTGAGTATCTTCATGAACGCAGCAAAATTCATAGCAACTCTGGTTGTTACTTTGGTCAGCGGATTCGCGCTTGCTGCGGGTGGGGCATTAGGTCCCGGCGGTGGAGCTGCATCTGCGGGGTTGTATGCAATGAACCCGCCGTTGGTGGTTGAGGGCGCCGATCCTTTTTTGATGATCGATTTATCGGTAGAGCTGACGCAACAAGCTGAAGGGTTCACCGATGGTGCCCAAGTTTATGCTGGCGGTACAGTGTGCCCCGGGCGAGCGGATTGGAATGGTCAAGGCACATCCGGTGTGTGCTTCAAAAATACCGAGGAGTACATCGGTTATTTTGATGCGAATAAGTGCTACACGTACAGCAATGGCGTTGCCAATGTTACAGGTACAACGGCCTGGAAGCAGCGCGCGGAAGGCCCCTATCCCGGAAATGGTTTGGCGAATAACAATTTAACTCCGCCACGTTTTGTTCCAGTTCGAAAAGCGGTCAACCACATTTGCGGTGGTGCCGGCGAATATAGTGGCAACTTTCTCAACTGGTCAACGATGACCGCACTGGATGAGTTTCGCAGCGCCATGACGGGGGGCGCGCGTTTAGTTGATACGGCTGGAGCTGCTGCGAGCACAATTCTGGTAAGAACTTATCGCTACGATGACTGGGCTTTTGTGCAGAAGGTTATCAGTTCGCGCACGGTGACACCGTTGTGGGCAAGAGCTGGCACTACCACATTTGCTACAAATATTCGTGATGTAACGCCTTGGGGGAGCGAGGCGGCCAACGCAACTGTTGCTGTGCGCATACGCAATGACGTCGGTGGCCCTAGCGGAAATCGAGTTAACTTTTATCTTTATAACGCTGCCGGTACCCAAACCGCACAAGTCACTAATAGCGTTAACGTAGAGGTGTGCAAGAAAACCGGAGCGGTCGATCCCGAGACCAACTGCGTCGCTTACAGCGATGCAGTTGGTAATACTACTTGGTATAAACCCGAAGGATTGATGCAGAAAAACGCACTTAAAATGCGTTATGCGCTAACCAGTTATACCGGCGACTCGGGTAATACACGTAACGGCGGCGTTCTTCGTGCGAATGCAAAATATGTCGGCGTACAACGACCCACCGTTAGCGGCGGGTTGGAACCCAACCCCGATAATGAAATTAATGCCGACGGAACCTATCGATTTAATCCGGATGCCGCAACTGTAGTATTGGGTAATGGCGTTGTGAACAGTGGTATTTTTAACTATATCAACCAATTTGGTTTGGCTGCAGGTGCCTATAAAAGTAATGATCCGGTTGCAGAGCTGTATTACGAGGGGCTCCGTTACATAAAAGGCGTAGGGCGCACCGCTTCGTTTGGCGATATTCGGACGGGTCAAACAGCGGCTCAGTACAACACGATTAAAGATGGCTATCCCATTGTCACGGTGTGGACAGATCCTTATGTGTACGGTGGAAAAACCCTGAGCTGTCAAAAAGCATTTGCCTTGTATGTCGGTGACCAATTTGCATGGGCAGACAATTGCCTACCTGGTGGCGTCACGAATTTTTCTGGTCTCTACGACACATCTTGCCCGGCGGCAGTCAGTGGTGCCGCTGTAGGTTTTAACGCAGCCTCGGTAACCAATCAAGTCGGTGTATTACAGGGAATGGGCGCTAGTCTTTCGACAACGGATCGCGGTCGCGGTAATGGTTATGCGATTGCAGGTCTTGCTTACTGGGCTAATACCAATGATGTAAGACCTGATATCAGCGGTGTTCAGCGCGTTAAAACCTATATGGTTGATACGCAGGAATATAACGCCAATCCTCCAGCGGGACAAAATAACAATCTATGGCTGGCAGCTAAATTCGGTGGTTTCGAAGATGTACCGGTGAATCCAAATAATCCTCTTTCCGGAGACAAAGCTCCACAGCTGACCGAATGGGACGCTGATAACAATGGCGTTCCCGATACCTATACGTTGGCTAGTCAACCGCTGAATATGGTGAAAGGGCTTACCCAGGCCTTCGATAATGTCAATCAAAGCACCAGTGCAGCGGCAGCTGCTGCGGTAGTCGCCAACAATTCTTTTAGCGTGGGTACGATTTACCAGGCGTTGTATGAACCACGACTAACAGGCAATGGTACGGCGGTAATTTGGACCGGTGCTGTTAGAGCATTTTTTCTTGATGAGTTCGGACAACAACGAGAAGATACGGACGGCGACGGTGTGCTTACTAATGCCGACAATATCATCACATACGGCGTAGATGCTTCAGGCGCCACTGTTGCAAATTTGACGACAGCAGCAGGCGCTACCGTTGCGAACAATGTATCTATTCGTAGTTTGAAGCCAATATGGAATGCCGCGACTCGGTTGTCTGCTTTGAGTAATGCGCAAGCAGTTGGGCAGCGAGTATATGGAACGAACGCTGCAAATGGGCGCTACATTTTTACTTGGCTTGATTTGAATAATAACGGCGTGGTCGACGCAGGTGAGCAGACTGATTTTGTTGCAGCAAATTTCCCGCCGATTACAGTGGCGAATAACGATGCTATCGTGGATAACTCCCGCTATCTTGGCTTTGATAGCACCAATGGCGCGCAAGCGGGCAGTCTAGTTGACTATATCCGCGGTGCAGATACTGTCGGGAAGCGCAATCGTACGATCGACCCTGGTGACGGAGGCGGTTTTCGCACATTGCGTTTGGGTGATGTTGTTAACTCTGCGCCGTGGGTAGTTGGCCCACCTCAAGAGACCTACGACGTTGACTTCGCCGATGCGAGTTATGCAGCGTTCAAAGCGCAGTACGCTAACCGCCCGCAGGTGGTGTACGTAGGTGCAAACGACGGAATGTTGCATGCGTTTAATGCGGGTACGTTTAACCCTAGTGCGAAAACATACAACGGTGGGGCAAATGCATTGGGTAGCGAGTTGTGGGCTTACGTGCCCTTCAATTTGTTACCGCATTTACGTTGGCTCGCTGATACACAGTATTCTCACACCTTTTACGTAGATGGTTCTGCGCATTCTTACGATGTAAATATATTTCCGAATGATGCTGACCATCCGGGTGGATGGGGCACGATTTTAGTTGTGGGTTTTCGTACAGGCGGCGGTGAGATCACCGTAAATTCAGCAACTGATCAGGTCAGTGCCGCAGATGCCAAGAATCAGACTTTGCGTCCGGCTTATGTGGTTATGGATATTACTAACCCAGCGAATCCGCCGACTTTATTGGCCGAGATAAGTGATCCATTAATGGGGTATTCATTGAGCCAGCCTACGGTAATTAAAAACCGTGCTGGCGGTGCGAACCAATGGTATCTGGTTATCGGGTCCGGTCCGATTGGCATAGACGCAGGTACAGACACCATTGCGCACGACAAGATGGTGAGTTATAGACCGGCAAGGATCTATCTTTATGATCTCAACGCCAAGCAATTGGTTTATAACAATAACCTGGGTGGCGAGAATAATAGTTTTGTCGGCGACATGTCGCATATGGACTGGAATGCTGATAACGAAGACGAAGCAGTTTATTTCGGCACAATTTCAGGTACCGATACAAGTAATCCATCGGGTAACTTGTGGCGACTTGTAATGCCAAATGATTTTTCGGCTAATCCCGGGTTTTCACAAGTTCTTGCTGGTGCTAACCAGCCGTTCTCGGCGGCGCCGTTGCCGACCTTTGATCGCTATCATAGACCGTGGTTGTATGCCGGCACCGGCCGCTTTTATAGCTCGGCGGATATCTTGAGTTCAAAGCAAAACTCTATGTATGGCATTAAAGAGACAAATATTGGTGCAACAACTAACAAAGGAAATTTAACAAATGCCACTGGAATCATGGTGTTTAAAGACGGCAGAGTTAGTGATTCACTTGGAAATACTCCTGTTAATGTAAACGGACAAAATGTAAGCACGTTCTCACAGCTGCAGGCTAATATCGATGCGACATCTGGTTGGTATTTCGATTTGAGTTCGGCTGCGGCGCGTATGGTTGATCGCTTGCTGTTATTAGATTCGACTACGTTGTTATTTGTTGAATATACAGCGAGCAATAATACTTGTGATCCGTCGGGTAGCAGCGTCTTGGTGGGACCAAACCTGTTAACTGGAACTGCGTCGCCATTTGGTGCGTTGGGACTTGATGCGGCAAACAAGGCTGTATTTGGGGTTGGTTTGGGCGCTGGGCAATCGTTTCTATCAGGTATATTTAGACCTGCGAATATGAAAGGGGTTGCGACGATCATCACCCAAAATAACAAAGCTGAAGTTAAGAGAACTTTGGGCTTCCCTCCGCCTTCAACAGCAGTCAATAGCCGCATGTCCTGGCGAGAATTACCGCTACCACAATAATTATTTTTGGGAGCTGAGTGATTTATATGAAAAGTAAGTTGGCAGGCTTTACGCTGGTTGAGATGATGATTGTTGTTGCGATCGTTGCCATATTGGCTAGTTTGGCGGTCCCTTCCTATCAACGATATGTTCGCGAGTCGCGCCGCGCCGAAGCGTTAACTTCGGTGCAGCGCGTGGCTGCTCTCGAAGAGCAGTTTTATTTTGCGAATGGGCGCTATACCGACAACGCTGCAAATGAGTTGGGAGGAATATCGCCGACCCCTGGCGGGTTCTACAACGTGGCAGTAGTTTTGCCAGCCGCACCTGCAGTTGGTTTTACGGTGACAGCAACTGCGATTGGTACGCAAGCTGCTGATCACGAGTGTGAAACAATTTCACTAAATAATGCAGCAACGCGTGATGCTACCGGTACCACGGGCGATCAAACTCGTTGTTGGAGAAATTAGTTACAGGACTCGCCGGCAGGAAGTTCTATGGTTGAGATGTTGGTGGTGTAGGTTCTGCCTACCCAGTTTAATATCAATTTGCTTGCGGTCGAAGGACCGCCGTTTGATGGGCAGAGAGTGAAATGCCCTTTTTCCATAGGCAAGCCATCTGGCCGAAAACGAAGATAGGGCCGGTTAGATCCGCGCCAGTACCATCTACTTTGCGGAATGTTGTCCTGAAAAATAATTTGATCACCCTCGTCGGCGTTGTGATTCTCGTTTCTATCAATAAAAATCAAAATAGTCGGGGATAGCCAGTCCTTTTCGCAGTGAATATTATCCATGCTGCCGCATAAGGTTGTCGTAGTGCCTGAGTTGACTGCGGTGCTTCGGGCAAGCTGAACTAAGCGTTGTAATTCGGTTATTCGGCTGCGTTGCCGATTGGAGTCCACTAAGCTGGCCATGGAGGGCGCGGCGAGCGCGAGAATGGAAATAATAGCGACAACAGTAAGCAATTCGATAAGGGTATAACCCCCAATCCTTTGGGTGCGCATGGCAATTATCCTTAACTGCGGTGTTGAATAGCGTAGTCAGCTTTTCCAGCTGCGGGCGAATCCTAGAAAATCTCAACCCTCCCGGTCAAGCCCCAACTTTTGCAATCTGTAACGCAGTTGGCGAAACGTCATCCCTAGCGATTTTGCCGCAGCGGTGCGGTTCCAGCGGTGCTGGTCCAATATACGTTGGAGGATATTCCGCTCGATATCTTCGAGGTATTTTTCCAGCGAATCGCCGGTTGAGAAATTTGCGGCGTGATCGTCGCCATCGTTGAGTTCGACCGGTGTCGGATTGGCGAGCGGTAAATGTAAATCGTCGCTGGTGATGCTATTGCCTTCGCATAGCGTGAAGGCGCGTTCGAGAATATTTTCCAGTTCGCGCACGTTGCCGGGGAAATCGTAAGCGCCAAGAGTGGTAATCGCTTCGGCATCTAATTGCGGTTTCGGCAATTGCCACTCGTCGGCGAGTTGACGAAGAATTTTATCAGCGAGTAACGGAATATCATCTTTGCGTTCGCGCAAACTCGGTACGTGAATTTCGATTACGTTGATGCGATAAAACAAATCGCCGCGAAACCGCTTTTCTTCCATTTCCGATTTCAGATTTTTATGCGTGGCGCTGAGAATGCGCACGTCGACGCTTACTTCCTGATTCGAGCCCACTTTGCGCACCGATTTTTCTTGAATTGCACGCAACAGTTTTACCTGCATCGCCAAAGGCAGATCGGCGACTTCATCGAGAAATAAGGTGCCGCCGTGTGCGGCTTCGAATAAACCCTTTTTATCTTCGTGGGCGCCGGTGAAGCTACCTTTGACGTGGCCGAAAAATTCGCTTTCCATTAATTCGGTAGGAATCGCACCGCAATTGACTGGAATAAATGGTGCGCTCGCGCGCGGGCCGTTGGCGTGAATCAGGCGTGCGACGACTTCCTTGCCGCTACCCGATTCGCCGCTGATATAAATCGGCGCCTGACTGCGTGCCATTTTTTGAATTTGTTTGCGTAAGTCTTTCATGATCGGTGTGTTGCCGATCAATTGGGCCGTGTTGTTATAGCCAACCGGTTCAACGTTGTCTTCGAGACGAAGGCTGGTATTGATCAGCGTGCGCAATCGATCGAGATCGATCGGTTTCGTAATAAAATCGAACGCGCCGGCTTTCAGCGCGCCGATCGCAGTTTCAACATTGCCGAACGCGGTGATCATCGCGACGGGAATATGCGGCATGTCGCGTTGAATATGCTGGATCACATCCATGCCGCTGCCGTCGGGTAATTTCATATCGGTCAGACACAATGCGAATTCGCGGCTGTTCAATAACTCGATAGCACGTGTAACCGAATCGGCAGCTGCGGTTTTCAGGCCCATGCGGCCAACGGTGATTTCCAGCAGCTCGCGAATATCCGGTTCATCGTCGACAATCAGCACTTCCAATTTATTTTTCATGCGATTATTCACTGCTTAAATAATGTCATTCATGAGGGGTTTGCGATCTGGATGCGAGAAGCTGATTCTGAAGCAGCTCTTGCCGGCATGTGTGCGCAGATAATGTAAACGCGCTTGATTAATTTCGCATAATTCGCGTGCGATATATAACCCGAGGCCGTTGCCTTTGCTTTCCGTGGTGAAAAATGGCTCGAATACTTTCTCCTGTTCGCGCGGCTCGATGCCAGGGCCCTCGTCGAGCACATCAAGTTGCGGCAGTTGATTGTTGCTGGTGCTGATAGCCAGTTCAGCTGTCGCCGTGCCGGTATTTTTTTTGCTGTAGCGCAACGCGTTGTCGAGCAGATTGGTGAGCACCTGACTCAATTGGTCCGGATCGACGGTTACTTGCACCGGTTTCACTTCGTGAATAGTAATTACCGCGACTTCATCGAGGCATTGTTGATACTGTTCGATAAATTCGGGTAGCCATGCGCCTAACTGTATGCGGCGCGGATTGGGTGGCGTGCGCCGCGATAATTGCAAAATATTTTCGATAATGCCGTTAATGCGACGCGAATGGTTCAACACGATATCGAGTAATCGGTTATCGCTATCATCGAAATTCGGCGATTCGCATAAGAGTTGTCCGGCATGGCTGATGGCGCCGAGCGGATTGCGAATTTCATGCGCGATGCTG
>Ga0268265_10000585_pt1 | contig 36765 bp, 31 predicted proteins | sample KBSSwiS52_FD_190355 | JGI IMG/M metagenome (GOLD analysis project Ga0268265, IMG submission 190355) | Switchgrass rhizosphere microbial communities from Kellogg Biological Station, Michigan, USA - KBS Switchgrass S5-2 (SPAdes) (version 2) | ecosystem: Host-associated > Plants > Roots >...
GAAGATCGGACGCTGGAACTCGCGCGCGAACGTGTGCGCCCAGTCCATCCAGCGGTCGGCGTCGGCACGCGCCTTCGGGTCCGCCGGCGCGAGCGTGCCCGCACCGTGTTTCGCCGCGAGGTAGCGTACGATGGCGTGCGACTCCCACAGCACGAAGCCGTCGTCGTCGATCGTCGGCACGAGCGAGTTCGGGTTCATCTTCTTGTACTCGGGCGTCTTGACGATGCCGTGCTCCATGCCGGCATTGATGCGCTCGTATTTCAGGCCGAGCTCCTCCACGGCCCAAAGCGTTTTCTTGACGTTGACCGAGTTGCCCCGGCCCCAGATCTTCAGCATCAGAAGCCGACGGCCTGCCCGTCGCGGCGCGGATCGCTTGCCGCGCAGTAGCCGCCGTCGAGCTTCCAGATGAGCTGCGCGCTGCCGAACTGGTTGTAGTCGTCGACGTTGACGATGCGGTGGCCGCGGCGCTGCAGCTCCTGCAGCGTGGCGGCGGGGAAACGCCCTTCCTCGACGCTCACGTCCATGTTCTGCACGAAGCGGAAGCGCGGGCCGTCGCATGCCGCCTGCGGGCTCTGGCCGTAGTCGGCGATGCGCGCCATCACCTGCGCGTGGCCCTGGGGCTGCATGGTGCCGCCCATCACGCCGAAGCTCATCACCGGCTGGCCGCCGCGCGTGACGAAGCCGGGAATGATGGTCTGGTAAGGGCGCTTGCTCGGACCGACTTGATTCGGATGGCCGGGCTGCAGCACGAAGGTCGCGGCGCGGTTCTGCAGCGAGATGCCGTCGACCACCACGCCGGAGCCGAAGCCCATGAAGTTGGACTGGATGAACGACACCATCATGCCCGACGCATCGGCCGACGCGAGGTACACAGTGCCGCCCTGCGGCGGCTTGCCCGCGCCGAAATTCTGCGCGCGCTTCGGGTCGATCAGCTTCGCCCTTTCCTTCAGGTAGCCCTTGTCCAGCAGGGAGGCAGGACGCACGCCCTTCATGTAGTCGATGTCGGCCACGTAGGCCCAGGCGTCGGCAAACGCGAGCTTCTGCGCCTCGATCTGCAGGTGCACGCTGTCGGGCCCGTCCACCGGATGCGAGCGCAGGTCGAAATGCTCGAGCATGCCGAGCGCCATCAGCGCGACGATGCCCTGGCCGTTGGGCGGGATCTCATGCAGCGTGTAGCCGCGGTAGTCCATGGTCAGCGTATCGACCCAGTCGGACTTGTGCGCGGCCATGTCGGAGGCGCGCAGCGCGCCGCCATGCTTCTTCGCGTGCGCTTCGATCTTCTCGGCGAGCTCGCCCCGATAGAACGCCTCGCCTTTAGTGGCCGCGATCCGCTCCAGCACCTGCGCATGCTCGGGAAACCTGAAGCGCTCGCCGGCTTTGGGAGGGCGGCCGTCCGGCAGGAAGAATTCGGCGAAGCCCGGCTGGTTTTTCAGCTCCGGCACTTGCTTCTCCCACTGACCGGCGATCGTGGGCGAGACCAGGAAGCCCTTGCGGCCGTACTCGATCGCGCGCTCGAACAGCTTCTCGAACGGCACCTTGCCCCAGCGCTTGTGCATCTCGACCCAGGCCGAGACGCAGCCGGGAACGCTGACCGAGTTCCAGCCGCGCTGCGCCATGGTCTTCTGGCCGGCAAAGTAATCCGGCGTCCAGGCCGCCGGCGAGCGCCCGGAGGCATTCAGGCCGTGCAGCTTCTTGCCGTCCCAGACGATGGCGTAGGCATCGGAGCCGATGCCATTGGAAACCGGTTCGACCAGCGTGAGCGTGATCGCGGTGGCGAGGATCGCGTCGACCGCGCTGCCGCCGGCGGCGAGCATTTGCAGGCCGGCCTGCGCGGCGAGGGGCTGCGAAGTCGACACTACGTTCGCGGCGAGCAGCGGCTTGCGCGGCCAGCCGTACGGGTTGCTGAAGGACAGGGCGCTGGCGGGAGCGTTGACGGCGTAGTTCATGCGGCGAGCCTTTCGAAATCGAGCACTACGCGGCCGACGACGCGGCCCGCGTTCAGGTCCTGGAGCGCGCCGTTCACCTCCTCGGCGGGGCGCGTCTCGACCGGCATGGGCTTTAGCTTACCTTTCTTCGCGAGCGCGACGACCTCTTTCAGCTCCTGCAGGTTGCCGACGTACGAGCCGACGATGCCGATGGCGCGCTGCGCGATCGGCGGCAGGGGGTGCACCAGCTCGCCGCCATGCAGGCCCACGAGCACGTAGCGCCCGCCCTTACGGAGCGCGGCGATGCCGAGCGCGGCGGTGGCGGGATTGCCGACGAAATCGATCGCGCCGGCGATGCCTTGCAGCTGCTGCGCCGCGTCAGCCGAGCGCGTGTTGACCGCGAGCTTGGCGCCGAGCTTCCGGGCGATCTCGAGTTTCGCATCGTCGATGTCGCAGGCCACGATGTTCTTCACGCCCTTGGCGCGCAGCACGGCTACGCCTGCCATGCCGACGCCGCCGCAGCCGATAATCGCAACGCGATCCGACGCTGCCAGCGCCGGCAGCTTGGCGCTCGCGCTGTAGGCGGTGACGCCCGAGCAGGCGAGCGTCGCGGCGAACGCCTCGTCGATGCCGGCGGCGTCGATCAGGTATTTGGCATCGGGCACGAGAACGTGCGTCGAGTATCCGCCGGCGCGATTGACGCCGAGGATGCGGGTACCCGAGACGCAGTAATTTTCCTGGCCGGCTTTGCAGACCGCGCATTTACCGCAGCCGATCCAGGGATGGATGAGCCTTTTCTTCCCGATCAAGCTTTTGGGCGCTTTGGGTCCGACGGCCTCGACGATCCCGAACGGTTCATGGCCCAGCGTAAACGGCGGCACGCAGCCGCGCTCTTTCACGTAGAAGCGCTTGCCGCCGCCGAGGTCGAAGAAGCCTTCCCAGATATGCAGGTCGGAATGGCACACGCCCGAGCGCGTCACGCGCATCAGGACTTCGCTGCCCTGGGGCTTCGGCGTCTCCAGCATCTTCTTCTGCAGCGGCTTGCCGTGCTCGATGATTTGGTAGCTGATCATGTTTTCGCGGCCTCATGCAGGGCCTGGTCGAGGTCCCAGAGAATGTCGTCCAGCGTTTCGATGCCGACCGACATGCGGATCATGTCGGGCATCACGCCGGCCTTGATCTGGTCGGCTTCTTCCATCTGCCGGTGGGTGGTCGACGCGGGATGGATCACCAGGGTCTTCGCGTCGCCGATGTTCGCGAGGTGGCTCATGAACTGCGCCGCGTCGATGAAGCGCTCGCCGGCTTTCGCTCCACCTTTCACGCCGAAGTTGAGCAATCCGGACGCGCCTTTCGGCAGGTATTTTTTCGCCAGCGCGTGGTACTTGTTGTCCGCGAGTCCAGGATAGTTCACCCAGGCCACGCGCGGATGCGCCTGCAGGAACTTCGCCACGCCGAGCGCGTTCTCACAGTGCCGCTCCATGCGCACGTGCAACGACTCGAGGCCCTGCAGCAGGAGCCAGGCATTCATCGGCGACAGCGTCGGCCCGAACGTGCGCATGATCTCCATGCGCGCCTTCATGGTGTAGCCGAAGTCGCCGAAGGTCTCATGGAAGATCACGCCGTGGTAGCCGGGCGAGGGCGTGGTGAACTCGGGGAACTTGCCGTTGCCCCAGTTGAACTTGCCCGACTCGACGATCACGCCGCCCATGGTGGTGCCGTGGCCGCCGATGTACTTGGTCGCCGAGTGCACCACGATGTCCGCGCCCCATTCCAGCGGCCGGCACAGGTAGGGCGAGGGCACGGTGTTGTCGAGCACCAGCGGAATCTCGGCTTCGTGCGCGATCTTGGCCAGCGCCTCGATGTCGACGATGTTGATCAGCGGGTTGCCGAGGGTCTCGGCGTACAGCATCTTCGTGTTCTTGCGGATCGCCTTGCGGAAATTCTCGGGTTCATCCGGCGCGACGAAGGTGGTCTCGATGCCGAGCTTCTTCAGGTTGACGTGCAGCAGCGTGTGCGTGCCGCCGTAGAGCGTGGAGGCCGAGACGATGTGATCGCCGGCGCTGCACAGCGTGAGGATCGCCGTCGCCTCGGCCGCCTGGCCGGTGGAGCAGGCGAGGGCGGAGCGTCCGTTTTCCACCGCCGCCATGCGCTCCTCGAACACGGCGACGGTCGGATTCGAAATGCGCGAGTAGACGTTGCCGAAGGTCTGCAGGTTGAAGAGCGAAGCCGCGTGCTCGGCGGAGTCGAACACGAACGAGGTGGTCTGGTAGATCGGCGCAGCACGCGCCCCGGTGGCGGGATCCGGGATCTGCCCGGCGTGCAGGCAAAGCGTCTCGATCCCGAACTTGCGGTCGGCCATACCCGAATTCTATCGAAGCGGGACTACTCGCCCGTCTTCGGTTCGGAGAGGTCTTCGGTGCCCGGACGGGAGGCCGCACGCCGGTACTCGGACGGCGGCACGCCTACCTGGTTGAGGAAGAAGCGCGTGAAGTTGCTTTGCGCGGAGAAGCCGAGCTCGGCCGACACTTCCGCAATTTTCCCCTGTCCGGAGGACAGGCGAGAAATTGCAGTTTCGACGCACAGCATGTCGAGGTAGGCGCGCGGCGAGAAGCCGGTACAGAGCTGGAACAGGTCGTAGAAGCGCGAGCGCGACAGGCCGACCTGGCTCGCGAGCTCGTCCATGTTGAGTTCCTTGTTCGGCCGCGCGCGCAGCAGCGCGATCGCGCGCCGGATGCGGCTGTCCTCGAAGCGCGAGCCGCGCCACGCGGGCGACGACAGGCGGCGCCGCGCCAGGTAGGTCTCGACGATCGACAGCAGCAGCTCCTGCAGCATGAAGTCCAGGCGCTCGGCGGAGACGAAGCGGTCGTTGAGCACTTCGACGGCCAGCGTGTCGGCCAGGCGGCGGATGCGCGGGGTGATTTCCTCGCGCGACTGCAGGAACGGCTGGGTCTCGCTGGCGCCGAACACCGCCGGGAAGCTGGCGCGCAGCCATTCCCCCGCGGCGTGCAGCACCAGGATGCGCACCGGTTGCTGCGCGGTGTAGCTCTCGCCGGGGTTGAGGAACAGCAGGTCGTCGCCGACGGACTGCATGAGGATGACGGGGTCGGCCTGCGCGGTACAGCTCCCGCCCGCAGCCAGATCGATCAGCACCAGCCGACCGAACCTACCCTCGAGTATTCGCACCAACCCCCCCATGCCGGAAAGGATACCTCAGTAGGCCAGCCAGCGGGGCCGTTTGGCGGAAATGACCTTGGTATTGACCCCCACCCAGTTCAGCCCGCCGAACAGCCGCCCGTGCTCGATCTTGACGCACCGGTCCATGACCGTCTGCAGGCCCGCCGCCCGGGCCTTGGCGGCGGCTTCCTCGTTGCGTACCCCCAGCTGCTGCCATAGCACCTTGGCGCCGATCTTGATCGCGTCTTCCGCGATCGGCAGGACATCGGCAGTCTTGCGGAACACGTCGACGATGTCGACCGGCTGGTGAATGTCGCACAGCGACGGGTAGCACTTTTCACCCAGGATTTCGGCGTACTTGGGGTTGACGGGAATCACCCGGTAGCCGTGTTCTTGCATGTACTTCGCGGCGAAGTAGCTCGGCCGGAACCAGTCTGCCGACAGCCCCACCACGGCGATCACCTTGGCTTCGCGCAGGATGCGGCGCAGCGTATTGATGTCGTCCACGAGCGCGAGTCTATAATCAAAATCAACCCCGAGGAGACCGAACGCATGTACGTGGAAGAGCGCATCTATCGCCTGAAAATCGGCGCCGTCGCGGAATATTGTAAGAACTACGAAGAAAACGGCATGAAGGTGCAGCTCAAGCACCTGCCGCACATGGTGGGCTACTACTTCACCGAGGTCGGGGGCCTCAACACCATGGTGCACCTCTGGGCGTACGACAGCCTCGACCAGCGCGAGAAATGCCGCGCCGCGATGCAGGCCGATCCCGAGTGGAAGAAGTACCTGGAGAAATCGCGCCCGCTGATGGAGACGCAGGAGACGCGCATCATGAAGGCGGCTCCTTTCTTCGTGGAACGCCTGAAAAAGATGCTCGCCGCCGTAAAGTGAAGCCGCACCCCCAGGTCGCCGCGCTGCTCGAGGCCGCGGCACGCTCGCCGCTGCCGACGCTCGACCAGGTGCCGCCGTTCATCGCGCGCCGCCTGTACGCCGAGCGCTGCAAGGTGGTGGCGCCGAAGAAAACGCCGGAGACGCTAGTCCGGCTGCTGCTCGCGCCCGGCGTCGCATTGCGCGCCTACCGCCCGGCGAAGGTCGACAAGGACGAGGTCCTCCCGGCGCTGGTCTTTTTCCACGGCGGCGGCTGGACCATCGGCGACCTCGACACCCACGACACGCTGTGCCGCGAGCTCGCCAACGGGGCGCGCTGCGCGGTGTTCGCGGTGGAATACCGCCTGGCGCCGGAATCGCCTTTCCCGGCCGCGGTCGACGACTGCATCGCAGCAACGCAGTTCGTTTTCAATAATTCCGAGACATTGAAGGTTCATCGCGAGCGCATCGCCGTGGGCGGCGACAGCGCCGGCGGAAACCTCGCCGCCGTAGTTGCGCTGCACGCCCGCGATGCTGGCGGGCCGCCGCTTTGCTTCCAGCTGCTGATCTATCCCGCGACCGACCAGAACCTGGAAACCGACTCGCTGCACCGGAACGGACTGGGCTACATGCTCACCCGCCCGCTGATGGAATCCTTCCGCGGCAACTACCTGCCGCGGCCGGCAGACTATGCCGACTGGCGCGCGTCACCCGCGCTCGCGAAGAGCCATGCCGGCCTCCCGCCCGCCTTCGTGCTCACGGCGGGATTCGATCCGCTGCTGGACGAGGGCAAGCAGTACGTCGAGCTGCTCGCGCGCGCCGGCGTGGAAGTGGCGTATCGCGATTACCCGGACATGATCCACGGCTTCATCCTGATGGGCGGCGTGCTCGACACCGCGAATGACGCCGTCGCCGACTGCTGCGCCCAGCTGCGCCGCGCTTTCGACAAGGTCACCGCATGAAATCCGATCTGAAGACACGGCACGGCGGCAAGATCCTCGCCGATGCGCTCGCCGCGCAGGGCGTGAAGCTTGCGTTCGGCGTACCGGGCGAGAGCTACCTCCCGGTGCTCGACGGCCTGCACGACCTGCAGGACCGGCTGCGCTTCATCGTCTGCCGCCAGGAAGGCGGCGCCTCCTATATGGCAGAGGCTTACGGCAAGCTCACCGGCGACGCCGGCGTGCTGTTCGTGACGCGGGGCCCGGGGGCGACCAACGGCGCGGTCGGCGTGCACACCGGCCTGCAGGACTCGACGCCGATGGTGGTGTTCATCGGCCAGGTGCCGAACGAGTTCGCCGAGCGCGAAGCGTTCCAGGAAATCGACTACCGGCGGATGTACGGCCAGATGACCAAGTGGGTGGCGCAGATCGACCGCGTCGAGCGCATCCCCGAGTACGTCAGCCGCGCATTCCACACCGCGATGGCGGGGCGGCCCGGCCCGGTGGTACTCGCGCTTCCCGAGGACACGCTGTTCTCCGAAGCGGCGGTGGCCGATGCGCCGAAGCATCACACCGTGCGCCCGTCGGTCTCCGCCAAGGAGATCCAGGAAGTGAAGAAGCTGCTGGACGGCGCGAAAGCCCCGTTCATCATTCTCGGCGGCGGCGGCTGGGACCGCGCCACCACGCTCAAGCTGCAGAAGTGGCTCGAAGCGCAAGGCCTGATGGCCGGCACCTCGTTCCGCTGTCAGGACCTGCTCGACAACCGCAGCTCGAGCTTCGCCGGCGACGTCGGCATCGGCATCAACCCGAAGCTCGCCGCGCGCGTCAAGGAAGCGGACGTGCTGCTGGTGATCGGCGCGCGCCTGGGCGAGATGACGACCAGCGCCTACACCCTGGTCGAGGCGCCGCTGCCGCGGCAGACGCTGATTCACGTGCACGCCGGCGCCGAGGAGCTTGGTCGCGTCTACCGACCGGCGATGGCCATCAACTCCGGCTATCCGCAGTTCGTGGATGCACTTGTGGGTCTTTCATTCGGCAACCCAACCTGGAAGGAAAGAAGCACCGCCGCGCGCAAGGAATACCTGGAATGGACCGAGCCGCGGCCAATCCCGGGCAAGGTTCAATACGGCGACGTGATCCGCTGGCTTTCGGACAAGCTGCCCGAGGACACCATCATCGCCAATGGCGCCGGCAACTTCGCCGGATTCATGCACCGCTATTTCCGCTTCAAGGGCTACCGCACGCAGCTCGGCTCGACCAACGGCTCGATGGGCTACGGCTACCCGGCGGCGGTCGCGGCGAAGCTCGCCGAGCCAAGGCGCAACGTGCTTGCGCTATGCGGCGATGGCGACTTCCTCATGACCGGCCAGGAGATCGCCACTGCCGTGCAGTACGGCGCGAACTTCGTCGGCATAGTGGTGAACAACGGGATGTACGGCACGATTCGCATGCACCAGGAGCGCGAGTACCCCGGGCGGGTGTACGGCACTGATCTCAGGAATCCCGACTTCGCGGCTTACGCGCGCGCCTTCGGCGGCCACGGCGAGACGGTGGAGCGCACCGAGGATTTCGCCCCCGCGTTCGAGCGCGCGTCGGCTTCGGGCAAGCCTGCGATCATCGAGCTGAAAATCGATCCGGACGCGATCTCGCCGGCCACCACGCTCTCGGCGATCCGGGACAAGGCCCTCAAGTCAAAGCAATGAACTTCGGGTCGTCCTGGTGGGCGCGCTCGAACTTGAGGAACTCGTAGTAGCCGCAGCGCTGGGTGTCGGGGTACTCGCGGCACACCCCAGGGCGCGCGTGGTAGACCGTGCAGCGGCGCGTTTTCTGGTCGAGCAGCGCGCACACCGAGTCGAAGATGTGGTCCTCGCGGTGCCGCAGCAAGCGCACCTTCTGCTTCGCGTCGTACTTGGTCAGGCGCTCCTCAGCCTCGCGGTATGGCATCTCGAAGTGTTTCGCCAGGCGCTCGATGTCGCGCGAAGTGACCTCGATCTCGGGATAGCTGCAGCAATAGGCCGGGCACTTCGAGCACGAATACTTGTTGCGCACCGGGATCGGAAACGCTTTGCCGTTCTTGGTAGTCATGCGGGCGAGGCGCGGATTCTACGTGAGACGCGCGACGTTTTATCACCGTAACCCTTTCGCGTTTCAAATTCGTTTCACTACGTAGTTGACGCAGTGACAGGGTTTAGACTCATGTGGGATGGATTCCCCGGATGAGGAGCTCATGCTGGCGTACGGCGGCGGAGACGCCGGGGCGTTCGAGACCCTCTATGCCCGCCATCGGGGCGGCCTTTTCCGCTTCGTCCTGCGCGCGGTCAGGGACCGTGGCGTCGCCGAAGAGCTGTTCCAGGAGGTCTGGGTGCGCGTGATCGAGGCGCGCGAGCGCTATGCACCAAAAGCGCGCTTTACCACGTGGCTGTACACGATCGCCCATAACCTGCTCGTAGATCACTGGCGCAAGAAGGGTCTTTCGCTGGTGGCGCTCGACGACGACGACGTGGCGAGCGAAAGCGCCAATCCCGCGCGCCAGGCGGAAGCGCGCGAAGCGCTCGCGCGGCTGGTTCATGCGCTCGAGTCATTGCCCGCCGCGCAGCGCGAAGCTTTCCTGCTGCACCAGGAAGCTGATTTGAGCGTGGCGGAAATCGCCGCCGTGACCGGGGCGGGCGAGGAAGCGGCGAAGAGCCGGTTGCGGTATGCGATGGCGAAACTGAAAGCTGCAGTGGACGATGGCTGACGACGACGACATTTCCAGGCGCTATCGCGAGCTGCCGCGCGAGGAGCCGCCGCGCCACCTGGACGACGCGATCCTCGCCGCCGCGCGCCGCGCCGTCCACACGCGCCCGGCGCCGCTGGTCGTGCCGAGCGGGCGGCAGCGTTGGTACTTCCCGCTTGCCGCCGCCGCGATCATCGTCCTCGCCGTGGCGGTGACCGTGCACATGGAACGCGAGCAGCCGGCCGAGGAAATGCTGAGCTCGAACACCGTCACGGCGCCTGCCGGCGCGCGGGAAGCCGCGCCCCCGGCGCCGGCAGTCGAGCCTGCCGCTCCCGCCCGTGCACCGTCTGCACCTGCGGGCGCGCCATCTTCGCAGCCCCGGTTCGAGATGCGAGACGAGGCACGCGCGCAGAAGCCCCAGCCCGCGCCGTCCAGCGACGAGCGTGCAAGGAATGAAGCAGCGCCCGCTGAGCTGCAGAAGGCGCCGACCGCCAAGCCGCAAGCAGTTCCGCCACCGCCGTCGACGATGTCCCAGGACGCGTTCATCGCCGAGCAGTCGGCCGGAGCGGTCACGGGGCGCGTCGAAGCTGAAGCCAAGCCGGCCGAAAGAGCGAAAGCCGTCGTTGCGGCCAAAGGCGGCGCCGAAGTGCAGCGGCGATTTGACGAGGGTGCGCGCGCGGCTTCGTCGCTCTCGGCGTTCGCGCTGCAATCGCCCGAGCAATGGCTACAAGGGATCGCCGACCTGCGCAAGCAGGGCCGGCACGAAGAGGCGGACAGGGAGCTGGCGGAATTCCGCAAGCGGCATCCCGACTACAGGATTCCGCCCACGATGCGCGAGCGCGTCGAGCGGCGCTGACGTGCGCCTTCGTCTCGCCGCGTGCCTGGCGTGCCTGACCCTGCTCGCGGGCTGCGTGCAGAGCGTGTTCTACCAGCCGGACCGTGTGCTGTACGACACGCCGGCGCGCCACAGCCTCAAGTTCGAGCAAGTGGTCTTTGTCAGCAAGGATGGGACGCGGCTGGTCGGCTGGTTCATTCCCGCGATCGGCTACAGCGAGCCGCGGCGGGCGCGGGGCACCGTGGTGCACTTCCACGGCAACGCGCAGAACATGTCGGCGCACTGGCGCTATGTCGATTGGCTCACGCAGCGCGGCTTCAACCTGTTCGTGTTCGACTACCGCGGATATGGCGCTTCCGAGGGTAGTCCCGACTCGAAGGGCGTGTTCGAGGACTCGCTCGCCGCGCTCGACTACGTGCGCTCGCGCCCGGACGTCGATCCCGCGCGCCTGCTGGTCTTCGGCCAGAGCCTGGGCGGCACCAACGCCATCGCCGCGGTCGGCTCGGGCAACCGCGCCGGCATCAGAGCCATTGCCATCGAGGCCACGTTCTTTTCCTACTCCTCGATCGCAAGCGAGAAATTGATCGGCGCCGGCTCGCTGGCCGACGACACCTACAGCGCGCAGCGCTTCATCGCCGCGCTTTCGCCGCTGCCGCTCCTGCTCATGCACGGCACCGCCGACACCGTGGTTCCGTTTTCGCATTCCGAACGGCTGTTCGCCAAGGCTGTCGAGCCCAAGCGCCTGGTCGCGATCGAGGGCGGCGCGCATACCGAAGCGCTTACGCCGCGCTTCGGCGCGACGTATCAGGACCTGCTGACGGATTTCTTCGCCGCCGCGCTCGCGGCGGACTAGTGGTGCAGGATCTTGGAGAGGAACTGCTGCGCGCGCTCGGAGCGCGGCGTGCCGAAGAAGTCGTCCTTCTTCGCGTCCTCGACGATGCGGCCGGCGTCCATGAAGATCACGCGGTGCGCCACCTTGCGCGCGAAGCCCATCTCGTGCGTGACCACCATCATGGTCATGCCTTCCCTGGCGAGCTCGACCATCACGTCGAGCACTTCGTTGATCATCTCGGGGTCGAGCGCCGAGGTCGGCTCGTCGAACAGCATCGCGATCGGGTCCATCGATAGCGCGCGCGCGATCGCCACGCGCTGCTGCTGGCCGCCGGAGAGCTGACCCGGGTACTTGTCCTTGTGCGCGATCAGGCCGACGCGGTCGAGGAGCTTGAGCCCCTTTTCGCGCGCCTGCGCCTCCGGCCGTCCCAGCACCTTGACCTGCGCGAGCGTCAGGTTCTGCGTCACGCTCATGTGCGGGAACAGCTCGAAGTTCTGGAACACCATGCCGATGCGCGAGCGCAGCTTCGGCAGGTTGGTCTTCGGGTCGCCGACCGAGATGCCGTCCACCAGGATCTCGCCCTTCTGGAACGGCTCGAGGCCGTTCACGCACTTGATGACGGTCGACTTGCCGCTGCCCGAAGGTCCGCACACCACGACCACTTCACCCTTGGACACTTCGGTGCTGCAGTCGGTCAGGACCTGGAAGCTGCCGTACCACTTGGAGATGTTTTTGATCGAGATCATCGGATGATGGCGACCTTGTCCTGGAGCCGTTTAACGAGGAGCGAAAGTGAATACGAGACGATGAAGTACACCACCGCGACGAAGGTGTACATCTCGACCAGGCGGTAGTCGCGGTTCGCCACCTTGACCGCCGCGCCGAGGAAGTCGGTGGCCGAGATCACGTACACCAGCGAAGTATCCTGGAACAGGATGATGGTCTGCGTGAGCAGCACCGGGATCATGTTGCGGAACGCTTGCGGCAGCACGATGTGGCCCATGGTCTGCCAGTAGTTGAGGCCGAGCGCGTAGCCCGACCACACCTGGCCGCGCGCGATGGACTGGATGCCCGCGCGCATGATCTCGCAGTAATACGCGGCCTCGAACATGGTGAAGGTGATGACCGCCGACATCCACGCGCCGACCTTGACCGGCTGGTTCGACCCGGTGACCCAGGCGCCGATATAGGGCACCAGGAAAAAGAACCAGAAGATCACCAGCAGCAGCGGCACCGAGCGCATCAGGTTGACGTAGCCGCCGGCGAGCGCGGACAGCGGCTTGAACGCCGAGAGCCGCATCATCGCGAGCAGCGTGCCGAAGATGATGCCGCCGGTCATGGCGAGCGCGGTGAGCGTCAGCGTGAAGACCATGCCCTCCATGAACAGGTAGCCCAGCGAGCGCTGGATGACGTCGAAGTCGTATCCGGAGAACATCGCGGCGTTTCCCTAGTGCCCCGCCTGCACGGCGCCGCTCGCCGCGATCAGGCCCGGAACGCGCACCTTCTTCTCGAGCGCGCGCATCGCGAGCACCACGATGAGGTTGGTGAGCAGGTAGATCACCGTCGCCGCGGTGAACGCCTCGAATACGCGGAAGCTGAACTCCTGCATTGCGCGCGCGCGCCCGGTGAGCTCGAGCAGGCCGATGGTCAGCGCGACCGACGAGTTCTTGATCACGTTCATGAACTCGGAGGTGAGCGGCGGCAGGATGATGCGGAAGGCCTGCGGCAGGATCACGTAGCGGTAGGCCTGCGCTTCGGTGAGTCCGGTGGCGATGCCGGCCATGCGCTGGCCGCGCGGCAGCGAATTGATGCCGGCGCGCACCTGCTCCGCCACGCGCACCGATGTGAAGATCGCGAGGCACATGACCGCCGGGAGGTACGAGCCCCAGGGCGGCGGCATCTGCTTGACCCAGTCGCCGAGCGCGGTCGGCAGCAGCTCGGGCACCACGAAGAACCACAGGAACATCTGCACGATCAGCGGCACGTTCCTGAAGATCTCGACGTACAGGTTGCCGAGGCGCACCAGCCAGGTGATGCGCGTGGTGCGCACCGTGCCGACGATCGAGCCGATGGCGAGGGCGAGAACCCACGCGGCGAGGGCGGTGGCGAGCGTCCAGCCGAGACCGACGATCAGGTAATGGAGGTAGGAGCCGGTGCCGCCAGGCTCGGTCTCGAACAGCACCCTCCAGTGCCAGTTGTAGCCCATCGCCTCCCCCAAACGAAACGGGGAGCCGAAGCTCCCCGCTGTTACCTCAGACGCTTATTCGTAGGCCTTGGGATCGCCCGAGCTGGTCGGGTTGGCCATCACCTTCTTGAGCGCCGGGCTCATCGGCAGGTCGAGGTTGATGTTCTTCGGCGGCACCGGCTTCTGGAACCACTTGGCGTAGATCGCGTTGATCTGGCCGGACTTGTAGACCTGGCTCAGCGCCTTGTCGGCGACGTCCTTGAACGCCTTGTCGTCCTTGCGCACCATGATGCCGTAGGGCTCGACCGAGAGCGCCACGCTGGAGATCTCGTAGTCCTTGGGCGAGCGCGACTGCGCGGCGAGGCCGGCGAGCAGGATGTCGTCCATCACGAACGCCACCGCGCGGCCGGTCTCGACCATCTGGAACGCCTCGGGATGGCCGTTGGCCGAGATGATGTTCATGCCGAGGTTCTGCGCCGCGTTGATCTCGGTGATCTGCTTGATGTTGGTGGTGCCCGCGGTCGAGACGATGGTCTTGCCCTTCAGGTCCTGCAGCGTCTTCAGCTTGGCGGACTTCTTCGACACCCAGCGGTTGGCGGTGACGAAGTGCGTGTTGGCGAACCACACCTGCTCCTGGCGCGCCACATTGTTGGTGGTCGAGCCGCACTCGAGGTCGATGGTGCCGTTCGCCATCAGCGGGATGCGGTTGGCCGAGGTCACCAGCTGATAGTTGGTCTTGAGGTTGGGCATCTTCAGCTCGGCCTTCACCGCGTCGACGATCTTCGCGCACAGGTCCATGGCGTAGCCGATGGGCTGCTGCTTGTCGTCGTAATAGGAAAAGGGCAGCGATGCGTCGCGGTGGCCGATGGTGATGGCGCCGGAATCCTTGATCTTCTTCAGCGTGCCTTCCTGCGCGGCGGCAGGCAGGGCGACTGCGAACGCCGCCAGAGCGGCGACGAGGGCGAAACGGGATTTCATGTTCACTCCTGTGAAATGGATATTGATCTTGCTTATAACGCCGAATTCTATCCTCAGTTGACGCCGGCGGCGATGGCGCGCAGGCGCTCGGCCATCGCGGAGAGCAGCGAGTTGCCGAAGTTCGGGTCCGATTTCACCAGGTTGAGGAACACGTTGCGGTTGATGGCGAGCAGCGCGCAGTCGGCCTCGGCCGCGGCGTTCGCCGAGCGCGGCGACTGGTCGACCAGCGCCATCTCGCCGAACACGCCGCCCGGGCCGACGCGCTCGACCACCGCGCCGCGGATCGAGATCGCGACCTTGCCCTCGAGCACGATGTACATCAGCGCGCCGGTCTGGCCGGCGACCATGATCACCTTGCCGCGGTCGTAGCGCACGGTCGCCTGGTCGCCCAGCCCGCTCTGCAGGCTGGCGAGCGTCTTCTTGTCGAACACGCTCGATTCCTTGCTGCCGCCGGCCGCGGAGGGCACGCCAGACAGCTTGGCGATCATGCCGCGCAGGCGCTGGATCATCACGCCGAGCATCATCAGCGCGAACTCCGGCTTCTTCTGCAGCGCGGCGTTGAACTGCTTGTCGTCGAGCGCGATCACGCGGCACTGCGACTTCGCCACTGCGGTGGCGCTGCGCGGTGAATCGCTGATCGCCGCCATCTCGCCGAAGATGTCGCCCACCTTGACCGCGCCGATCGGCCGGCCCTTGGCCGAGAGCGCCACCTGCCCGTCGACCAGCAGGTACATCTTGTCGCGCTTGAGCAGGATGCGGCTCGCCTTCTCGTTCTCGGCGAAGAACACGGTGCCGGGCGCCACGGTTTCTTCCTTGCCGACCGATTCGAAAAACGCGCGCGCGATGGCGGGGATGTAGATCGGCGCCTGGGGCGGCGGCGGGGCGGCGGGCTTGGGTGCGCCGGCCGGCTTGCTGAAATCGAGATCGTCCATCAATTCCTCAAAGAAGCATCATAGTTTATTGCGAGGTGAGATTGCGCAACTCGCGCATGGTCACTGAGAGCACGGCGAGGTCGGGAGACTCGGTGGCGCGCAGGTCGGCGAGCACCTGGCGGAAGCGCTCGTAGGGCACGCCGTTGCGCGCCTTCCAGGCGCCGATCGGGTCGGCTGCGGAATCGCTCAACACATCCTGAGACAGAGCCCGCAGCATGCTGGCGAGGTCGTCGCGCAGGGCGGCTTTGGCGAGCGCGTGCCAGTGGTCGTCGGCGGGAAGCATGCCGATGCTCGAGCGCAGCCAGGGGAAGTCGAGCTCTCCGGCGAGCGCGAAGTGGACGCGGGCGACCGTATCGATGTCGCGCTTGAGAGCACTCGCCACCGCGACGATGTCGAGCGCGCTGAACATGGCGTCGAAGCCGGCGGCGCCGTGCGCGAGCTCGGAGGGCACGCCTTCCTTCTCCAGCCGCCCGGCCGCAGCCGTAAAGGTGGTTTGTTCTGAATTGGAAAGCATTTCTGGAAGGAGCGCGGCGACGCGTTTCGCCCCTGCCGAGAAGCGCCCGATCGAGCGCGTGAGGTCGGCGAGGTGCGCCCGGTTCCTGAGGAACCAGAGCGTACCGCGCACGATCAGGCGGCCGCTGTCGATGATGATCGCGGTCTGGATGCGGTCGGGCACCTTGTAGTCGAGCGCCTCGATCGCGCGCCAGAGCTCGACGAAGCCGAATACCTCGCGCACGATCAGGTAGGCGCGCACCACGTCGGCGGCGCTGGCGCCGGTCTCTTCCTGCATGCGATGCACGAAGGTCGAGCCGACGCGGTTGATCATGCTGTTGGTGACGTGGGTGGCGATGATCTCGCGGCGCAGCGGGTGAGCGCGGATCGCAGCCTTGAAGCGGCCGCGCAAGGGCACCGGGAAGTAGCGCTCGAGCGCGGTCGAGATGAACGGATCGTCCGGCACGTCCGAGTCGATCAGTGCCTCGTTGAGCGCGATCTTGGAGTAGGCGAGCAGCACCGCGCGCTCCGGCGAGGTCAGGCCGAGCTTGGCTGCGCGGCGTGCCGCGAACTCCTCGTCGTCCGGCAGATACTCGATGGCACGGTTGAGGCGCCCGGCCTTCTCCAGGCTCCGAATAAAACGCTCCTGCGGGTCGAGCAGGCTGGGCGCCAGCGTGCCGGACACCGACAGGCTCTGGGTCTGGAAGTAGTTGTCGCGCAGCACCAGCGCCGCGACCTCGTCGGTCATCTCGGTGAGCAGCTTGTTTCGCGGCTCGAGGCCGAGGTCGGCTGCGCGCAACAGGATCTTGATGTTGACCTCATGATCGGAGCACGAGACCCCGGCGGAGTTGTCGATCGCGTCGGTGTTGATCTTGCCGCCCTTGAGCGCGTACTCGACGCGCCCGAGCTGCGTAAAACCGAGGTTGCCGCCTTCGGCCACGACCTTGCACCGCAGCTCGGCGCCGTTCACCCGGATGGCATCGTTCGTCCGGTCGCCGACCTCCGCATGTGACTGGCGGCTCGATTTCACATAGGTCCCGATGCCGCCGTTGTAGAGCAGGTCCACCGGCGCCTTGAGGATGGCACTGATCAGCTCGTTCGGCGTCATCGCCTTGGCGTCGACGCCCAATACCTTCTGCACTTCGGGCGAAAGCGGCACCGACTTCGCGCTGCGCGGGAAAACGCCGCCACCCCGGGAAATCAGCTTCGCGTCGTAGTCGGCCCAGGAGGAGCGCGGTAGGTCGAACAGCCTTTTTCTTTCCTGCCAGCTGCGCTGCGCATCGGGCGCAGGATCGAGGAACACGTGGCGGTGGTCGAACGCGGCGATCAGGCGGATGTGGGGCGAGAGCAGCATGCCGTTGCCGAACACGTCGCCCGACATGTCACCGATACCGGCGACGGTGAAGTCCTGGCTCTGGGTATTTACGTCCAGCTCCCGGAAATGGCGCTTCACCGACTCCCAGGCGCCGCGCGCGGTGATCGCCATCTTCTTGTGGTCGTAGCCCGCCGAGCCGCCCGAGGCGAAGGCGTCGCCCAGCCAGAAGCCGTATTCCTGCGAGATGGCGTTGGCGTAGTCGGAGAAGGTCGCGGTGCCCTTGTCGGCGGCGACCACCAGGTAAGGATCGTCGCCGTCGTGACGCAGCACGCCTTTGGGCGGCACGACCTTGCCGTCGACCAGGTTGTCGGTGATGTCGAGCAGCCCCCGCAGGAAGTTCTGGTAGCAGGCGACGCCTTCCTTCATCAACGCCTCGCGGTCGCCGGCGGGCGCGCGCTTGAGCACGAAGCCGCCCTTGGCGCCGACCGGCACGATGACCACGTTCTTCACCATCTGCGCCTTCATCAGGCCCAGCACCTCGGTGCGGAAATCTTCCATGCGGTCGGACCAGCGCAGGCCGCCGCGCGCGACGCGCCCGCCGCGCAGGTGCACGCCCTCGAAGCGCGGCGAGTACACCCAGATCTCGAACATCGGCCGCGGCTCGGGCAGCCCGGGCACGCGCTTGGGGTCGAGCTTGAACGAGATGAACGGCTTCCCCAGGAAATAGTTTGTCCGCGTGGTCGCCTGGATGACCGCGAGCAAGCTCCTCAGGATGCGGTCCTCGTCCAGGTTCTGCACTTCATCCAGCGCCTCGGCAATACGCTGGGTAATGCCGGCCTCGTCGCTGGATCCCTCTTTGAAACGTTCAAGAAAGAGGCGTACCAACAGCGCGGCGATGTGCGGATGCGAGACGAGCGCCTGCTCGACGTAGGCAAGGCTGAAGGTCGAGGTGCCCTGCCTGAGATACCTCCCGTAGGCGCGCAGCACGCTGATCTCGCGCGCCGGGAGCTGCGCCGTGAGCACGAGACGATTGAGACGGTCAGCCTCGACCGCGCCCGACCACATGCCGAAAAAGGCGTCGTGGAAGGCCTCGCGCACCTTGGCGACCGCGAGCTCGGCGCCGGCGGGCGCCACCAGGCCGAAGTCGACGACCCGCGCCGGCTGGCGGCCGGCCGGTTCGATGCGGTGCGGGTGCTCGTACTGCACGCGCACGCCGAGGTGCTCGAGCATCGGCACGCTGTCGGAGAGCGGCAGCCCGCTGCCGCGGCGGTAGATCTTGAAGTTGAGCATCCCCGACCGGCCGGGTTCACGCACGTGCAGGTTCATGCCGAGGTCGGCGGCCGGGTCGAGCGACTCGATCATCTCGATGTCGCTGAGCGCTTCGCGCACCGAATACTCCTCGCGATAGCTGGCGGGGAATGCCTTTTCATAAATCCGAAAAAATTCATTCGCGCGCGCTTCCCCGTACCGCTCGAGAAGCGCGGCGTAGAGATCGTCCTCCCAGCGCCGCATCGCCTCGACTAGCCGCGCCTCGAGCGCCTTGACGTCCGGCGTTCCCGCCATCTCGCCCGGCCTGGTGCGGATGCGCATCAGGATGCGGCCGAGTGCGGCCGCCGACAGGTCGACGTCGAAGTCCGAGGACACGCCGTTGAACGCTTCGGTGAGGATGGTCTGGAAGCGCTGGCGCAGCTCGGTGTTGAAACGGTCGCGCGGCACGAAGATCAGGCAGGTCACGAAGCGTGCGTACGCGTCCTGCCGCACCAGCAGGCGCAGCCGCTGGCGCTCGCCAAGCTGCAGGATTGCCATGGCGTGGCGGTAGAGATCCTCGGCGCCGATCTGCAGAAGCTCGTCGCGCGGATAGTTATCGAGCAGCGAGGCGAGCGCCTTGCCGCTGTGGCCCGCGGGCAGCAGCCCGGCGCGCTCCATGACCGCGGCGAGCTTGCGGCGAAGCAGCGGTACTTCAGCCGGCTTGGCGGCGTACGCGGTGTGGGTGTAGAGGCCGAGGAAGCGCGTCTCGCCGCGCACCTCTCCCCTGGCGTCGAAGTGCTTGACGCCGACGTAGTCGAGATGGCCGGGGCGGTGCACGGTCGAGCGCGAGTTCGCTTTGGTGAGGACCAGCAGCTCCTTCACCCGCGCGCGCTTGCGCGCCTCGGGCGGCAGCGTGGCGAAGCTCGCCGACAGGGTCTCGCCGGGGCGCTCGCGCAGGATGCCGAGCCCGCTACCCGGAACGATGCGCAGCACGTCCTCGCCGCGCGCCGTGGCGATCTCGTACTCGCGGCAGCCGAGGAAGGTGAAGTTGTCCTTGAGCAGCCAGGCGAGGAAGGCGCTCCCCTCCTCGAGCTCGGCGTGCGGCACGCCGCTGCGCGCCGACTCGATGCGGCTCATGACATCCGCCATGCGCGCCTGCATCGGCTTCCAGTCCTCGACCGAGGCGCGCACGTCGGCGAGCACTTGCGCGATCCCCGCCTCGAGCGCGGCGAGCTTTGCCGGGTCGCTCTGGCGGTCGACCTCGAGGTGCATGAACGATTCGAGCCGTCCCTCGGTAGAATCGCCCGGCTTGGCCACCGAGAGCAGCTCCTGCTTGGCGTCGCGCAGGATCCGCAGCACCGGGTGGATCACGAGGTGCAGCGTCAGGCCCTGGCGGTTCACCTCCATCGTGACCGAGTCGACCAGGAAGGGCATGTCGTCATTGACGATCTCGACCACCGTGTGCGTGCTCGCCCAGCCGTGCTGCTCGCGCACCGGGTTGTACACGCGAATCCTTGCTTGCCCCGCGGAAAATACTTTGCCAAACGCCAGGTGCGCCGCCGCAGCGCCCTGCAGGTCCGCGGCCGCGCGCGCGGCGAGCTCCTCGGGATCGACCTCGGCGTAGTACAGGCGCTTGAACGGCTCGATCAGGTCGGAATCGCGCGGCTTGGTCCGGGCTTCCATGTTGGTTCGTGCCCTCGGCTAGACTAGCTGCAGAGAGGAGGGCGCGGGAGTGAGCATTGTAGGCTGCCTTGCGGGCGCCCCATAGCGCCCTGATCCCGGCAGAAGCGTTTCATCTCGCCTTCGATGCCGCCTTCGCGCCTGCGGCGGCGGCCGCCGGCCTTTCGCGTCGCGGCACCAAATGGAAACTCGTCGTCGCCGGGCACGGGCTGCAGCTCGGCTTCCCGGTGAATAAAAGGGGCGCCGGCCTCGCCGACATACCCGGAGAGTTCCGGCCCCAGCTCTCGTGGCAGGGAACGGTTTCCTATTATCAGTACACGAGCGAAGCGGAACTCATGGAGATGCAGGCCTTGCGGCGCGGGGTGGTGCAGAAGGTCGTGGCGCGCGGACGACGGAACGCGATTCTCGCGAGCACCATCGACGGCCTCGACATCCCGCTGCGTGCACAGCATCCGGACGTCTGGCTCTATTACTTCGACCAACACGACGCGGCTGCGTGGGGTGGCTGGTTCGGCGCCCGCGTCAGCGCCTGGCTCGCGCGCTTCACTGCCGCTCCCGAAACCCTCGAGGCTTGGTGCCGGCGAGTCCTTCGCTGACCAGGGCACGCGCGCGGCGCCTGTGGCTGTGTGCCCAGCGCCTGGACCAAGCCGCGCCGTTCGGCGACGGCCCGGAAGCGGTCCGCGCAGCGGTCGAGCACCTTGGCTATGTGCAGATCGACACCATCCACGTTGTCGAGCGCTGCCACCATCAGATCCTCTATACGCGCATTCCGGAATACCGGCGCGAAGACCTGCAGCGGGCGCAAAGCGTCGACAAGACGATATTCGAGTACTGGACGCACGCGCTCTCTTACGTGCCGACGCGCGACCTGCGTTTCTTCGTGCGCGCGATGAAGCGGGATTGGGGGGCGTGGAGCGCATGGTTCGGCACGGTGAAGATCGGCGACATGCGGAAGGTCTTCGGCCGTATCCGCCGCAACGGCCCGCTCACCATCCGCGACATCGACGACGACGTGCTGGTGGAGAAGGACCACGAGTGGTCGAGCCGCAAGCCGTCGAAGCGCGCGCTGCAGCTCCTCTTCTATCGCGGCGTGCTGACGGTCAGCGCGCGCAGCGGCATGCTCAAGACCTACGACCTGCTCACGCGGCACTTCGGCTGGGAACGGCTGCCGAAGCCGGCGTCCGAGCGCGAAACCGTGGAGTACCTGCTCGACCGCGCGCTTCGGTCGCAGGGAGTCATCACCCTCAAGTCCGTCGGCCCGATGGTCGCTTCGCGCAAGGTCGGCATGCGTCGCCTTATCGAGGCCCGGGTGCGCCGCGGCGAGCTGACCGCGGTGGACATCGAAGGAGCCCCGCATTGGGTGCGGCCCCACCTGCTCGATCTCCCTCTGAAGGCCAACCACGCCGTGCACATCCTGTCGCCCTTCGACCCGCTGGTGATCCAGCGCAGCCGGCTGCGGCATTTCTTCGGCTACGAGCATCGCTTCGAGGCGTATGTGCCAAAAGAGAAGCGGGTATTCGGGTACTTCACGCACCCGGTGCTGGTCGGCGACGAGATCGTCGCGGTGATCGATCTCAAGACCGATCGCGTGCGGCGCAAGCTGCTGGTGCAGAAGTGGACCTGGGTGAGCAAGCGCGAGCGCCGGCAGCGCAAGCGGCAGATCGAGGAAGCGCTGCACCGCTTCGAGCACTTTCAGCTCAGCTAGACTACTCGCATGCGTCTCGTCCTCATCATTGCGTTTGCGGTGCTGCCGCTGGTTGCGACGGCGCAACCCTATCCGTCAAAACCGGTGCGCATCATCGTCAATTTCCCGGCGGGCGGCGTCGCCGACATCTATGCGCGCATCATCGGAGCGAAGGTGCAGGAGTCGTGGGGCCAGCCGGTGGTAGTCGAGAACCGCACCGGCGGGGGCGGCAACATCGGCGCGGACGCGGTGGCGAAGTCGGCGCCCGACGGCTACACGCTCAACATGAGCGCGATCGGGCCGCATGCGGTCAACGTCAGCCTGTTCTCCAAGATGCCGTACGACCCGGTGAAGGACTTCGCCGCCATCGCCTTGGTGCTCGAGGCCGAGGGCCTGCTGGTGGTTCATCCCACGGTGCCGGCGAGCAACGTGGCCGAGCTGATTGCCTATGCGCGCGCGAACCCCGGCAAGCTCACCTTCGCGTCGGCGGGTCCGGGCACGGCGAGCCATCTTGCCGGCGAGCTGTTCAAGACCATGGCGAAGGTCGACATGCTGCATATCCCCTATAAGGGGAACGTGCCGGCCATTACGGACCTGCTCGCCGGCCAGACCTCGCTGCTGTTCGCGACCATGCCGACCGTGCTGCCGCATGCGAAGGCGGGCAAGCTGCGCGCGATCGCAACCCTGGGGTCCGAAAGATCCGCGGCCACGCCGGAGCTGCCGACCATCGGGGAAGCGCTAAAGGGCTTTGAGGTAAACAACTGGATCGGCCTGTTCGCGCCCGCCGGCACGCCGCCGGAGATCGTCCGCCGCTGGAACGGCGAGGTGATGCGCGTCATGCAGTCGCCCGACATCCAGGCACGCCTGCCGGTCGACGGTGCGCGCTTCGCGCCCAATACGCCGGAGCAGTTTTCCGCGTTCGTAAAGAGCGAGATCGCGAAGTGGGCGCCGGTGGTCAAGGCGTCGGGCGCGCGGGTGGACTAGCGAGCAGCTCCGTGACCCCGCCGACGGCGGCGGTGTTGACCGTCAGCGTCCTCTCGGTCGCAAACCTGAGGATGTAATTCGGCCCGCCGGCTTTTGGCCCGGTGCCAGACAATCCTTCGCCGCCAAAGGGCTGCACGCCGACCACCGCGCCGATCATGCTGCGGTTCACATAGATGTTGCCGACGCGCGCCGCCGCCACGACTTCGTCGACGAAGCTCTGGATGCGCGAATGGATGCCGAGCGTCAGGCCGTAGCCGGTGTCGCGCATCCATTGCAGCACTTGCTCGAGATCCTGGCGGCGATAGGTGCAGACATGCAGCACCGGACCGAATACCTCGGTGCGCGGCAGCGCTTCGAGCGGCAGTTGGAAGGCAATCGGCGCTACGTAGTTCCCTTCTTTCGGAGTCGAAGCCGCGCCGATCAGCTTCGCGCTACGACGAAGATTTTCGACGTGCCGCAGAAGTGCGTCGCGAGCGGGCGCGTCGATCACCGGTCCGATGTCGGTGTCGGGCTCGGCCGGAGCGCCGACCTTTAGCTCGGCGAGCGCGCCGGCGAGCAGTTGCATCACGCGCGGCGCGCAGCCCTCGTCCACGAACAGGATGCGCTGCGCGGAGCAGCGCTGGCCGGCGCTCTGGAACGCGGAGATCAGCACGTCGTCGACTACTTGCTCAGGAAGCGCGGAGGCGTCGACGATCATCGCGTTCACGCCGCCGGTCTCGGCGATCAGCGGTACGATCGGCCCGTCGCGCTTCGCGAGCGACTGGTTGATCAGCCGGGCGGTCTCGACCGAGCCGGTGAACGCCACGCCGCTGATGCGCGCATCCGCCACCAGCGCCGCGCCGATGGTCTCGCCCGGCCCGACCACGCAGCACGCGGCATCGGGCGGAATGCCGGCTTCGTACAAGACCTCCAGGGCCCGGAAGCCGAGGCGCGGCGTTTGTTCGGCCGGCTTGGCGATCACGGTGTTGCCGGCCGCGAGCGCTGCGGCGACCTGGCCGGTGAAGATGGCGAGCGGAAAGTTCCATGGGCTGATGCACGCGAACACGCCGCGGCCGTGCAGGCGCAGCTCGTTGCGCTCGCCGGCGGGTCCCGGCAGTGCTTGCCGGCCGAACTGCTTCATCGCCTGCAAGGCGTAATACCGGCAGAAATCCGCGGCCTCGCGCACTTCCGCGACGGCGTCGTTGTAGGTGCGTCCGCCTTCGCGCACGATGAGCGACACCAGCTCCTCCATGTGCGCCTCCAGCCGGTCGGCGCCGCGCTCGAGCAGCTCGGCGCGTTTCTCCGCCGGCGCCTGCGACCAGTTCTCGAACGCATCGGCGGCACGCGCGATGCTGAAGTCCAGTTCCTCAAGCGTAGTGTCTTCGACCGGGGCAAGCGCGCCATCGGCGCTCGTGCGCCGGCTCAGCCGCTCTAGAACCTGCTGGTCGGCGAGGTCCAGGCCGAGCGAGTTCTTGCGGTCGGGGTAGAGGTCGCGCGGCAAGGGGATGCGCGCATCGGGCTGATAAGGCTCCGGCAATGCGGAGACCGGATCGGCGACCAGCGCCTCCACCGGCACGTCCGGATCGGCGATCTGGTGCACGAACGAGGTATTGGCGCCGTTCTCCAGCAGGCGGCGCACCAGGTAGGGCAGCAGGTCGGTGAAGCCGCCGACCGGCGCGTAGATGCGGCACGCCGCGCGCGGATGCTCGGCGAGCAGTGCATCGTAGAGCGCATCGCCCATACCGAACAGCTTCTGGAATTCGAATTCATCCTCACTCGCGAGCTCGAGGATCGTCGCCACGGTGCGGCAGTTGTGCGTGGCGAACGCCGGAAAGATCGTCGGCGCCCTCAGCAACACCTGCGCGCACGCGACATAGGAGATATCGGTCGCCGTCTTGCGCGTGAACACCGGATAGTCCGGCATGCCGAGCTGCTGCGCGCGCTTGATCTCGCCATCCCAGTAGGCGCCCTTGACCAGGCGCACGCTGATCTTCCGCTTGAGCGATGCCAGCCATTCGCAAACCGCGCGCGCGCGTTTCTGATAGGCCTGCACGGCCAGCCCGACCCGAAACTCGCTGCTCAAGGCTTCAAACAGGTCCAAAGTCAGCTCGAGCCGCTCCGATTCCTCGGCATCGAGGGTGACGCCCACGCCACGATCCTGCGCCAGCTTGGCGAGCGAGCGGACCCGCGGCAGCAGCTCGGCGAATACACGCTCGCGCTTCGCTTCCTCGAAGCGCGGATGCAGCGCGGAGAGCTTGATCGAGAGGGCGTCGGGCGCAGCCACCTTCAACACTGCATTTCGATAAACCACAAAATATCGTTCCGCATCTTGCGCAGTGCGCGCGGCCTCGCCGAGCATGTCGAAGGAGAAGCGGTAGGGCCGGCGCTCGTTGCCGCGCTTGACCGCGTCCTCGATGGTTTCGGCAAGCACGAACTGGCCGGCGAGGATGCGCATCGCCTGGCGGACCGCGCCGCGCACCACGGGCTCGCCCAGACGCGCGATCAACTTCTTTATCGTTGTTGGAAAGCCTCTTTCTTCGGCGTCATGCCACTTCGCCAGCGTGCCGGTCAGCATCAGCGCCCAGTCCGCGGCACTGGCCGCGCTCCAGTTGCCGCTCGCCAGCTTGTCGCGGATCAGGGCATCGGCGGTCTCGGCATCGGGAATGCGCAGCAGCGCCTCGGCCACGCACATCAGCGCTACGCCTTCGGGCGTCGTGAGGCCGTAGCTGCGCAGGAACGACTCGGCTGAGAGCGGCGAGGGCGGTGTGGCGCGCACACGCTGCGCGAGACGCAGCGCCCTTTGCCCTATTCTTTGAGAAGTGCTTTGGTCAGGCTGAAGCGCGCGTAAACGCTCAACGGCCTCGGCTTCGGCGATGCGATGGAACCGGCGCAGGTCTCGGGTCATGGGATCACCACGCCGCCGGCGATGAGCACGTCATAGCGTTGCCGCGAGGAGGGATGCACGGACATAATCCAACAATAAGCGAATCATGACCCAGCCCGAGATTCTCTGGTCGCCTTCGGAGCGCGCAGTCGAGGAGGCGCAGGTGACGCAATTTGCGCGCCAGATGGTGCGCAAGCACAAGCTCGACCTCAACAGCTACCCGGCGTTCCACCAGTGGACGGTGGACAACCCCGAGACCTTTTGGAGCGAGGTGTGGGACTTCTGCGGCGTAACCGCGTCGCGCAAGGGCTCGACCGTGCTGGTCGACGGCGACAAGATGCCGGGCGCGCGCTGGTTCCCGGACGCCCGGCTCAACATCGCCGAGAACCTGCTGCGCCGCGGCGACCGCGGCGACGCGCTCGTGTCTTGGGACGAGAACGGCTTCCGGCGCCGCCTCAGCTATTCCGACCTGACGAGCGACGTGTCGCGCGCGGTGCAGGCGCTGCTCGGCATCGGGCTGCGCCCCGGCGACCGCGCCGCGGCGTTCATTCCGAATCTGCCCGAGACCAGCATGCTCGCGCTCGCCGCGCTGTCGCAGGGCATCGTCTGGTCTTCGTGCTCGCCGGACTTCGGCGTCGACGGGGTACTCGACCGCTTCGGCCAGATCGAGCCCAAGGTGCTGTTCTGCGCCGACGGCTACCGCTACAACGGACAGACCCACGACTCGCTCGAACGTGTGCGCGAGATCGCCGAGCGCCTGCCGACGGTGCGCAAGGTCGTGGTCGTGCCATACCTCGATCCGGACGTCGACGTTTCCGACATTCCAAAAGCGGTGCGCCTCGACGAATGGCTGCGCCGCCACCAGCCCGCCGACATCGCCTACGCGCAGCTGCCATTCAACCATCCGGTGTTCGTGCTGTTCACTTCGGGCACCACCGGTAAGCCGAAATGCATCGTGCACGGCGCTGGCGGCACGCTGCTGCAGTCGCTGAAGACCTTCAAGTTCCACTTCGGCGCGCGTCCGGGCGACCGCTACTTCTATTTCTGCACCACCAACTGGGTCGTGTGGAACGTGCTCTTTACCGGGCTGTGCACTGAAGCCGCGCTGATGCTCTATGACGGCTCGCCGTTCGCGCGCAACGGCAAGATCCTGTTCGACTTCGCCGAGAAGGAGAAATTCACCCACTTCGGCACTTCGGCGAAGTTCCTGGACGCCGCCTCGAAGCGCGGCCTGCGCCCGCGCGAGACGCACGACCTGTCTGCGCTGCGCATGATCATCTCGACCGGCTCGCCGCTCGCGGCCGAGAGTTTTGATTTTGTGTATAACAACATCAAGAAAGACGTGTGTCTGTCCTCGATCTCCGGCGGCACCGACATCATGGGTGCGTTCGTCGACGCGAGCTCGGTGCTGCCGGTATACCGCGGCGAGCTGCAATGCCGGTCACTGGGCATGGCGGTGGACGTGTTCGACGAGGAGGGGAATTCGATCGTCGGCAAGAAAGGCGAGCTGGTCTGCACCAAGCCGTTCCCGTCGATGCCGCTCGGCTTCTGGAACGACCGCGGCGGCGAGCGTTATCACAGCGCCTACTTCGCCAAGTACCCCAACGTGTGGTGCCACGGCGACTGGTGCGAGCTCACGGAGCGCGGGACCATGCTGGTCTACGGAAGGTCTGACGCGACGCTGAATCCCGGCGGCGTGCGCATCGGCACCGCGGAGATCTACGGCGTGGTGGAGAGGATCGATGAAGTCGAGGAGTCGGTGGCGATCGGCCAGCACTGGCCGCCCGACAGTCCCAGCGATACGCGCATCGTGCTGTTCGTGAAGCTGCGCTCGGGCTACGAGCTCGACGACGCGCTAGCCGACCGCATCCGCCACGAGATCCGGCGCCATGCGAGCCCGCGCCACGTACCGGCGCGCATCGTGCAGGTCGCGGACATTCCGCGCACCAAGAACGGCAAGGTGGTCGAGCTTGCGGTCAAGGCCGCAGTGCACGGCATGCCGGTGCCGCACACCGACGCGCTGGCGAATCCCGAAGCGCTCGACTTATTCCGCGACCTGGAGGAGCTGGCGACGTAGGGACGCGCGCTCGAGCCGCCGCAGGCGGTTCTCGAGGTCCGCCGCGTCGGTCGCCTGGGACAGATAGCTTTCGATTTCGCGCTCGCGCATACGCTGGGACCCGCGCTCCAGCGCGGCGAATACTTGCTGGATCAGATTTTTCATGCCGCCATTGTCCGGCCGCCTGCACGGCGCGACTAACGCTCTTTTCGAATGTCTGGCATTACCGCGGCTGATGCGAAATTCCCTTTGAAATCACCGCGGCAATCGCGTCCGTGATTTCTTTGCGCTCGCCGATTGTCGTCTCCAGCACAATCTCGACACCCGCATGGCGCGCGCGGGCTGCCTCGGCGAGCTTCGGCAAATCTTCCTTGATGTGGCCGCCGGCGCCGAGGAACAGAGGAACGATGCGAATTCGCTTCGCGCCTTTCTTCACCAGGGAAGCCACGGCTTCGTCCAGCTTCGGCGTGGTGCGCTCGAGATAGGCCAGCTCCACCGCGTGGCTGCTGGAGAGCTGCTGCGCAATCCGCTCAAAAGGTTTCGCCCAGTCCGGCTCGCGCGAGCCGTGGGCGAACAAGACGATGCCTTCCTTCAATGCAGCGTGGCGCGGCGGCCTTCGTAGATGCCCTGGAGCAGACGCAGCGAGCCGAGGCTGATGGCGCGATGCGAAAGGGCATGGCCGAGGTCTTCGACGATGTCGAGCGTCACGGGGACGTGCAGGCCGGCGAGCACGCGTGCGGCGCGCTCGGCGTAAACGCGCGACACGACCGAGTCGAATTCGCCGTGCACGAGATGGATACGCGAAGCGATGCGCGTGTTGAGCGGCGGCGTCTGGGCGAAGCGCGCGGAGAACGCGACCACCGCGCCGGCGATGCCGGGCGACTTCACGGCCTCCAGCGCCACCGTGCCGCCTTGCGAGAAGCCGATCAGCACCGTACGGCTCGCTGGCACGTCGAAGTTGGTCTGCTCGCGCCGTACCAGGTCCTCGATGTCCGGCAGCACCTTGGCGACGCGCTGGCAGTGGTTGTCGCAGTTCAGGCCGCGCGTCGGGTACCAATCTTGCGCGGCACCGCCGCGCGCGTCGGGGTCGAAGCCGCTCGGCACCACCAGTGCCGCGCTCGGGAAACGCGCCTGGAACTTGAACGCGATCGGGATCATCGACTGCGCGGTCGCGCCGCAGCCGTGCAGGAAGACGAACAGGTGATTCGGTCGGCGCTCTGCCGTTGGCCCGAAGCGAAAAACGCGGCCGGAAGACATTCCCCCCGATTGTTAACCCGTGACCTCAGTTCTGTAAACTGATTTGCATCCCTCCTCAGGTGACTCATGCAAAACACCGGATTTCTAAAGGCTTTCTGGCGCCTCACGAAGCCGTACTGGGTGTCCGAGCAACGCGCCAAGGGCCTCACCCTGCTCGCCACGGTGGTCGGCCTCGCGCTGATGGCGGTCTACATGGAGGTGCAGTTCACCAACTGGAACAACGATTTCTACAACACGCTGCAGGACAAGGACCAGGCGGAGTTTTTCCGCCAGCTGGGCAAGTTCGCGCTGCTCGCGTTCACCTGGATCATCATCGTCGTCTACCAGCGCTACTTCCAGCAGATGCTGCTGATCGAGTGGCGCGCCTGGCTCACCGACCATTTCCTCAGCAACTGGATGAAGGACCAGGCGCATTACCGCATGCAGCTGGTGGCGCGCGCCGGCGCGCAGTCGGTGGCAGTCGACAATCCTGACCAGCGCATCGCCGACGACCTGCGCATCTTCGTCGAGTACACGCTGTCCCTCTCGCTCGGGCTGCTCTCGGCGGTGGTGACGCTGGTCTCGTTCATCACCATCCTGTGGGTGCTGTCCGGCGCGCTCGAGCTGTTTGGCGTGAGCATCCCCGGCTACATGGTGTGGGCGGCGCTGATCTACGCGGTCGTGGGCACCGTGCTGACGCACTTCATCGGCCGTGCGCTGATCGGCCTGGATTTCAACCAGCAGCGCTTCGAGGCCGACTTCCGCTTCTCGCTGGTGCGGCTGCGCGAGAACAGCGAAGGTGTCGCGCTCTACCGCGGCGAGCGCGAGGAGCTGGCCGGCTTCCGCCAGCGCTTCGAGGCCGTGATCGGCAACTGGTGGAAGGTGATGCTCAAGACCAAGCAGCTCACCTGGTTCACGTCGTTCTACGGCCAGCTGGCGGTCATCTTCCCGCTGGTGGTGGTCTCGCCGCGTTTCTTTTCCGGCCAGATGCAGCTCGGCGGCATCTTCCAGACCTCGTCGGCGTTCGGCCAGGTGCAGGGCGCGCTTTCCTGGTTCATCGGCGCCTACCGCGACTTCGCGGTCTGGAAGGCGACGGTGAACCGCCTGATCGGCTTCGCCGCCGCGCTGGGCGAAGTCCATGAGGAGGCCGGCGAGCCGGCGGGAGAACGCGTGGCGGAGGGCGACGCGCTGTCCCTCGAGCACCTTGCCTTGCAGCTGCCGCAGGGCGGCGCGCTGCTCGCCGATGCGTCGCTCGAAATCAAGCCGCACGAAAGCGTGCTGGTCACCGGGCCCTCGGGCTCGGGCAAGTCGACGCTGTTCCGCGCGCTCGCCGGTATCTGGCCTTACTGGCGCGGACGGATCAGCCTGCCGAAAGGGGCGAAGCTTCTTTTCCTGCCGCAGAAGCCCTACCTGCCGATCGGCTCGCTGAAGCGGGTCGTGGCCTATCCCGACGACCCGGCGAATTTCTCCGACCAGCAGGTGCTCGACGCGCTGGATGCCGTCGGTCTGCCGCATCTCGAGGGAAATCTGGATCGAAGCCAGCACTGGGCGCAGGTGCTTTCCGGCGGCGAGCAGCAGCGCCTCGCGTTCGCGCGCGCATTGCTGACCAAGCCGGACTGGCTGTTCCTCGACGAAGCGACCGCGTCGCTACCGGACGAAGACCAGGACCAACTCTACAAGTTGCTGAAGGAGAAGCTGCCGGGGACTACGCTGGTGTCGATCGGCCACCGCGACAGCCTGGCCAAATACCACCGCACGAGGCTCGCCTGGGATTCAGGCCAGCTCCGGCAGCAGGTGCTGGCGCCACAGTGAGGCTTCGTACGCCGACCTGAAGAAGCCGAAGTGGCCGATGCGCTTGGCGCCCGTGTCCTACAAGACGATGCACGTGCTCGTGGCGTGCGCGTAGAGCTTGCCGGCGGGATCCTCCAGCCGCGCCTCCGCGGTGGCGACGCGCTTGCCGGCATGGACCACCTTGCCGACGGCGCGCAGCGGGCCGGTCTCGGCGCTGATCGGACGTACGAGGTTGGTCTTCGCTTCGAGCGTGGTGTAGCCGCCGCCGGCCGGCATCTGCGTCTGCACCGCGCAGCCCATGGCGGAGTCGAGCAGCGTCATTGCGATGCCGCCGTGCACCACGCCGATCGGGTTGTAGTGGCGCTCGCCCGCGGTGATCTCGAACACCGCGTGGCCGGGCTCGACCTCGGTCAGGCGGTAGCCGAGCAGCGCGCAGATCGGCGGATGCGGCAGCCGGCCGTCGCGGATCGCGCGCAGGAATTCGATGCCGGCCATCGAGCGGCCGGCCTGCGCGAGCTGCACCGGATCGTCCCAGCTCACCTCTACGGTCCGCTTCATCGAGCGATGAAGTCCGCCGCGGCGCGCGTTACGCGCTCCTCGCGCAGGATGCGCCCGTGGCCGAGGCCGTCGGTCAGCATCAGCTGCGCGCCCGGCCAGGACTCGGCGACCTTCGCGCCGTGCGTCCAGGGCATCATGTGGTCGTCGCGGTCGTGGATCACCAAGGCTTTGGCGCCGAGGCGCGGCGCGACGCGCCCGACCTCGAGGTCTTCCCAACGCACGCCGTAGCGCTCCTCGATCGCGGCCTGCATCGCCTTGCGCACCGGCTCGGGCATCCAGTACCAGCGCGCGAAGCGGCGCGAGTAGCCGACGAGATCCGACGGCGGGCTGATCAGCACGATTTTCCGGAAGCTCACCCGGCCCCACGCCAGGGAAAGCGCGGCGCCCGCGCCGCCGAGCGAATGCGCGATCACTGCCTCGATGCCGCCGTGGTACCCGGCGACAGCGCCGAGCACTTCGGCGAAGTCCGGCAACCCGGTGAGCTTGCCTTCCGAGACGCCGTGCGCGGGCTGGTCATACGCAATCACGCGGTAGCCGGCTTGCAGCAGCGGGAATGCGAACCCTCGCATCTGCGCCGCGTGGCCGCCCCAGCCGTGCGCGAGCAGCACGGCGGGCGCTTCCTTCGAGCGCGCGCCCCAGGTCCACATGGCGATGTGCCGGCCTTTGTGCTCGAGCCAGGTGTTTTCCGCGTCGATCAGGTCGAGCGCGCTCGCGGCGGCATTCTTGCCGCGCGGCGGGGTGAGGAACATGCGTTCGGCCCAGGCATTCGCCAACTCGGGAAACAGGAGATGCGAGGCGGCGAATCGAACGTTCGTGCTAATTCTGGGGAGCGAAAGGGCGTTGGGCATGACGGTGCTTCCTTATCGAGAGAGCAGTTTGTCCAGGGCAGCGAGAGCGCGCGCCCGGGCTTTCGGGTAACCGAGCAGGCGTCGATGATGGTGTACCACCAACGCGATGCCGAACATTTCGAATGCAATCTGCTCCGGGTCGGTGCCGCCCGGGAGCTGGCCTTCTTCGACCGCCTGGCGCACTGTGCGCTTGAGCGTGTCGATCCAGGTGCGCTGGCCGCCGGCGAGCATGTCGCGCACCGGGCCGGGCTTGTCGTCGAACTCGGTGGCGCCGCCGATCATCGGGCAGCCGCCCGGCAGCTCGGCCGATTCGGTCCAGTCGAGCCAGTTGATGAACATCGCCTTGAGGCGCGGCAGGCCGCGCGGCTTGGCCATCGCCGGCTGGAAAACCACCTCGGTGAACTCGGCCTGGCCGTGGGCCAGCACCGCCAGCAGCAGCTCCTCGCGCGAGCCGAAGTGGGCGAACAGGCCCGACTTCGACATGCCCGTTGCGTCGGCCAGGGTGCCGATGGTCAGGCCGTCGAGACCCGCCTTACTGACGATGCGCAGCGCGGCGTCGAGAATCGCCGCGCGCGTGCGCTCGCCCTTGGTCGTCGTCGTTGCCGTTGCCGGGCTCATCGGCCGGCAAAATAGTACGAACGTTCGTATTTGTCAAGACCTGGGCCAGGTAGCGGCCGGTGTAGCTCGCCTTGACCCGCGAGACCTGCTCCGGAGTCCCTTGCGCGACGAGAGTGCCGCCGCCGTCGCCGCCCTCGGGGCCGAGGTCGACCACCCAGTCGGCGGTCTTCACCACGTCCATGTTGTGCTCGATGATCACCACGGTGTTGCCGGCGTCCCGCAGGCGATGCAGGACTTCCAGCAGCAGCTTGATGTCGTGGAAATGCAGGCCGGTGGTGGGTTCGTCCAGGATGTACAAGGTGCGCCCGGTGTCGCGCTTCGAGAGCTCGAGCGAGAGCTTGACGCGTTGCGCCTCGCCGCCGGAGAGGGTGGTCGCCGACTGGCCGAGACGCACGTAACCCAGGCCGACGTCGATCAGGGTCTGCAGCTTGCGCGCGATCGGCGGCACCGCGGAGAAAAATTCGACCGCTTCGGACACGGTCATTTCCAGCACTTCGTGGATGTTGCGGCCCTTGTAACGCACCTCGAGCGTCTCGCGGTTGTAGCGCTTACCGTGGCACACGTCGCACGCCACATAGATATCCGGCAGGAAGTGCATCTCGACCTTGGTGACGCCGTCCCCTTGGCATGCCTCGCAGCGCCCGCCCTTCACGTTGAACGAGAAACGCCCGGCGTCATAGCCCCGCTGGCGCGCTTCCGGCACACCAGCGAACAAATCGCGGATCGGCGTGAACAGGCCGGTGTAGGTCGCGGGATTCGAGCGCGGCGTGCGGCCGATCGGGCTCTGATCCACGCTGATCACCTTGTCGATCAGCTCCAGGCCGGAAATGCCGTGATGCGGTGCCGGCTCGGTGCTCGCGCCGTAGAGCGTCTTTGCCACCGAGGCGTAGAGCGTGTCGTTGACCAGCGTCGACTTGCCGGAGCCCGAGACGCCGGTGACGCACACCAGCAGGCCGAGCGGAAGCTCGAGATCGACTTCTTTCAGGTTGTGGCCGCTCGCGCCGCGCACCACGAGGCGGTTCTTGCCGGGACGGTTGCGCAGGCGCGGCACCTCGATCTTCAGCGTGCCGGCGAGATAGCGCCCGGTAAGCGATTGCGGATCGGCGATCACGTCTTCCGGGCGTCCTTGCGCCACGATGTGGCCGCCGGCTTCCCCTGCGCCAGGCCCCATGTCGAGCACGTAGTCCGCGGCGCGGATCGCTTCCTCGTCGTGCTCGACCACGATCACCGAGTTGCCGAGATCGCGCAGGCGCTTGAGCGTGCTGATGAGGCGGGCGTTGTCGCGCTGGTGCAGGCCGATCGACGGCTCGTCGAGCACGTACATCACGCCGGTCAGGCCCGAGCCGATCTGGCTTGCCAGGCGGATGCGCTGGCCTTCGCCGCCGGACAGCGTTTCCGCCGAGCGCTCGAGCGACAGGTACTCGAGGCCGACGTCGACCAGGAACTCGAGGCGGTTGGCGATCTCCCGAACGATGCGGGCAGCGATTTGCGCCTTTGCCCCTTCAAGTTGCATGCCCTGGAAAAACTGCAGCGTCTGGCGCAGCGGCCAGGACGAGACCTCGTATAGCGTGCGCTCGGCCACCTTGACGTGGCGCGCTTCGCGCCGCAGCCGCGTGCCGCCGCAGTCCGGGCAGGCCTGCAGGCTGCGCAGCTTGGCGAGCTCTTCACGCACCACCCCGGACTCGGTCTCGCGGTAGCGGCGCTCGTGATTCGGGATCACGCCCTCGAACGCGTGCTCCTTGACCGTGCTGCGTCCGCGGTCGTTCAGGTAATGGAAGGCGATCTTGTCCCGGCCCGAGCCGTGCAGGATCAGGTGCTGGGTTCGGTCAGCAAGCATTTCCCATGGGCTTTCGATGTCGAAGTCGTAATGCTTCGCCAGCGACTGCAGCATCGAGTAATAGAAGTGGTTGCGCCGGTCCCAGCCGCGGATCGCGCCGCTCGCCAGCGACAGATTCGGGTGGGCGACGATGCGCTTCGGGTCGAAGAACTCGATCGTGCCCAGGCCGTCGCAGCGCGGGCAGGCGCCCGCCGGGTTGTTGAACGAGAACAGGCGCGGTTCGAGCTCGGGCAGCGCGTAGTCGCACTTCGGGCACGAGAACTTCGACGAGAACAGGTGCTCCTTGCGCGCGTCGGTCTCGACCACCAGGGCCTTGCCGTCGGCGTGTCGCAGCGCGGTTTCCAGCGATTCCGCCAGGCGCTGGCGCGCGTCCGCGCGCACCCGCAGCCGGTCGATCACCACGTCGACCGAATGCTTTACGTTCTTCTTCAGGTGCGGCGCCGAGTCGAGGTCATGGACCGTGCCGTCGATGCGCACGCGGGTGAAGCCTTGCGCGCGCAGCTCTTCCAGGAGGTTGGCCTGCTCGCCTTTGCGCCCCGCGATCACCGGCGCGAGCACCATGATGCGCGTGTCATCCGCGAGCTGCGCGAGCTGGTCGACCATCTGCGCCACGGTCTGCGCTTCGAGCGCGAGGTTGTGCTCGGGGCAGTAGGGCGTGCCGGCGCGCGCATATAAGAGGCGCAGGTAGTCATGGATCTCGGTCACGGTGCCGACGGTCGAGCGCGGGTTGTGGCTCGCACTCTTCTGCTCGATCGCGATCGCCGGCGACAGCCCCTCGATCAGGTCGACTTCCGGCTTCGACATGAGCTCGAGGAACTGGCGCGCGTACGCCGACAGGCTCTCGACGTAGCGGCGCTGCCCTTCGGCGTACAGCGTGTCGAACGCGAACGAGCTCTTGCCCGAGCCCGAAAGACCGGTGATCACCACCAGCCGGTTCCGCGGCAGCTCGACGCTCAGGTTCTTGAGATTGTGGGTGCGCGCACCGCGCACCCTGATTGAATCCACGTTGCTGAATCCATGTTGCTGTTTGCGAAGTGAAACCGGCTACTATAGCGCGTCTCGCATTTCCGTCGCCAGATTTTCAATGAATGAACGAATGACCAGCGTCGAGCTGCGCGCGGGCGTCAGCCTCGCTGGCGTCTTCGGCCTGCGCATGCTGGGCCTGTTCTTCATTCTGCCGGTGCTCGCGGTGCACGCCGTGCACATCGAGGGCGGCGACAACCTGACGCTGGTCGGCATCGCGCTGGGCGCCTACGGTCTGTCGCAGGGAATTCTGCAGATTCCGTTCGGCGCGGCGTCCGATCGCTGGGGAAGAAAGCCGGTGCTGTACGCCGGACTGCTCATCTTCGCCGCCGGCAGCTTTCTTGGCTGCGCGGCGGGGGACATCTGGACCATGATCGCGGCGCGCGTGCTGCAGGGCGCGGGCGCGATTTCCTCGGTGGCGATGGCGCTCGCCGCCGATCTCACGCGTGAGCAGCACCGCACCAAGGTGATGGCGATGATCGGCTCGATGATCGGCCTGGTGTTCGCGCTGTCGCTGGTCGGCGCGCCGGTCCTGTATCGCAGCATCGGAATGGACGGCCTGTTCGCGCTCACCGGCGTCCTGTGCCTCGCCGCGATCGCGGTGGTGAAGTTCCAGGTGCCCGAGCCGCCGGCCGTGCCGCGTGCCGCAGGGCCGGCGGGCTCGATGCGTGCCGCGCTGCTCGACGCCGAGCAGCTGCGCCTGAACGCCGGAATTTTCATCCTGCACGTGGTGCTGTACGCGATGTTCGTCGTCGTGCCGCCGCGTCTGGTGCGCGCCGGTCTCGAGCTGCCGGAGCACTGGAAGCTCTACCTGCCGGTTGTCCTTGGCTCGTTCGTGCTCATGATCCCGGCCGTGCTTTACGCTGATCGGCGCAATCGCGCCAAGCCGGTGCTGCTCGCGTCGGTGGTGCTGCTGCTGGCGGCGGAGGCGGCATTTGCGGTGCTCGACAGCGGCATTGCCGCGATCGCGGTGCCGATGCTGGCGTTCTTCGTCGCTTTTAACGTGCTGGAGGCGCTCCTGCCATCGCTGGTTTCGCGACTCGCGCCTGCCACCGGTCGTGGCGTCGCGATCGGCGTCTACAACACCACGCAGACCCTCGGAGTCTTTTTTGGCGGGCTATTGGGTGGCTGGGTAGCGTCCTATAAG
>Ga0268265_10000588_pt1 | contig 36649 bp, 32 predicted proteins | sample KBSSwiS52_FD_190355 | JGI IMG/M metagenome (GOLD analysis project Ga0268265, IMG submission 190355) | Switchgrass rhizosphere microbial communities from Kellogg Biological Station, Michigan, USA - KBS Switchgrass S5-2 (SPAdes) (version 2) | ecosystem: Host-associated > Plants > Roots >...
TCGCGGAAACCATCTTGGCCAGCGGTCATGTGCGACCGCATCAACAGGCCGTACATATGAACGCAAACGATCCGATCATTTTTCTGCTAAAAACGCTTGCAAGTGGGGGCCGTCCACATATGTATTTACAGCGGACGCCGCAGGCCGCGCACAACGGCCGTGCGGCCGTTGTGCGCCCCGACGGATGGCGGCGGGCAGGATGACGGGCCGAGGCGTCGCGCGGTCCCGTTTCGCTGTATTTCCGCTGTATTTTCAGCGAAACGACCGGCGGCGGCAAGGCGGGCAATCCCGCGATCGTGTGTCGCTCGACCTTTCCGGCGCTCATCGCGCGGACCGGATCGTGCGCGACGCGCCAGATGCGGCTGGACTTGTTGGCGTGATCGCTTCCGGCCAGTATTCTCCCTGGATCAGTGGGGAATGCTGCGCCGATTGCCACGGGGATCCGCTGCAGGCGCGCCGGGTGGCCATCCGCGCGATGCGGACGTGACAGGAGCAGCAGCCCCGCCGCGGGGTCGCATGGCGCGACTGCCGCATCTCACCAGTTTGAATGGCCAACCTTCGCCCCTTCGTCGCGGATGGAACATACCACGAACATGGCGGTGATGCAAGTTTTTGGACGCGATTGAGGCGGCGTGCTGTGGGTGACGCGCGGTGGAGTACCCAATGCTGATCACCCGATTGCGCTGCGGGGTCGGCCATGCGTCATTGACCTATGTGTCATTAGCGTATAACAATGTCGGACACAGGATCTCCATCCGTCGTCGAGCTGAAGTCGTTCCTGAAGCGCGCCAGGGCGATCATGTCCGGCCGAGCAAGCGGCGGCGGTCGCATTGAGCAAGGAATTGCTCGCAACCTACGGAGCCAAACTATGAGCGAAGTTTACGAGAGCCTGATGGAGGGGCTGAACGACGCGCTGGCCTTCGCGCGTGGCGAGAAGACGGGCGCCGTCGTCCATCACGTCGCGGTGCCCTCCGTCGATGTCGCGGCGATCCGCGCCAGCACGGGTCTTTCCCAAGGCGCGTTCGCGCGCAGTATCGGCGTCGCCAAGGGCACGCTGCTCAACTGGGAACATGGCCGTCGCCGCCCGACCGGCCCCGCCCAAGTGCTGCTCGCCATGATCGCGAAGAAGCCTTCGCTGGTGAGCGAGTTGTTGCGCTAGCCGAGGCGCCCTCGTCCGCCTCGACATCGAGGAGGCATGTTCAGCCGATCAACGCATCGACCCACCTGATCGCCATCGCGCTCGCCTGGTCGGGCGTGAAACTGGCGGGATCGAGCGTCAGTTCCAACCAGAGCTCGTCGACCAGCGCGGTCAGCGCGATCGCGGCGAGCGCCGCTTCGGGCTGGGCCAGTCCGCTGTCGGCGAGCAGCGCCTCGAGCTCGGCGCGAGATCCGGCATAGGTCTCGGCATGGATCGCCGCGATCGTCGGGTCGATCTTGACCGGACTCCAGAACGCGATCCAGGTCGCGAGCAGGGCTGGGTCCGCGATCGGCGGCCGGAAGTTGGCGGTGGCATAAGCGATCAGCCGCGCGCGCGGCTGGAGGTCCGCTTCCGCCACCGCGGCGGCGAGCGTGGCGCCGACCGTAGCGGTGACATGCGCATAGGTGGCCGCGATCAGCGCATCGATGCCGTCGAAATAATGGCGCAACAGCCCGGGCGAGACGCCCGCGCGCGCGCGGATCGTCCGCACCGAGGTTCCGTGCACTTGGTTTTAGAACGGGCGATCCATTGTAATCTGACTGTAACGCTAAAACTCAGCGCTCTCTATAGCGAACCTCCCATCCATCTTCGATTTCATAGCTTGTAGACCTGCCAACCTCTACTGATCTGGACGGCAACTGAGCGGTCCCCTGCAAAGCCTCATCATTAACTAACAGAGCACCATCACTGCGACCCCTACGGCGCATTTCCGCAATTACAGCGGGTTTGAATGCCACGGTAGATCTTGGCAACGTCAAAGTGCAGTCAGCTTTTCTTAGTCTCCTTTCGTTCTCCACAGAACTCCAACTAAGCGTTAGAACTGCAATTCCGTTATCAACCGGAATCTTCCAATCCGCCCAACCATCAACACTATCCCGACAATCACCGCTATCGAAATAGCCGCACTCTTGCATACGAACGCGCGATTCATCGCGGGCCCATCGTATATGAGACTGCTCAATACACTCTTTCTCAAACACCATAATGATATCTTGCGGAGATTTCATTATAGAGACATCTGATGGGCCGTTACGATCATGTTTCCGATACATACAGGATAACAATGGCAGCGATAAAAACAAAACAGCGCATAGTCTAAAGCGCATCGATAATTCGAATATTGTGACTAGTACAAGGTTGTATATTGCCATGCCGTCACCGCCTGCAAACGAGATGCGATTTAGTATAGGGGTTTTTGCACCTGTCACCGTAATTCCAAACAGCCCATAAGGGCCTCCATTGTCTCCGACACAGGCGTTCATGTTGGAGTTCTCGCCGTTCGTGAACAGCGGGTTTGTGGGCTGATCCACCTCAGGTTTCCAACCGGCCATGTCAGGCGAGCTCAGCTTCAAACGAGAACGTCAGGCCGAACATGCGCTTGGCGATCCCGTACTTGGCATTCATGCGATTCTTCTCGCTCCGTGCCCAGAACCACATGGGAACCTCCAAAAAGGAGGTGACACCGAACGCGCCAAGGGCGAGGTAAACCGCAACGGCATACAGACCCATCCAGACCGACGTGCCCGCCAGTACCAAGCAAATGATCGTGCTGACATTGCCGCCGAACAGCAGGCCTACAGGCCAGAAGAGCCGCCCTGGCAGGAAGCGCGCGAAACACCACGCCACGATGCCGACAACCGATGCGGTGAGGTAGGCATTCCATAGCGGGTAATGGAGCCACAAGGCGAAGCACGCGAGGGCGTATTCCATGACGCCGATCGGAAACTGATAAACAGCCTCGACCTTGGCCTTCTGCTCCTTCGTCATGAAGGTGTTGTTCAGGGAATAGACCGTTGCCTCTGCTCGCGCAGACGCCTGCCTATGTATCCGCTCCCGGATTACATCGTCGCTTTCGGTCACTTGTCCTCTCCCGGCACGGCATCACCCAGGTCGATCTTCGCGGCACGCTCGATCACATAATCGTTCATGTGATCCTCCTGCGTGCCTTCGTTGATTGCCCTCAGCTTGCCGTAGAAATCCACGAACTCACTCATCCAGGGACCAACACGCAGGCAATCGACCGTGGCAAAGCGCCAGCTGTCGTATTCCTTGGTCCAGTTCCTCAGGGTGCCAATGCCGAGAACCTCACCGCCATCCACGAACAGCTTCATGGTCGCGTATTCTTTCTCGTCGTCCGATGGCATCCTGGACCGCTCAAACTCGATCTTGAACAGCGAGCCGCCTTCCGGCCTGAACTGCACCCACTGGCTGTCGATACCGCCTCTCGTCGAACCGTCGATGTCAGCGATCGGTAGGGGCGAGGTCCAGCGAGAGGCATCCATCTTCGACCAGCTTGGCCAGTGCTTTGTTTCGTCCTGAACGTAGGGCAACGCGAGGCTCAGGTAGGAAGTCTCGATCAGATCCCGGGCCTTGGCGAGCTTGCGTTCGTCCTGGCGGATCGCGTCCTTCTTAGCGTGGTATGATTGTGAGCGGGCCTTCTGCCCTGCTTCGAATACCTGGTGGGCGCGGCGAGCCTCCCGTTCGTCCGGCCCCAACTCCTCAATCGGCTCTCGCTCGATCATGTCATGGTAGTCGTCATAGACCGGCAAAGCCGGAGGCTGCACCACTGGAGCCTTGCCCTGTTTGCCAAACCACCAGGCGCCCACAGCAACCGCGACGATAAAGATCAGCCAACCCATTACTGCGAACACACACGGCGCGAGATCCTCGCGGCCATGCTCTCGGGGATAATGTCCGTAGTCGGGTAGGATCGGGTCTCTTGGACGACGCCGTTGGATGCATACCAGGTCATGTTCCGCACCGTGAACGACTGGCTGGTGCAATCCACGACCCACAACGCCTTGGCCTCGCGTGCCCGCTCACTTGCCTGTTTGCTGTAGTCGATCTTAAGCCACACCCGGCGCGCGCTCTTGGGCTGATCCTGGACCCTCAGATCGCTGGCCAGCTGGAGAAACCACGTTGCCTTCTGGCTATCGGTGCTGATCCTCAGCCACTCGTTCTCGGGATCATCCCACTTGAACTGCCAGGGTGCGCGGCTCTCGCCCAAGCCCTGTGTGGTGTAGCCTGCCCACGGTTGTACGTCCTGCGCCACGACAATGCCCGGCACTACCAGCGCAACAGCTAACGCGAATCTCCGCATGAACGACACCCCCTCTCACTAGGTTAGATCACGGCAAAAGTGACGGCAACCAGGAAGGTAAGTTAGAAAGAGAGATCAACAAAGAGAGAGATATCGTACCCGCTCGCCCAAACTGGACTGTCTGATCGCCACTCTGGAAAAGATCGGTGCGCGCGACGGCATGGTAGAAATTAGGGTGACAGGTGCGAAAACCCCTAAACATTCTGCTGCGGCCCACGCTCAAATTGCAATCCGGTCATATTCCCTGGTGCCCGATCATGTCCACATCGTTGCAATGCCGGGGCACGATCTTGGATTGCCCGGGGCAATCCAACCCGACGCTCCGTTCCGGGGAGGAATTTCAGCCAACCAGTGCATCGACCCACCTGATAGCCATCGCGCTCGCCTGCTCCGGCGTGAAGCTGGCGGGATCGAGCGTCAGTTCCAGCCATAGCCCGTCGACCAAAGCGGTCAGGGCGATCGCCGCGAGCACAGCTTCGCCCGGCGCGAGACCGCAATCGGCGAGCAGCGCCTCGAGGTCGCGGCGCGAGCCCGCATAGGTCTCGGCGTGGATCGCGGCGATCGCGGGGTCGGTCTTGACCAGGCTCCAGAATGCGATCCAGGTCGCGAGCAGGGTCGGATCGGCGATCGGTGGCCGGAAGTTGGCGGTCGCATAGGCGATCAGCCGCGCACGCGGTCGGGGGTCCGCCTCCGCCACCGCAGCCGCGAGCGTAGCGCCGACGGTCGCAGTGACATGCGCATAGGTCGCAGCGATCAGCGCATCGATGCCGTCGAAATAGTGGCGCAGCAGCCCAGGCGACACCCCCGCGCGCGCGCAGATCGTGCGCACCGAGGTGCCGGCGACGCCCAGTTCGGCAAGGCAGGACGATGTCGCCTCGATCAAGGCGAGGCGGCGGGTGTCCGCATCTTCACGGGTGAAATTTGCCCTCATCGCACCTTTCGCCCGAATTGCGCGAGCGAGCCTTCCCCTCCGTCATCCCGGCGCAGGCCGGGACCCATAAACACCGCCCTTTCCGGATATGCGGAGGTGCTGGGTCCCGGCCTGCGCCGGGATGACGTGGAGGGGGATTGATCGCTACGCGTCATTGCTATACGAACGTATAACAAGGAGCCGCTCGATGCAAAGCCTTTCGCCCGTGCCGATGCCAGATGTCGATCCCGACGAGGGCTGGAGTCTGCCGGCGTGGCTGTATCACGACCCCGAATATTTCGGGCACGAGATGGCGCGCGTGATGCGGCCGAGCTGGCAGGTGGTCTGCCACGTCGGCGACGTGGCCGATGTCGGCGACTGGCACACGCTCGACTTCCTCGGCGAGAGCATCATCGTCATCCGTGGCGACGATCGCGTGGTGCGCGCCTTCACCAATGTCTGCCGCCACCGCGCCTCCAGGCTGGTCGACGGCGCGTCAGGCTGCGCGCGCAAGCTGGTCTGCCCCTATCATGCCTGGACCTATGGACTCGACGGACGGCTGACCGGCGTGCCGGGCAAGGCAGAATATCCGACGCTCGACATGGCGAAGAGCGGCCTCGTGCCGGTCGATCTCGAGATCTGGTGCGGCTTCGTGTTCGTCAGGCTGGAAAATGCGGGGCCGTCCGTCGCGGCGATGATGGCACCCTATGAAGCGATGATCGCACCCTACCGGTTCGAGGATCTGCGCGCGATCGGCCGCGTGACCTTGCGCGAGCGCAGGGTCAACTGGAAGAACGTCGCCGACAATTATTCCGACGGGCTGCACATCGCGGTCGCCCACCCCGGCCTGACCCGGCTGTTCGGCAAGGGTTATGGCGTCGAAGCCGAGGCGCATGTCGACCGGATGTGGGGCGAGCTGATCGACCGGCCATCGACCAACCTGTCCGAGCGGCTATACCAGAAACTGCTGCCCAGGGTCGATCATCTGCCCGACGATCAGCAGCGGCTGTGGCTCTATTTCAAGCTGTGGCCCAATGTCGCGTTCGACATCTATCCCGACCAGGTCGATTTCATGCAGTTCCTGCCGGTCTCGCCGACCGAGACCTTGATCCGCGAGATCAGCTATGCGCTGCCCGATGACCGCCCCCAGATGAAGGCGGCGCGCTATCTGAACTGGCGGATCAACCGCCAGGTCAACGCGGAGGATAGCGCGCTGATCGCGCGGGTGCAGGACGGCATGCGATCGGCCAGCTACACCGTCGGCCCGCTCGGCGAGAGCGAAGTCTGCCTGCGCGGTTTCTGCCGCAAGATCCGCGAGCTGATCCCCGAGGCGCGGCAGCATCATGCGCCAGCGCCCGGCTGGAGCCATCATCAGCCGATCCGGCTCGTCTGAACCCCGCGGAGTAACCCAATGACCGCCCAATATGACGCCCTGATCATCGGCGCCGGCCATAACGGCCTGGTCTGCGCCTTCTACCTCGCGCGCGCCGGGCTGAAGGTCCGCATCGTCGAGGCGCGCGATACCGTCGGCGGCGCGGCCGTCACCGAGGAGTTCTACCCGGGCTTCCGCAATTCGGTGGCGAGCTACACCGTCAGCCTGCTCCAGCCCAAAATCATCGCCGACATGAAGCTGGCCGATCATGGCTATCGCGTGATCGAGCGGCCGATCTCCAACTTCCTGCCGCAGGAGGACGGGCGCTATCTGAAGCTGGGCGGCGGGCTGGAGAGGACGCAGGCCGAATTCCGCAAGTTCAGCAACGCCGATGCCGCGGCGCTGCCGGCTTATTATGCGGCGCTCGAGAATGTCGCCGAGGTGCTGCGCGACCTCGCGCTGCAGACGCCGCCCAATATCGGCGACGGCCTGAAGACATTGATCGACGGCGCCCGCCAGGGCCGGCGCCTCGCCAGGATGCCGCTCGAGCAGCAGCGCGACGTGCTCGACCTGTTCGTGAAATCGGCGCAGACCTTCCTCGACAGCTGGTTCGACAGCGAGGCGGTCAAGGCCGCGTTCGGCTTCGACGCCGTGGTCGGCAATTATGCCAGCCCCGATACGCCGGGCAGCGCCTATGTGCTGCTCCACCACGTGTTCGGCGAGGTCAACGGCAAGAAGGGCGCGTGGGGCCACAGCATCGGCGGCATGGGCGCGATCACCCAGATCATGGCCGGGGTCTGCCGCGATCTCGGTGTCGAGATCAGCCTGGAGGCACCGGTCGCGCGGGTGCTCGTGGATGGGCAGAAGGCCGTCGGCGTCAAACTGGTAGGCGGACAGGAGGTGATGGCCGATTCGGTCATCGCCAATGTCGGGCCGAAATTGCTCTACGAGCGGCTGATGGATCCGGCCGATGTCGGCCCCGAATTCCTCAAGCGCTCGAAGGCGTTCAAGGCCGGGTCGGGCACGTTCCGGATGAACGTCGCGCTGTCCGAACTGCCGCGCTTCACCGCATTGCCCGAACCCGGCGAACATCATCAGTCGGGCATCATCCTGGCGCCGACGCTCGATTATATGGACCAGGCGTTCATCGACGCGAAAGCGCATGGCTGGTCGAAGAAGCCGATCGTCGAGATGCTGATCCCGTCGACCGTCGACGACAGCCTCGCGCCCCCGGGCCGGCATGTCGCCAGCCTGTTCTGCCAGCAATTCGCGCCGGTGCTCCCCAACGGTCGCGACTGGGATGCCGAGGAAGACGCGGCGGCCGAAGTGATCATCGACACCGTCGAAGCCGCGGCGCCGGGCTTCCGCGCCTCGATCCTCGGCATGACCAGGCTCAGCCCCAAGGGTCTCGAACGCAAGTTCGGTCTCGTCGGCGGCGACATCATGCACGGCAACATGTCGCTCGACCAGTTGTGGGCGGCGCGGCCGGTGCTGGGCAACGGCGCCTATCGCGGGCCGCTGAAGGGGCTCTACATGTGCGGCGCGGGCACGCATCCGGGCGGCGGCGTGACCGGCGCGCCGGGGCATAATGCGGCGCGCGAGATCCTCGCGGATCGCACGATGTTCGGACGGTTGCTGCGGCGTTAGGAAAGCACGCCCCTCCCGCCCGCGGGAGGGGGTTACCTCAGAAGTCGGTGCCCACCTTCAGGCCGAACAATTGCGGCTTGATCGGATAGACGCGTGCATATTGGCCGCAGAACGAGGTCGCGCAGGCGGTGTTGAGCGTCAGTGCCCCGCGCTTGTCGAACGCATTCTGGATGAAGGCCTCGATCCGCCATTTTTCCCACGACGTTCCGACCGAGAAGTCGAAGGTCGCGAACGCCTTGGTCGGCCCGACCGCGGCGAAATCGGCATCGGTCAGGAAGGTGCGCGTCCCGCCCTGATAATTGACCGAACCCTGAACGAACGCGGTTTCCGCCGACCCCAGCGGGAATTCGTAACGCGCATTGGCATTGCCCTTGAACTTGGGCTGGACCGGCAGGCGCGTCCCCTTCGGCGCCGCGGGAACCTCGCCGGGAACGCAGACGATATTCTTCGTCACGGGATCGACCGAGCAAAAATCGGTCGTCAGCTTGGCGTCGATATAGGTGCCGGATGCCTGGAGGCTGAGTCCGCCCACCCGGAAGGCGAGGCTGCCCTCCGCACCGTAAATGCGCGCGTCGCCGGCATTGTAGGTGTTGGTGACGCCATTATTGTTGAGCGGCACCAGCCCGAACTGCAGATCCTTCCACTTCTGGTAGAAGGCGGCGCCGTTGAAGATCAGCCGGCCCCAGCTGGTCTTGAAGCCGACCTCGTAATTGGTCAGCGTATCGGATTTGTAGGGCAACACGCCGACCCGTCGGTTGTTGCCGCCGGGACGGAAACCGCGTGATATCGTGCCATAGATCATCGCGTCGGGCGTGAGCTTCCAGCTGACATTGCCCTTGTAGGTGAAGCCGCTCTCGTCATTCTTCTTGTCGACGCTGTTGCAGGGCCGATCGGTCTGGGTCGTCGGAAGGCAGAATGACGGATTGGTGTTGCTGGCGCTGTTCAGCCCGGAGAAGCCGAAGATCGTGTTCTTGGCGATGAAGCCGCGGATACCGCCGGTGACGGTGATCTCCGGCGTGACATCATATTCGACCTGGCCGAACGCCGCATAGTCGCGGTCGATGCGATTGATCCGGGTCAGGAAGATCGTGTCGCCGCCGGGACTGATCGACCGCGGGAACGGCTTGAACCAGCCCGGCGGCGGAATGTCGCCGATGCCGTCGACCTCGTAATCGGCCTTCACCCGGTCGGTCTGGCGCTGGAAGAACAGGCCGGCGGTCAGGCGGATCGACTCGGTGGAGGGCGACGAGACGCGAAATTCATGCGTCTGCTTGGTATATTTGTCGGACAGGATCTGGTTCTGGGTGGGATTGATCGGATTGCCGTTCGCATCCGGAAAGTTGGTCGCGTTGCCGAAATAGGTCGTGCCATTGTAGACATATGTATAAGTATCGTATGCGACCGTGTAATAGGAATAGTCGGCGAGATTATCGACCTTGCGTTCGAAATATCCGCCCGAATAGACGATATCCCAGTCGCTCAACTTGCCTTCGATCGTCAACGCCGCTTGAAACCAGCGATCATTGTTGCGTGAGGGCAGATAATCGGTGACCTTGAGATCGCCCTTGCGCGGATCGAACAGGAAGCCGCCATTCGCGACCTGATGCTGGTAGATGATCTGCGGCGTCGCGGTCCATTCATCGTCGAGGTCGATCTTCAGCGCGGCGCGGCCGCCATAGGTCTCGACGTCGTTATAATCCTTCTCGACGAGCGCGTTGTTGTTGACGGTCAGGCTGGTCGTGTCGTCGCCATCGTCGAGCGAGAAGGTGCGGGTGCCGGGAATATTGTCGATATAGCCGCCGTCCTTGGTGTAAAAGCCGACGACGCGCAGCGCCATCGTCTCGGACAGCGGCAGATTGACATAGGCTTCGAGCTGGCCGCCCCAATCGCCCTTGCCGAACTTGGTCACCTGGGCATCGGCCGAGCCCGAGAAGCCGCTCGTGTCGGGCGCGTTGGTGATGATGCGCAGCGTGCCCGACAGCGAACTCGCACCGAACAGCGTGCCCTGCGGTCCCGCCAGCGCCTCGACGCGGGCGATGTCGTAGACGTGGAAATCGACCGATCCCGCGATCGTCGTGACCGGCGTTTCGTCGACATAGAGGCCGCTGGTCGGCAGCGGACCAATATGCAGGCCGTCACCGCCGCTGGTCACGCCACGGAAGAAGATCTGCGACTGGCTGGGCCCGAACGACTGGAAGCTGACGCTGGGCAGCAGCTTGGCATAATCGTCGAAGCTCGAGACCTGCTGCTTTTCGAGCTGGCTGCCGCCGAGCACCTGGATGCTGATCGGCACGTCCTGCAGGCTCTGCTCGCGCTTCTGCGCGGTGACGATGATATCGTCCGAATCCGAGGCATCCGCTGCCGCGGGTTCCTGCTGCGCTGCGGCCGGCGTCGCGGCGATGATGGTGGAGGCGAGCAGGGCCGATATGGTCCTGCGAATGAGCGCGTGACGACTGGTCCGCATAAAGTCCCCCTAATTACCCTTATGCGATGCACCATGCCAATGTCGGGGACAGCGTCAATTTGCTTTCGAGCGTTTGCCCCTGCCGTTCGACGAACGGCCCCAGACTGTGACATAAGCGTCACAACCGGCGGGAAACGGGCGTCAGCGCGGCGGTGCCGGCCAGGCGTCGAGCACGGGTCCCAGCGCCTGTTTCAGCGGGTCGAGCCATGGCTCGTAATGGCGCCAGCGGTCCATGCCTTCGCGGTTGAGCGGGCGGCGGACCTGCTCCGAACTCGCGGTCTGGACCGCACGCTCATTCTCGTGGAAGCGCAGGCAGGCCGCTTCGAACGGGAGACCGAGATAGGCCAGCAACGCGCGGATCTCGGTTTCGGGATCGTCGACAAGCTGCTCGTGGATCACGCGGTGGACGCGGCCCGGCATCACGTGATCAACATGCGCCATCAGCCGGACATAGTCGGCATAGTTGCGGCCCATGTCGCGCAATCCGTATGAGAAGCCCTGGCCGCGCGCGAAATGCTGCTTGTAGTTCGAGAAGCAGCAGTCGAGCGGATGGCGCCGCGCGTCGATGATCCGGGCGTTCGGCAGGATCAGCCGGATCAACGCGATATGCCGCCAGTTGTTCGGCATCTTGTCGATGAACAGCGGCTTCGCGGTCTTGCGATGGATCCGCGTCGTCGCGAGATAGGATCGGCCCAGCCGGTCGCGCGCTTCGGGCGAGAGGTCGGCCAGGCACTCGGGATAGCGGCCCTCGTCCCCGTTCGTATCGTCACCCTCTTCCCCGGCCGCACTGAGCTGGCGCGCGATCTGGCCGATATCGTGCAATTCCTGCGTGCCCTCGACCATCGAATGGCTGGCGAGGATCTGCTCGATCAAGGTCGATCCGGCGCGCGGCATGCCGAGGACGAAGATCGGATCGGGCGCCGCGCAGCCGCCGGTCGCCGTCGCCGCGACCAGCGCCGGCGACAGCAGGGCGATGCTGCGATCGACGTGGCGGCGGGTCTCGTCGGGATCATAGGGCAGGCTCTTGCGGCGCAGGACGTTGCCGGCATCATAATGGACGAAGGAATTCCGCCACTCGCCGCGATCCTCATAGGCCTTGCCGAGCGCGAAATGGAGGTGGAAGCGATCCTCGTCGGGCAGGCCGCGGACGTCGAGTCCGCCGCGCATCAGCGCGATATCCGCATCGGAAAAGCGCCAGGTCTTCATGTTGGCGAGGCTCCACCAGGCCTCGCCGAGCGCCGGCGCCAGCCCGACCGCGCGGCTGTAGGCGGCGATGCAGTCATCGCGACGGCCGACGGTCTTGAGCGCATGGCCATAGCTCATCCACAATTTGGGATGGCCCTGCTGGCGTTCGAGCACACGCTCGAAATGGGCGACCGCCTCGTCGAAATCGCCGATCCGGCCGAGCGCGGCCGCCTTGAGATTGCGGTAGCTGGGATTGTCGGGTTCGTCGTCGAGCAGGCGGTCGAGCTGCTCGATCGCCTCGATCGCGCGGTTCTGCCGATAATAGACAGTGGCGAGATTGAAGCGCGCCTGCGCGAAGCCCGGCGCGAGTTCGACCGCGCGCGTCAGCAATTTCTCGGCATCGCCATAGCGGTTGAGCCGGCCGGCGAGTTCCGCGAGCATGCGGATCGCGGCGACGTCGGTGGGATGCGCCTTCAGATGCGGCTTGAGGATGCGCTCGACGACGGCGAGCTGGTTGTCGACGAGCGCGATCGCCGCGTCGCGCAGCGCCGGATCGTTGACCGAGGCCCTGATCTGGCGGGCATAAGCGGCATCGGCGCCGGCGCCGTCGCCCTTGAGGATCAGCTGGTCGCCCAGCGCGCGCCAGCCATCGGGATTGTCGGGATCGGCGGCGGTCGCGCGGCGCAGCGCGTCGATCGCCGCATCGGTGCGGCGCTGCGCCGAACAGGCGCGCGCGAGCAGCCGCAGCGCCTCGGCATCGTTCGGCGCCAGCGCCAATATGTCCGCGGCCAGCACCTCCGCCTGCGCCGGATCGACGCGGACGAGCCGGCGCAACTGCGCGGTTGCGATTTCGAGCGAGGCCATCGGGCCGAGATTATGCGCAGTCGCGTCCATCCCGTGCGACGAAACATCCGGGCGGGCGGAAGTCAATCATCACCGATCGCGCCGGGGTTCCGGTCATTGCGCCTGCCGCCGTTCGGGCGCGATACTCGGTCGATAATGGGAGGGGCATCGGCATGATTCGCTGGGGAGTCTGGGGTGCGGCCGTGATGCTGTGCGGCCTGTCGACGGGCCTGCATGCGCAGGACGCAGAGTATCGCGTGCCGATGTCCGCTGCGGCGGAAGCGGCCTTCAGGAAGGGCGATTATGCAGCCGGACTGCCGCTGGTGCTGGCCGATCTCGACGCCTGCACGACTCGCTATGGCAAGGCGCCCGCCTGCCTCGAACTCGCCAACACCGCCACCAATCTGGCGCGGCTGGCCGGCAAGGCGGGCGACAGCGAAACGCTGGGTCGCGCGGCACTGGCGCTGGCGCAGGCCGTGCTGGGCGAAGCCTCTCCTGACACCGCGATCAGCTATAGCAACCTTGCGCTCGCGCTCAACGCGCAGGGCCGTTACGCCGATGCCGAGCCGCCGTTTCGCAAGGCGCTGGACATTTTCCGCGCCACGCTGGGCGAGGCGCATCAGCTGACCGCGGTCGGCTACAACAATGTTGCGTTCAATCTCGATGCGCAGGGGCGCTTTGCGGAGGCCGAGCCGCTCTACCGCGGCGCGCTGGCGACGTTGCAGTCGGTGCTGGGCGAGAGCGGCGCGGACACCGCGTTGGGCTATGCCAATCTCGCCCTCAATCTCGACGAGCAGAGCCGTTATGCCGAAGCCGAACCGCTGCATCGCAGGACATTGGAGATCCGGCTGGCGACGCGCGGCGAGACCCATCCCGATACCGCCGTCGCCTATAGCAATCTCGCCGCCAGCCTGAAGGCGCGGGGACGATTCGGCGAAGCCGAAGCGCTCGACCGCAAGGCGCTGCAGATCTGCCGGGCTTCGCTGGGCGAGCGCCACCCGCAGACGCTGACCGCCTACAACAATCTGGGATCGGTGCTGAACGCGGAGGGCCGCAATGCGCAGGCCGAACCGATCTTTCGCAATGCATTGGCGATCGCGATCGCCTTGCTGGGCGAATCGCATCCGACCACCGGCCAGATCGAGAATAATCTCGCCGTCACGCTGAACACGCTGGGCCGCTATGCCGAAGCAGAGCCGTTCTACCGCAAGGGACTCGAGATCATGCGCGCCGCGCTGGGCGACGCACACCCCGGCACCGCGATCGGCTACAACAATGTCGCGTTCAACCTCGAGGCGCAGGATCGCCATGCCGAGGCCGAACCGATGTTCCGCCGCGCGCTGGAGATCAGCCGCACGGCATTGGGCGACGCCCATCCGCAGACCGCCGGCTTCTATCACAGCCTCGCCGCCAACCTGTTCGCGCAGGGCCGTTTTGCCGAGGCCGATCCGCTGGCGCGCAAGGCGTTGGCGAGCTGGCGCGCCAGCCTCGGCAACACCCACCCCAATGTGATCGCCGCGCTCGGCAATATCGGCGTGATCGAGCTGCGCGGTCTCGGCCATCCGCAGGCTGCACTCGACCGCTTCCGCGCCGCCGGCACCGCCGTCACCGCACGCTTCGCCACCGGTCCACAGGAACAATGGGCGCAGGACGAACTGACCAGCCAGCGCGCCAATTTCCTGTTGCAGGTCGCGGCGGCCTGGGCGGTCGGCCACGCCGCCGCCGCCCCTTGACGCTGCCACCCCCGCCGTCCAGCCTCGACGGCTGAATTCGGGGACCGCCACATGAACCCATTGCTGCGCCGCAAGATCATCGTCTCGGCCGACGACCAGCCGCATGAGCACCGGATGGCGCGGACATTGGGCTGGCCGCATCTCGTCGCGCTCGGCGTCGGCGCGATCGTCGGCACCGGCATCCTCACTTTGATCGGCGTCGGCGCCGACAAGGCCGGGCCGTCGGTGCTGCTGAGCTTCGCGATCGCCGGCGCGATCTGCGCCTGCGCCGCGCTCGCCTATGCCGAAATGGCGACGATGATGCCGGCATCGGGCAGCGCCTATACCTACAGCTATGCGGTGCTGGGCGAGATCTTCGCGTGGGTGGTCGGCTGGAGCCTGATCCTCGAATATTCGCTGGTGGTGTCGACCGTCGCGGTCGGCTGGTCGGGCTATGCCAGCGGATTCCTCAAGAGCCTGGGCCTCGGCCTGCCCGACATGCTGACGCACGGCCCGATATTTACCGGGCATGTCGGCGACGGCACGCTGGCGATGGTCTCGGCAGGGATCAACCTGCCGGCGGTCTTCATCATCGCGGTGGTCGCCGGACTGCTGATGCTGGGCACGCGTGAGAGCGCGCGGCTCAACATGGTGCTCGTCCTGATCAAGATCGTCACACTGTCGCTGTTCGTCGCGGTCGCGCTGCCGCATTTCGATGCCACCCATTTCGAACCGTTCATGCCGTTCGGCTTCGGCAAGACGATGGGGCCGGACGGCGTCGAGCGCGGGGTGATGGCGGCGGCGGCGATCATCTTCTTCGCCTTCTACGGCTTCGATGCGATCTCGACCGCAGCCGAGGAAACCAGGAACCCCGACCGCGATCTCGCGATCGGCATCGTCGGATCGATGGTGGCCTGCACGATCATCTACATGGTGGTCGCGGCGGCGGCGGTCGGCGCACTCTATTTCGGCGATTTCGCCAACAGCGCCGAGCCGCTGGCGCTGATCCTGCGCCAGATCGGGGAACCGGGAATCGCCAAGGTGATCGGCGCCGCCGCCGTGATCGCGCTGCCGACGGTGCTGCTCGCCTTCCTCTATGGCCAGAGCCGCATCTTCCTGGTGGTCGCACGCGACGGCTTCCTGCCGCCGGCACTGGCGAAGATCTCGCGCCGGGGAACGCCGGTCAGGATCACCATCCTGACCGCGATCTTCGTCAGCATCTTCGCCGGACTGGTGCCGCTCGACCAGATCGCCGCGCTCGCCAATTCGGGGACGTTGTGCGCGTTCATCGCCGTCGCGACCTGCATGCTGATCCTGCGCCGCCGCGCACCCGACGCGCCGCGGCCGTTCCGCACCCCGGCCGCGTGGGCCGTGGGGATCGGCGCGATCCTGGGCTGTCTGTATCTGTTCTTCAGCCTGCCCGAGCGCACGCAGCTGTGGTTCCTGATCTGGAACGGCGCCGGGCTGCTGGTCTATTTCGGCTATGGCATGCGGCGGAGCCTGGTGAAGGCGCTGTGAGTGACTTGATCATGATCACACGTTGACTTTTCCCCTCCCCCTTGATGGGGGAGGGTTGCGCAGACTTGGGTCCGCCACTTGGCGGGCCCTAGTCGGAGCTGGGTGGGGGTGACGTTCGGCGTAGAGCCATTCGCCAAACATCACCCCCATCCAACTCCGACTAGGCGGCAAAGCCGCCAAGTCTCCGTATCCTTCCCCCATCAAGGGGGAAGGGTAGGAGATGAGAAGGAATGACGATGAGCGGCTGGACACTGGGCGTGATAGGCGGATCGGGTCTCTATGCGATCGATGCGCTGGAAGACCCGCAGTGGATCGAGGTCGACACGCCCTGGGGCCAGCCGTCCGACGCATTGTTGACCGGGCATATCGGCGACGTCCGCCTGGTCTTCCTGCCGCGCCACGGCCGCGGTCACCGGATCGCGCCTTCGGGCATCAATTTCCGCGCCAATATCGATGCGCTGAAGCGGGCCGGCTGCACCGACATCCTGTCGGTCTCGGCGATCGGATCGCTGCGCGAACCCCTGCCGCCCGGACGGTTCGTCGTCATCGACCAGCTGATCGACCGCACCTTCGCGCGCGAGAAGAGCTTCTTCGGCACCGGCATGGTCGCGCATGTCTCGATGGCCGACCCGGTCTGCCCGCGCATGGCCGGCTTCGCCGCCGAAGCGGCGCGGCGCGCCGGCGCCGAGGTCAGCGAGGGCGGCTGCTATCTGGCGATGGAAGGACCGCAATTCTCGTCGCGCGCCGAAAGCCATGTCTATCGCAGCTGGAATTGCGACGTGATCGGCATGACCGCGATGCCCGAGGCCAAGCTCGCGCGCGAGGCGGAGCTTCCCTATGCGCTGGTCGGCATGGTCACCGATTATGATTGCTGGCGCGAGGGCGAGGCGCATGTCGAGGTCGATCAGGTGATGGCGGTGATGGCCGCCAACAGCGCGAAGGCGCGGCGGATGGTCCGCGAACTCGTGGCGCTGCTGCCCGCCGAACGGACGCCCTCGCCGATCGACACTGTGCTCGATCAGGCGCTGATGACCGCGCCCGATGCGCGCGATCCGGCGCTGCTGGCGAAGCTGGACGCGGTCGCCGGACGGGCGCTGGCGCGGCGCTGAAGAGGAGGGAAAGATGACCATCAGGCTGTTCGATTATCATCGCTCGTCGGCAAGCTATCGCGTCCGCATCGCGCTCAACCTCAAGGGCGTCGTCTATGAGTCCGTCGACCTCAGCCTGCTCGACGGCGCGCAGCGCGAGCCCGACAATCTGGCGCGAAACCCGCAGGGCTTCGTGCCGACCCTGGAGATCGACGGCCTGCAGCTGACCCAGAGCCTCGCGATCATCGACTATCTCGACGCCAGCTTCCCCGATCCGCCGATGGTCTCCAAGGACCCGGCGCGCCGATCGAAGACGCTGGCGCAGGCGCTGGTGATCGCGTGCGACGTCCACCCGCTCAACAATCTGCGCGTGCTCAAATATCTGAAGCGCGAACTGGGCGTGGCCGACGCGGCGCGCGATCAGTGGTACCGGCACTGGCTGCGCGAGGGGCTGGTCGCGCTCGAGCGGATGGCCGAAGGATCGGGCCGCTTCCTCGGCGGCGACACCCCCGACCTGGCCGATGTCTGCCTGGTACCGCAGCTCTACAATGCGCGCCGCTATGATCTGCCGCTCGACGATTTCCCGACGCTGGTGCGGATCGACGCCGCGGCACAGTCGCTGGAGGCGTTCGCGGCCGCGCATCCGGATCGGGTGAAGGGCACCGGCTGACACCCTGCGCCAACGAAGCCTTGCACTGGCGGCGGCCGAACTCCGCCGCTAAGGCGCGTGGCGGGCCGGCGTGGCCAAGGAAGCGGGACGAGAATGGCTGACAGATTGCGGATTGCATTGGCGGGGCTGGGTACGGTCGGCGGCGGCGTCGTCCGTCTGCTCGAAACCAATCGCGAGCTGATCACCCGGCGCGCGGGCAAGGCGATCGAGATCGTCGCGGTCTCGGCGCGCGACCGCACGCGCGATCGCGGCTTCGACCTGTCGGCGTTCGAATGGGTCGACGACACCCACACCCTCGCCACGCGCGACGACGTCGACGTCGTCGTCGAACTGATCGGCGGATCGGACGGGCCGGCGCTGACGCTCGCGCGCAACACGCTGGGCGCGGGCAAGGCGTTCGTCACCGCCAACAAGGCGATGATCGCGCATCACGGCCTGGCGCTGGCGAAACAGGCCGAGCAGGCCGGCGTCGCGCTGAAATATGAAGCGGCGGTCGCGGGCGGCATCCCGGTGATCAAGGGGCTGCGCGAAGGCGCCGCCGCCAACGAGATCGGCCGCGTCTATGGCATCCTCAACGGCACCTGCAATTATATCCTGACGACGATGGAGGAGAAGGGCAGCGACTTTGCCGCTGTGCTCGCCGACGCGCAGGCTTTGGGCTATGCCGAATCGGATCCCAGCTTCGACATCGATGGCGTCGATGCCGCGCACAAATTGTCGATCCTCTCGAGCCTGGCGTTCGGCACGCGGCTCGATTTCGCCGGCATCGCGATCTCGGGTATCCGCCACGTCATCGCCGCCGATATCGCCGAGGCGCAGGCGCTGGGCTTCCGTATCCGCCTCGTCGGTCTCGCCGAATCGAATGCGAAGGGGCTATTCCAGCGCGTCCATCCCTGCCTCGTGCCGACCAGCCATCCGCTGGCGCACGTCGCCGGTTCGCTCAACGCGGTCGTCGCCGAGGGCAATTTCGTCGGCCGGCTGTTCTTCGAGGGCCGCGGCGCCGGCGACGGACCGACCGCCTCGGCGGTGGTGGCCGACCTGATCGACATCGCCCGCGGCGAATATGGGCCGGCCTTCGCGATGCCGGTCGATTCGCTGACCGTCCCCCCGCCGGCGTCGAGCGCCGAGCGCCTCGGCCGCGCCTATCTGCGCTTCACCGTCGTCGACAAGCCGGGCGTGCTCGCCGAGATCGCCGCGGCCATGCGCGATTCGGGCGTCTCGATCGAGAGCCTGATGCAGCGCGGCACCGCCCCCGACGGCTCGGCGATCATCGCGATCATCACCCATGCCGGCCCCGAGCGCGGCGTGGCGGATGCGCTGGAACGGCTCAGCGGATCGCCGAGCCTGACCGGCAAGCCGATGCTGATGCATATCCTCGATCTGTAAAAACAGACCGGTGGCACGCATCAGGGAAATCGGGTGATCGTTTGCTCTTGCCCTCTACCGCTTGCGGGAGAGGGAAAGACGCCGAAGGCGGCGAGGGTGAGGGCCTGTAGGGTGAGACCCGCTCAGGCCCTCACCCTGACTTGCTGCGCAAGTCTGTCCCTCTCCCGCAAGCGGTAGAGGGCTGAGGGTGGCAACTTCGATCGGAATTTCGACGCCCGTCAGTCGGTGAGCGCCTTCGCGATGACCGGCGCGACATGGCCGACGATGATCTTCACGCCCTCGTCATTGGGGTGGATGCCGTCCGCCAGGATCAGTTCGCGGTGGCCGACCACGCCGTCGAGAAAGAACGGGTAGAGTAGCGCCGCGTGCTTCTTCGCCAGCGCGGGGAAGATGGCGTTGAAGTCCCTGGCATAGTCCGGCCCCATATTGGGCGAGGCGAGCATGCCGGTCATCACCGTCTCGATGCCGCGCTTGTCGAGCTCGGTCAGGATCGCGTCGAGATTGGCGCGGGTCTCGTCGGGGCTGAGGCCGCGCAGCATATCGTTGCCGCCGAGACCGAGGACGACGAGGTCGGGCTTGCGCGGCTGGCCATCGAGCGTGAACGCCAGGCGCTGGAGCCCGGCGGCGGTGGTGTCGCCCGAGACGCCGGCGTTCTGCACGCGCACGGCGACGCCCTTCGCCTTCAGCGCCTGTTCGAGCACCGGCGCGAACCCCTGATTCTGTTCGAGCTGATAGCCGGCATAGAGGCTGTCGCCGAACGCGACGACCAGCTTTTCGTCGGCGGCGGGCGCGGAAACCGACGCGGCGGCACTATCATTTTGCGATTGCGTCGCCATGTTGGCGGGCGACCCGCTGTCCGAGCACCCGCCGGCCAGCAGGACCATCGGCAGCAATGCCGCAAAAACCTTGATCCTGACAGCCACGGAGCGTCCTTTCCACATGCACGGAACCAGCGATCTCGCGCATATCGCGATCCGCGCGCGCAATGTCACCCTGTCGCTCGGCACGCGCGACGCCCCGGTCGAGATCCTGCGCGGCATCGACCTCGACATCGTCCGCGGCGAGAGCCTGGCGATCCTCGGCGCATCGGGTTCGGGCAAATCGTCGCTGATGGCGGTGCTCTCCGGCCTCGAACGCGCGAGCGGCGGCGAGGTGCGGGTGGCGGGAGTCGACCATGGCACGCTCGACGAGGACGCGCTGGCGCGCGCCAGGCGTGGCCGCGTCGGCATCGTGCTGCAGTCCTTCCATCTGCTGCCGACGATGAGCGCGCTCGAGAATGTCGCGGTGCCGCTGGAACTGGCGGGCGCCGACGACGCGTTCGCGCGTGCGGCGGCCGAACTGGAAGCGGTGGGGCTTGGTCATCGCACCAGCCATTATCCGTCGCAGCTGTCGGGCGGCGAGCAGCAACGCGTGGCGATCGCGCGGGCGGTGGCGCCGCGGCCCGAGATCATCTTCGCCGACGAGCCGACCGGCAATCTCGACGCGGCGACCGGAGCGGCGATCATCGACCTGCTGTTCGACCGGCAGGCGGCGAGCGGCGCGACCCTGGTCATCATCACCCATGATCCGTCGCTGGCCCAGCGCTGTGACCGGGTGGTCGAGATGAAGGACGGGATGATCGTTTCGGATCGCCGGGCGTGACGGCGGAACCCGTGCAGCAACTCGGCTGGCGCGCAAGCTGGGCGATCGCACGCCGCGATCTCAACGCCAATTTCCGCGGCCTCAGATTGCTGTTCATCTGCCTGTTCCTCGGTGTCGCGACCCTGGCGGCGATCGGCAGCCTGACCGCGGCGATCACCGGCGAGCTGGCCGCGCGCGGGCAGACGCTGCTGGGCGGCGACGTCGAGGTGGCGATGACGCAGCGCGAGGCTAGCGCCGACGAGAAGGCGGCGCTGCGCAGGATCGGACGACTCAGCGAGACGATCCGGATGCGGGCGATGGCGCGGTCGCTGGGCGCGGTGCCGGCCGATGCGCCGGCCGCGGTGCTGACCGAATTGAAGGGCGTCGACGGCGCCTATCCACTCTACGGCACGCTGATCTTGCAGCCGGGTCCGCTCGCCGGACCGCTGACGGCGGACAGGATCGTGATCGGCCAGTCGCTGTCCGACCGGCTGGGCGTGAAGCCGGGCGACCGGCTGCGTTATGGCACCGCCGACTTCACCATCGCCGGCATCATCGCCGACGAACCCGACCGCGTCGGCGAGGGCTTCACGCTGGGGCCGGTCGCGATCACCTCGATGGCGGGACTGCGGCGCACCGGGCTGCTGCAGCCGGGCAGCCTCTATGAGAGCAAATACCGGATCCGGCTCGCGCCGGGCGCCGATGCCGCCAAAATCGTCGACACGCTTAAGACGCGCTATCCCACTGCCGGCTGGGAGCTGAAAGACCGCGACCGCGCCGCGCCGGGCGCCAATCGCTTCTTCGAGCGGATGGGCCAGTTCCTCTCGCTGATCGGCCTGACCGCGCTTGTGATCGCCGGGATCGGCGTCAGCAACGGCGTCTCCTCCTATCTGGCGCTCAAGCGCAGCGGCATCGCGACGCTGAAGGTGCTGGGCGCGACCTCGGCCGACATCGCCCGGATCTACATGATGCAGATCGGCGCGGTCGCGCTGCTCGCGGTGGCGACCGGGCTGATCGCCGGCATGGTGCTGCCGCCGGCTTTGATCCTCGCGGCCGGCGACATCCTGCCGGTGAAGCCGGGCATCGGCATCTTCCCGCTGCCGCTGGCGACGAGCGCGGCCTATGGCGTGCTGATCGGCCTGATCTTCACGCTGCCGCCGCTCGCCAAGGCCCGCACCGAGCCTGCCGCCGCCTTGTTTCGCGGGCTGGTCGAGCGGCGCGGCGGGATCGACCGCCGTACCTTGATCCCGGTCGGCCTCGCCGCGCTGGCGGTCGTGCTGCTGGCGCTGGTGCCGGCGCGCGATCCGTTGTTCTCGGGGATCGTGCTCGGCGCGACCGCGGGCGTGCTGCTGTTGCTGCTGGTCATCGGCTGGGGCGTCAGGCAGATCGCGGCGCGGATGCCGCGATCGCGCCGGCCGCTGTGGCGGCTGGCGGTCGCCAACCTCCATCGCCCCGGCGCGCAGACGCCGGCGCTGGTTGTCGCGCTCGGCCTCGCGCTGACCCTGTTCGTGACCCTGGCGGGCATCCAGACCAGCCTGAATGCGGAGATCAGCCGGACGGTGCCGAAGAAGGCGCCCAACCAGTTCGTGCTCGACGTGCCCGTGGCGCAGCAGGAGCGCTTCCGCGCGCTGGTGAAGGGGGCCGCGCCGGCGGCGGTGCTCAACGTCGTGCCGACCTTGCGCGGCACGATCACGGCGTACGGCAAGCAGCGCGTCGCCGACCTCAAGGCATTGCCCGAGGGCGCGTGGTTCCTGCGCGGCGAACGCGGCGTGACCTATAGCGATGTGCTGCCCGAGGGCAGCGAACTGGTGGCCGGCACATGGTGGCCGCGCGACTACAAAGGGCCGCCGCTCGTGTCGCTCGACGCCGAGGCGGCGAAGATCATGGGCGTCGGCCTGGGCGACACGCTGACGGTGAGCGTGCTCGGCCGCGAGATCGAGGCGCGGATCGGCTCGCTGCGCAAGGTCAATTGGGATACGATGGGGTTCAACTATATCCTCGTCTTCTCGCCCGACACGCTGGTCGGCGCGCCGCACAGCCTGGCGGCGACGATCACGATGGACCCGGCCAGAGAGGCGGCGGTCTCGCGCGCGCTGCTGGCCGCCTTCCCCTCGATCTCGGTGATCGCGGTGCGCGAGGTGATCGACCAGGTCGGCGGGCTGCTCGATCAGATGTCGAGCGCGATCATGGCGGCGGCCTCGATCGCGATCCTCGCCGGCATCGCCGTGCTGATCGGCGCGATCGCGGCGTCGCGGCAGGCGCGCAGCTATGACAGCGTGATCCTCAAGACGCTGGGCGCGACGCGGTGGCAGATCCTGGGCGCGCAGGCGCTGGAATATGGCGTGCTCGCCGCGCTGCTGGCTCTGGTCTCGCTGGGACTCGGCGTCGGCGCGGCGTGGTATGTGATCGTGCGCGTGTTCGAATTCGGCTGGGCACCCGACTGGAGCGTGGTGCTGGGCACGCTGGCCGCGGGCGCGATCCTGACCCTGGGCATCGGCCTGGCGGGTTCGATCCCGCTGATGTCGGTGCGGCCGGCCAAGGCGCTGCGCGCGCTTTGAGGGCGGTACGCCGCCGCTGCGCCGGGGTGAGGGCCGGGAGGCGGCGCCCGCTTCGTCGCGCCCGAACGCGGGGCGTCGCTGTATTTGCGCTGTTCTTTCAGCTGATATCGTTCCCAGCGGCGTTCCGTCGGCCGACGCCCGTCGCACGAGAATATGAAACGGACGTTCGCCAATAGCGCCCGCGTCGCGCGCACCTCGACGGAGTCGGTGCGTGCCGCAGCGACGCCTCGATCGGCACCGGGGCAGGCCCGCCGGGTCGTCTGATTCGGCATGTCCGCGGCGTGCGGAACTGGCCTATTATCTGCAGGGCGGCCGCGCGAAGCTGGGCTGGGGGATGATCGCGTGCTGGACGGTGGAGAATTGCTATGTCGACGGACGCGTCCAGTTCGGCGAATCGTCGTCGGGCTCCAGCCTGTCCCGGGTGCTGCGCTAAGCGACGTGGCAGTTTCGAGTGCGACCGCCGCGGATCGGGAGGCAAGCCGCTGATCGGCGTCGGTGCGGATACTGTTTAATTTTAGCGGGGAGTGACCGGTGAGCTACCAAGACTTGTCAACTTAGACGAAGACTACCGCCGCTACCATTTGCCCAAGTATGATTTGGGTTTCGGTCGGATCTCAAATTCTGAAATGGTGCATTCTCTATCGTAGAATTTAAGGGATGAGACCGCATCACGCACGAAGCATTATCATCGGCACCATCATTCGCATGATATCGCATTCTCAATTTTCAGTTCACACGGCCGGTCGGCAAATTAATTTAAACCTTTCAAATATATAGTGGAAATTGTGAAACCTATTTCTGACCCCTAAGTCGCAAGCCTAGGATGGATCGTAAGCATCATACGACCCACGCCGCGACGGAGATTATACGATGCAATAGGAAGCATTTTGGGGCTTCCGCTGCAGCACTGACCACGAGTATGATGCGGTCTGAAATTAGGGCGGGCAAATTCGATGAGTGATGTCGTCACCCAACTCGCACCCTACGCGGCCGTGGCAAACGGGATACTAACGTTGGCGGGTCTTGGTGTCTTGATAAATTTGGCAGCTTTCGCGCGTCAGGCAGAACGAACTCGCGCAGATGTTATCGAGGAACGCTTGAAAAACGTGGTCGCGGACCTGGAACGAACGAAGGAATGGAACGCCCGCGAACAGAAGGACTTACAAGAAAAGAACGAAGCCCTCCGTCTTCAGCTTGAAAAAGTTCTTTCTGAATCAGGCATAACCTTAGATACTCTGACAGTAGGCGCCTCGCTCATAGAAGCAACGGACAAAACGAAAATTCTCATCAGAGATTTAATCCAGCAACTTGAAGAAATTTCTCAAAATCAAAAAAACGTGTCTCCAGAGCTTTATATGGAAGCAGCAAAAGCTTATATGGCCCAAAAAAATTGGCGGGACGCCGCATTGTCCTTAGATTCTTACACTGCGGCCCACTCTTCCAATTTTGACGCGCAACTTCTCCGGGGCATAGCCTATGCAAATTCACGAGAGAACGACCTGATGGCGTTAAGAGCATACAATGAAGCGATCGCCTTGCTCTCGCCAAATATAGCAATTGAAATTCGGTCGAGAGCATTCGTATATCGTGGAGCGATGCTGAAGCGCTTAAGGCGTTTTGATGAAGCCCAGAACGATCTAATCCTTGGTGAACGTTGGTCCGACGCAAAGAGCTATGAGGCTTTAGACGCAGCATATAACTTAGCTTGTGTTTACGCGATGACAGGGGATCGAGAACGGATGCTATCTAAGGTCAAACAAGTTATTAATCACGGCACTTACAAACGTACAATTCTTCGACATGTTTCCGATTACTTTAAAATGTTCGCCGATGATGCAGAATTTATCAAACTGACATCTTGAATAATATACGAATTTTTTGGACTCACCTGCTTAGGTTTCGTGCCGAGCCACTTTATACCCTAGAGGAGCTGGGTGTTCCAATACAGACTTCGGAGCGATTTTTGCGCGATAGTGGCACTATGATGTCTTTGGGATCGCTGGGGCTGGGCATCGGCACGGCTTGGTATGTGATCCTGCGCATGTTTCGAGTTCGGCTGGGCTCCGAACTCGAGCGTGGTGCTGGGCACGCCGACCGCGGACGCGATTCTGACCCTGGATATCGGCCTAGTCGGATCGATCCCGCTGATGTCGGTGCGGCCGCCCAAGGCGCCGCGCGCCCTTTGACAGGCCGCCCTGGCCGGGCTGCGACAGCACAAGCGCGAGGATATCGACCATGATCGACACCGCACGCGCTGCCGCCTGCCTGCACCGGGCCTGGACAACCCACGAGCCGATCGACCGCCTGCCCGAAAGCAGCCGGCCCGCGACCTTCGCGGACGGCTATGCCGTGCAGGAGGCGATGCACCGGCTGATGGGGCCGATCGTCGGCTGGAAGATGGCGGTCTTGCCGGGAGGCGAGTCGGCCTTCGCGCCGATCTATGCCGAGCGGCTGCACCGGAGCGGCGCTGCCTTGCCTGCCGCGACGCTGCCGGGTCGGCTGGCGGAGATCGAGCTGGGCTTCGAGGTGATCGCCGACATCGCGGGCGACGCGCCCGACGCAGAGCTGGCGCGGCGATCTGTGCGGTTCGTGCCGACGATCGAGGTGCTGAGCAGCCGCTTCGTCGACATCTTCAAAGTGGGCATGCCCGCGTTCGTGGCCGATGGCAGCGCGGATGGCGCGGTGATCGTTGGCGAGCCGGGCGCGCCGTTCGACATGGCGACCGCCAGCGCCGGGATCGCGATCGACGGTACCGCACGGGAGGCGCGGCCGGGGCCGGAGCATGATCCGTGGCCGCGGCTGCTGTGGCTGGCGACCGAGCTTGCCGCGCGCGGTCGGCCGCTGCGGGCGGGGCAGATCCTGGCGACCGGATCGATCATCGTGCAGGTGCCGGCGGCGCGAAGTATCAGCGCCGATTGGGGTGCGCTGGGCCGGGTTGAGGTGGCTTTCGAATGAGGTTGGACGACGTCACCCAGGTCGCCCGAGATATGCGAGAAGTCGTTCGAGACGCTTCTGCATCTCGCGCGTGTCGAGCAAAAACTCGCCGCCGCCGGGTCGATATATGGCAAGGTTCAAGACCCGATCCTGAATGACCTCGTCGTTGGGATAAGCCTCGTCGAGCAGACCTTCCAAACGATTGGCGGCTGGCAGACTGATGTCCTCTCCACTGACGAAGCGGTTCAGCGCGGGAATGATATCGTCCGATCTCGGCATCAGGCCACGAACGCCTGCCGCGCCCAGCCGACGATGGCCGACGCCGGCATCGCCCCCGATTGTCGTGCGACCGCGCGGCCCTTCGAGAACAGGATGATCGTGGGGATCGAACGGATCGCGTAGCGCGCGGCGATCGCCTGTTCGGCCTCGGCATCGAGCTTGCCGAGCCGCATCGCGGGTTCGAGTTGTGCCGCGGCCGCGGCGAAGGCCGGCGCCATCTGCAGACGGAGCCGCACCACGATGCCCAGAAATCGACGAGCAGCGGGATATCGCTCTTCGCCGCATGCGCATCGAAGTTGGCCGACGTCAGGGCCAGAGGCTGGCCCGTGAAGAGCATCGATCCGCACCGGCCGCATTTGCCGCCCGCGGCGCGCTTCGCCGGCGGCACGCAGTTGGCCGTCGCGCAATGCGGGCAGATGATGATGCTGGAGTCGGTGGTCGTCATATCGCTCTCGGGGTCGGATGGCAGCGGCCGGATTAGCCGATTGCGCTCGATTATGGCACCGGCCGAAACAAGATGCGGGCACCGCGGTTCGCACCGATCGACAGGCGAGGAACCAGGCATGGAAACGCAGCAACTGCATCGCGGCCCGCTGATCGATCATATCCAGCTCGTCATGAAGGACCTGCCCGCCAGCCGGCGCTTCTACGAAGGCGTGTTCGCCGTGCTAGGCGTGTCGATCGGCACACGGTAGTCGGAAACTCTCTGTAAATGCTAAACCGTATTCACTGACTTTGGCAAAGGTTATCGCATTCCGTAATTTTTCAACCAATTTCGGCCAGAGATTCAGCGATCACGACCGGATGTTGCTCAAGCATGCATAGTTAGGTTGCATGATCTTCAATCAAGCCAGGAAGCGGGATAAGAAACCAAGGCGTGCGATCGGGAAATAAGAAGCTGCTTAAAGTGCTGACTAGCGCAACGCCTGCATTTTCTGGCATCGGGAATATTGGCCAGGAGCGCTCCAGCTCTGCGATACTCCAAAAGTCTTGCCCGATCCGAAATACGGCGTTCGTTCCCGCCTCGATTTGATGGGCTGTGAACTGCTGATAGTCCTCGGGAAGGTAGGCGTTCACCGACAAATGATCGAGCGCCTCAAGGGAGAGGTCAAACTCGTCCGAAAGGTCCAACAAGCGAGATGCTCTGAGAAGGGTCATGGCAAGCTCGCTGGGCTGGGCCACCATCTCAAGATGCTGGTCTAGCTGCTTGTGATGGCGTACCATCAAATAATTTAGAATCAAATCGGAACTGAGATCCACCTTCGCAACTCGTCCCTGACATTCGACGCAGGATGCGAACATGTAGCCGAGAAGCTTTTCGGCCTGTTCTTTCAACCCGACCTGCGCAGCTGCGGTGGTTGCAGCCAGGACAAATGGCGCTTGGCAGTCGCACATGGCGACAAGCGCGAGCGGGTAGTTTTCCAGCAGTCGATCAAAGAGATTGGCAAAGGCGGTTACGGCAGGCGCCGGGTTTGTCTCTGCAGCAAGCCTTGCGTGAACTGCAAAACCAGCCCAGCCAAGGAGTTTGGTCAGACGTACCGGTAGATTGTAGAGGTCTGACATTCCGCCGATCACCAAGGCGAACCGGTCTTGATCTATCGTGGCGACCACATCGTTGACGGCCGCTTCCACTAAAAGGCCAAGCGCTGTGCCGGTTTCGGATAAATGGGCGATAGCCTGCGGTGATCGGGAAAACGGCAGAAGGGCTGCTGCGCAAGCGGCCCTCACTTCAATCTCCCGAAATCGGTCTGAAGATTCCAGTCCTCGCGCTCCGCAGGCATCGGCAATCCGATGCGCGAAAGTTGAGAGGACAACGGGATCGGCTGAAACATCCAATAGGATGGGCATCAACCGATCGACGAATTCGCGTGGATTCCAGCGCGTGGCGATAGAGACATATGGCCCCCAGAGTTGCGGTAGCCGAGCGCGGATCGCATTCGCAGTGTTCGGGTCAGGCCACCCTACCAGAACGCTTCGCAGCGGTGCATTGCCCGTTCCGGCATGTGGATTCTTACAAAAGCTGGATGGCCCATAAAGGTTCAACCCCCACACCACCGGCGTCTGGCCACCTGCAGCGCTAACGCGTTGGGATACGGCCCGGCCGATTTCCACGAGGTCCAAGGCTGGGGCAGTGTCCTGCAGGAAAATGTCGCCGTGAATGCAATCGAGCAGTGCGGTAGTGCCAACTCCGCTGCCCGCGCTTTCCAAAGCGCTTTCGTTCGATGCGGCAGTAGCGAGCAGCGTTATTCCTGGTGTGCCGAGCTGGCCCATCACATCTGATTTCAAAATGACATTCAGATCGGCGATCAGTCCGCCTGCCTGGCAGGCATCAATAATGAGGTATGTCTGTGCCGGTGTCGCTTCCGCGATCATACGAAACAGGTCGGCCAATGAAAGCGCTGTCGCTGACAACGCAACATGCCGCGAGTCGCGCGTAGCCATGTAGAAGCTGCCGCCGCTGACCGCGCCATGTCCGGCGAACGTAATCGTAAGCGTGTCTGGAACCGCATTGCCGAAAAGAATCGCGGTAAGCGCATCGCGCACTTCTTGCAGCGTCGGCGAGAGAAGGAGACGCGATAGCGCAGCATCATAATCGCCGACTTCGGGCCGAATCAGAGCTTCAAAAATCCCACGCGCATCGCCTTCCGCTCCGGTTAGCGGGTTAAGATGCTCATATGCATCGCAACCGATCGCCAGAAGCGCGCGCGCGGTCATCGGATCGCCTTCTTAAACTTAGCTTTGCGTTCCGCTTCCCTGGCAAGCGCGGCTTTGATTTTTTCGGCCTTGATCTCCTCGACCTCGATGGAGAACTCAGGCGGCTGCTCGTGCAGATCGGTGAGTATGCGCTCATACATTTGAGGTCCAACGTGCATCTGTGGCATGCTGACTGTGCCATCGCGATCCACACCAAATTCAATTTTTCGCCACATGGCCATGAGGCCTTGCGCAATCGACCCCTGTTCCCGCGCATCCACGACATTGCCAACACTCTCGGCTGCCGCCCCCACGAAATTGTACATGTTCTCGGCAAACTGACGTTGCATCGACTCACTGACCGGCATCACGCATCGTTCGATGACAGAGAGGTCGTTCTCAGCGATATCCTTATTGGGGATGAGCCATTCTGCCGAAATCGTCTGCATGGCTGTCGCTTGGTCATCATTTTGGGCAGCGTGAACCCAACGCCGTCCATGATTGAACCGAAGCACGTTGTATTCATCCACAAATATCTGGGTCGACTGCTTCTGAAGGGCGCGCATTAACTGCGTAATAGATGCCTCAAACGCACGCTCATCGCCGCACCGTTCAAAACAGCGGATTCGCACTGGTCGGCGGGAGGCTTCGCCCGATGTGGCAGCGTGGTCAGTCATCGTTTTTCAACTATATCACCATGCGTTCTACCAATTACGGCTGCAAAGCTGCCTGTGATCCTTCCGGTACACAAGCGATCACGTTCAGGAATGCAGCCGCGGTAACATCGGGCTACCTGCGCCCGGCTCCATGCCTTAGGACGGGCCAGCGGAATGCGGGAGGCGCGGGCCGCCATCAGGTCACGAATGCCTGCCGTGCCCAGCCGACGATCGCCGAAGCCGGCATCGCCCCCGACTGTCGTGCGACCTCGCGGCCCTTCGAGAACAGGATGATCGTGGGAATCGAGCGGATCGCGTAGCGCGCGGCGATCGTCTGTTCGGCCTCGGTATCGAGCTTGCCGAGCCGCATCGCGGGTTCGAGCTGCGCCGCGGCCGCGGCGAAGGCGGGCGCCATCTGCAGGCAGGGGCCGCACCACGATGCCCAGAAATCGACGAGCAGCGGGATGTCGCTCTTCGCCGCATGCGCATCGAAGTTGGCCGATGTCAGGACCACCGGCTGGCCCGTGAAGAGCATCGATCCGCACCGGCCGCATTTGCCGCCCGCGGCGCGCTTCGCCGGCGGTACGCGGTTGGCCGTCGCGCAATGCGGGCAGATGATGATGCTGGAGTCGGTGGTCGTCATGCTGGTCTCATGGTCGGATGGCGGTGGTCAGGCTTCATGCGGATCGAAAATCTCGCCGAGGAAATCGAGCATCGCGCGCCACGATCGCCGATCGGCCTGGGGATCGTAGCCGGCCCGGTCCGGCGAACTTCGCACGGCGGCGTCGGGCCGGGTGAACGAATGTCTGGCGCCGCTATAGACATCGAGTTCCCAGTTCACGCCCCCCTTGCGGACATTGTCCTGGAAGGTGCCGAGCGCCGTCCACGGCACCAGCGGGTCCTCGGCGCCGGTGCAGACCAGCAGCCTGGCCTTGACCGTCGCTTTGTCCCACGCCGCCCCGACGAAGTCGAGGCCGCCGTGGAAGCTGACGACGCCGCGGACATCATGGCCGGACCGCGCGAATTCGAGGACGGTCGAGCCGCCCCAGCAATAACCGATCGCGGCGATCCTGGTCGCGTCGACGCCGGGTAAGGCGATCAGCGCCTGGCGCGCCGCCTCCATACGCCCCATCCAGGTCGCGCGATCGCCGACGAGATCGGTGATCGTGCCCATCACCGCCGCCGGCTCGGTGAATTGACGGCGATCGCCCCAGAGATCGACGGCGAGGGCGGCGTAGCCCTCGCCGGCCAGCCGGTCGGCTATGCCCATGCAATGCCAGTCGAGGCCGAAGGCATCGTGGACGATCAGGATGCCCGGCCGCTTCGGCGGACCTTCGGCGGCGATCGCGACATAGCCGTTCATGCGCAGAGTGCCGGAATGATAGTCGAGATCGCGGTTGAGCAGGCCTGGCATGGCAATCTCCCTTTCGAATGGATGCATGATCCCGGCAAATTGCACCAGTGGGAACAAGATGCGGGCAGCGCGGTTCCCTCCGATCGAAAGGCGAGGACCCAGACATGGAAACGCAGCAACTGCATCGCGGCCGGCTGATCGATCATATCCAGCTCGTCGTGAACGACCTATCCGCCAGCCGGCGCTTCTACGACGCGGTGTTCGCCGTGCTGGGGGTGCCGATCGGCGGAGCGGCCGACGATTATTTCTGGGCGGACGAGCTGTTCATTTCGTCGTCGGACAGCAAGGCCGCGCAGGGGCGGCTGACCGGGCGGCATCATCTCGCCTTCCAGGCGGCGGATCGGTCGGCGGTCGACGCGTTCCACGCCGCCGCGCTGGCCCATGGCGGCACCGACAATGGCGGGCCGGGCGAACGGCCCTACCATCCCGGCTATTATGCGGCGTTCGTGCTCGATCCCGACGGCAATAATATCGAGGCGGTGTATCATGGCGAGGCGGAGCGATCGGCCGCGAGCGTGACGATCAGCTTCGAGGGGTGAGAAGCGGGACATCGCGGCGGCATAGCCGGCTTCGTGCCGGACGACACGCGATGCGTCCGGCGCCGGCTCAGCGGCAGAGATCGATCGGCGGCGACGTCCTGCAGAGTTCCTCATGCGCCTTGCGCTGCTCTTCGGGCGTCGGCGAGCGTCCCTGGCCGTGGGCGATGCGCCACGCCTCCGCCTGTTCGGGCGTGCGGATCACGGTATCGGTCTCGCCGGTCGAAAATCGGCCGCCCGCATGGCTCGGCAGGCTGTCGCGATGGTAAGCGAGCAGCCACCAGGCGAAGATGATCGAGGCGATCGTCGTCACGACCGACAGCGAGACGAGGACGAGGAGCTTGCGATCGCGCGCCATGCGGCGACAATAACGCAATCGCTCGCCGCCGGATATCCCGAAGTCGGCGGCAAGACCGCATCGACGGGGCCGCCTTTGCCTTACCCCGCCCGCACCCGGCAGCGCACCATCAGCCGCTCCATGATCGACGCGGTCACGATCGACGGCGGCCGCGCCGGCGGTTCGGCCAGTTCGATCGAGTCGAGCCGGCGGAGCAGTTCGCGGAACAGCGCCTCCATTTCCATCCGCGCAAGGTGCATGCCGAGGCATTTGTGCGCGCCGTGCCCGAAGGTGAGGTGGGGATTGGGCGTGCGATCGACGCGGAAGGTGAACGGATCGCCGAACGCCTCCTCGTCGAAATTGCCCGAATTATAGCTGAGCAGCAGGGCGTCGCCGGCGCGGATGGTCCGGCCGCGCAGGACATGATCCTCGGCGGCGGTGCGCATGAAGGTCTTGGTGACGGTTTCCCAGCGCAGGAATTCGTCGATCGCCGGCTTGATCAGGTCGGGATCGGCCCTGAGCTTCGCCAGTTCGGCGGGATTTTCGATCAATGCGAGGATGCCGCCGGCGATCGTGCCGTTGGTGGTGTCGTGCCCGGCAAGGCCGAGCAGCAGATAATAGGACATCGCCTCGAAGCGCGCGACCGGCTGGCCGTCGATCCGGGCATGGGCGATGACCGACGCGACATCCTCGCGCGGGTCCTTCAGCCGGTCGTCATAGATGTTGCCGAAATAGTCGAAGATCGCGTGGGTGGCATTGACGAGAATGTCGTCGCGGCTTGTGCCCGGCGGCACGGCGGCGGTCTCGCGGCGGGTGAAGTCGTGCGTCAGTTTCAGCAGATGCGGTGCTTCCTCGGGCGGCAGGCCCAGGATCATCAGGATCACCTGGAGCGGGAAGATCTCCGACACCAGCTGGATGAAATCGACCGGACCGTCACCGGCGGCGGCAAGGCTGTCGACGCGCAGGCGGGCCTGTTCGGCGATGCCGGCTTCGAGCTTCCTGAGATTGGCGGGCATGAACCAGCTCTGGGTCATGCCGCGATGCGCCTTGTGCTCGGCGCCGTCCATGTCGAGCATCGAGCGATGGATCTTGTCGCCGCCGGTCGCCGCGCGGATCGCATCTTCCTGCGCGATCGTCTGCAGTTCGAGGCGCGGGCCGCTGAGGAATTTCTGCGGCTGGCGGCTGATCTCGACGATGTCGGCATGTTTGCTGAGCAGCCAGAACGGGCGGGTCGTGGACGGGGTGGTCCAGCGCACGGGTTCGTCGCGGCGGAGGCGGGCGAACAAAGGGTGGAAGAGTGCGGGGTCGGCATAGGTCGCCGGATTGGCGACGGCTTCGTCGATGCTGGTTGGGTCGATACCGGTTTGATCGATACTGGCTTCGATCGTGGCGGCCTGGGACATTTCGCGCTCTCCTCGTCTTGAGCCGGCCATGTTCGGCATCGACATGGGACCGCCGCGGCGGTTCCGGTCCGCCGTTTATGGCATAAGATAATTGTGGTTGCCGTGGCTGAAGCGACGTGGTGCAGCGCCGCCAGACGGCATGGCCCGGCGAGGAGCGGGCATGGCGGACGATGGCGGCTGGCCGCCGCCGATCGAGGTTGAGGCGGCTTTGTGCCGAAGCGTCCGGCGCGCATCGGCGGCGCGGGTGACGATGCCCTGGAGCGGCGGGCGGCGGCCGCCCCCGCGGCGGCCGCCCCCGTCATTCAGGCGAACAGGAAGTCGTTCGCCTCGAGGCTGGCCGCCGTCACGTTGAGCAAGGTCACCGACGTGTCGGCGTCGAAGCGGATGATGGTGTTGGCACCGGACTGGCTGGCGACCGCCATCACCGCCTCGAAGCTCTCGAAGGCGAGGCCGGGGCCAATGCGCAGCACGTCGCCCGAGCCGGCACCCGCGACGAAATCGGTGACGGTGTCGCGGCCGCCGCCGCCGCCGAGATAGAAGATGTCGTCGCCGTCGCCGCCGCTCAGTCGGTCGTTGCCGGCCTCGCCGATCATCCGGTCGGCCCCCGCACCGCCGTACAGCACGTCATTGCCGGCGCCGCCGCGCAGATCGTCAGTGCCGCCATTGCCGTAGACCGTGTTGGCCGCGGCATCGCCGCGGATCAGGTCGCCGAAAGCGCTGCCCTTGACGATCTCGACACCCGAGAAGCTGTCGCCCGAGGCTGCTGCGCCCGACGTGACGCCCGTCAGCAGATTGACCGAGATCGCCGTGGTCGCGGCTTCGTAGCTGACGATATCGATGCCGGCGCCGCCGTTGAGCGTATCGGCACCGAGTCCGCCGATCAGCGTATCGTTGCCGGCGCCGCCGTTGAGGATGTCGTTGCCGGCGCCGCCATCGAGGATATCGATTCCGCCGCCGCCGGTCAGCGTGTTGGCCGCGGCATTGCCGTAACCGCGGAAGCTGGCATTGCCGGTGCGGGTGAGGTTCTCGACATTGAGGCTCAGCGTCGTGACGCTGAGCGCGGACAGGATCGTGTCGATGCCGCCGTCGGCGGTCTCGACGATGCCGTCCTGCAGGTCGGCGACGTAAGAGTCGTTGCCGGCACCGCCCATCAGCGTATCGATGCCGGCGCCACCGTTCAGCGTGTCGTTGCCGTCGTCACCATTCAGCATGTCATTGCCGGCACCGCCGTGCAGGTCGTCATTGTCGGCGCCGCCGTTCAGCGTATCGACGCCGGCATCGCCGTTCAGCACGTCGCTGCCGTCGCCGCCATTCAGCATGTCGTTGCCGTCGGCGCCGAACAGCCGATCGCTGCCCGCGCCGCCTTCGAGCTGGTCGCTGCCGGCGCCGCCATCGAGGTCATCGACGCCGTCGCCACCGAACAGCATGTCGTTGCCAACGGCGCCGACCAGCAGATCGTCGCCTGCGCCGCCTTCGAGCCGGTCGCTGCCGGCACCGCCATCAAGGACATCATTACCGCTGAGGCCGCGCAGCGTGTCGTCGGCGCTGCCACCGATCAGCACATCCATGCCGGAATAATAATCAAAAACCGTGACATCCATGCCGGTGTCATAATTATAATAGGTGAACGTGTAGCCTTCCCTGCCATCCAGCGTCACTTGTGTCGTGACATAGGCTGCGTTCTGGACCGCCCAATCCAGCGAGAATTGATCGCCCGAAGGATCGTCAGCCTGAATATCGAGCGTATAGCTGCGCACTGTCGGCGTCGGATCGAGCCCGAGGTGGATGACGCCGGTCGACGAATATGCGCGATTATCACCGCCGCTGAAGGACCGATCGACGGTTCCGCCCGTCTCGAGATAGTGCACGAACCAGGAAGACTCGAACGGTTCAACGAGAACTCCCTCAGGATCTTCACTATAATCGAAATAAAAATCCGAGGCGAGTCCATAGTCTATCTTCAGATCAAATGCGCCGGTATCGCGATCGATCGATATGTCGATGCCGTCGATGGAAGCCATCTCGGTCTCCTGTCATCTTCAGAGGGTTGGTTGCTGGTGTTCGTTCGTCCCGAAAATTCTTTTGACCATATGCGTGCGTTTCGCCACCGCCGGGCTGCCCGGCGCGCATTCGGTTCCTGGTAGCCGCTCGTTCAGGCGAACAGGAAGTCGTTCGCCTCGAGGCTGGCCGCCGTCACGTTGAGCAGCGTCACCGACGTGTTGGCGTCGAAGCGGATGATGGTGTTGGCGCCGGACTGGCTGGCGACCGCCATCACCGCCTCGAAGCTTTCGAAGGCGAGGCCGGGGCCGATGCGCAGCACGTCGCCCGACGACGCACCCGCGACGAAATCGGTGACGGTGTCGCGCCCGCCGCCGCCGCCGAGATAGAAGATGTCGTCGCCGTCGCCGCCGCTCAGCCTGTCGTTGCCGGCCTCGCCGATCACGCGGTCGTTGCCGGCGCCGCCCAGCAGCACGTCGTTGCCGGCGCCGCCGCGGATGTCGTCATTGCCGCCATTGCCGGTGATCGTGTTGGCTGCGGCATCGCCGCGAATCAGGTCGTTGAAGCTGGTGCCCTTCACATTCTCGACGCTGGCGAACGTGTCGCCGGCGGCCGCATTGCCCGCGGTGACGCCGGTCAGCAGATTGACCGAGATCGCGGTGGCCGCAACCTCGTAGCTCGCCGTATCGGAGCCGTCGCCACCCTTGAGCGCATCGGCCCCGAGTCCGCCGATCAAAGTGTCGTTGCCGGCACCGCCGTTCAGCGTGTCGTTGCCGACGCCGCCATCGAGAATGTCGGTGCCGCCGCCGCCGGTGATGATATTGGCCGCGGCATTGCCGTAGCCACGGAAGCTGGCATTGCCAGTGCGGGTGAGATTCTCGAAATTGAGGCCCAGAGTCGACGCATTGAGCGCGGACAGGATCGTGTCGGTGCCGCCGTCGACGGCTTCGACAAAGCTGTCCTGCCCGTCGGCGACATAGGCGTCGTTGCCCGCGCCGCCGGTCAGCGTGTCGATGCCGGTGCCGCCGTTCAGCGTGTCGTTGCCGTCACCGCCGTTCAGCGCATCATTGCCGGCGCCACCGAAAAGCCGATCGTTCCCCGCGCCGCCGGCCAGCATCTCGTATGCC
>Ga0268265_10000589_pt1 | contig 36605 bp, 57 predicted proteins | sample KBSSwiS52_FD_190355 | JGI IMG/M metagenome (GOLD analysis project Ga0268265, IMG submission 190355) | Switchgrass rhizosphere microbial communities from Kellogg Biological Station, Michigan, USA - KBS Switchgrass S5-2 (SPAdes) (version 2) | ecosystem: Host-associated > Plants > Roots >...
CGGACAGGGTGCCGGGCGGGCTCGGCGGCTGCAGGTCGAGGGAAACCAGTTCCGGCTCGCTCGCGGCCGCAGACAGCGACCCGGGCCGGCCGCCGGTCTCCGTCAGCACCTCGGCGTCAGCAGGATCGATCTTGACCTCGACCCGGCGCGCGGTGATCTCGTTCTTGACAAAGGCATCATTGGCGGCGTCGTGGACGGCCTCGGCCGGGGTGATGCCGTCCTCCTTCCACATCTGGCGCAGGTTCGCCTCCGCATGGGGGGATTCCAATACCTTTCCGGCATTGACGAAGTCCGCCTCGGCCGGCAGCCCGCCGACGACCCGATCTGTGACTTGGCTAAACGGGAAATCATTGCCTCTGATCGACATTACCGTCGTGGTCTCGGGCTGAGCAACCGGCCGCTCCACCTGCGGCCGGGAGAACCGGCCCATGCCGCCCTCGATCATCGCCCAATTGCCGAAGTTGATGACCTCGTTCTTGGCGCGGTTGGCCTGCCCCTGCGAGCCGCCGAACTCGCTGACGATCTCGCCAAGCGCCCCGCCGGCCCCGTGGATACCGCCGGCGGTGGCCCGGGTGATCGCCTGCCAGAGCTGGGCCGGTGGCATCAGCAGCGTCTCGTTGACCATCTGGAGCGGCCCCGGGCGGCCCTTGGCGGGGTCGTGGAACACGCCCATGTCGATCAGGTGGCTGAGCGTCTCGTCCTCGTAGCCGGTCGGCGTGCCGCTGCCGGCGCCCTCCGCAGCCCCCTTGCCGGCGGCGGACAGGATGCGGCCGATCGCCTGGCCGGCGCGCACGCGGTCCATGAAGGCTTCCGGGATGGCGTCGGTCGCCGTCGGCGCCGGGCGTTCGGCGGCCGTCACCGGCTGCCAGTCGTCATCAGGCCCGGCTGCGGCGGGAACCTTCTGCCAGTCGTCAGCCTCGCTCATTTGCCGACTTCCTTGCCCTTGGCGTCGTACATCTTGCCGCTGGTATCATCCCGCCACAGGTTGCGGCTCGGGCTGTAGGACAGCGCCGCGATGCCGCGCAGGTCATAGGGCGGCTCGGGCTTGGCGTCTGGGTTGGTGATCGGCGGGCGGGCCGCCGCCGGCTCCGTCGCCCTGGTCTCCAGATCGCTTTGCATGGAGCCGGCCCATTTGGCCAGCCGCCCCGGTTTACCGAGAAAGTATTCGGACTGCGGATCATAGGCCAGATGCGGATCGAGCCCCTTCTTGCGCAGGTCGGCCTCGACGCGCCGGGCATCCATCTCGGCCGCGTAAATCTTCGGCGAGCCCATCTGCGGGTCATATTTACCGGGTCCGCCCGCGATCGCGCCGGCGTATTGCTTGAAGAACTGGCCCCGATCGCGCTCCAGCGCCTGCCCTTCTGGCGTCTTGCGGGCGACGATCTCGGCCCGCATCTGGTTGAAATCCTTCTCCGACAGGCTGCCGGGCTTGCCGGGATCGGCCAGCCGTGCGTCCCAGGCCTTCGCCATGACGGCCTCCGGGTCGGCGTTCGGCTCCCGCAGATTGCGCATCAGCCCGACGAAGGTCTGCGCCGACAGCCGCGAATCCGTCTCCGGCTTGAGCTGCCGCTCGACGATGCCGATCATGCGCTCGCGCGCCTCGCGGGTCAGCGTCATGTCGGCGACGATTTCCTTGGTCGAGACCTTCGCCGCGTCCTTGGGATCGCCGCTGTAGATCCGCGTCAGGTACTCGCCCTCCCGCGCCTCGGACGCCTCCTGCTTGATCAGCTTCTGGTTCTGCAGCGCGTAGTTCTCGTCCACCCGCCGGGCACGCTCGACCGTCCGGGCCTGCTGCTCGAGCTGCTTCAGTTCGGTGCCGGAGATATATTTCGAGTATTCCGGCCCTGAAAACCGCTTCAGCCCGGCTTCCGGGTTGGCATTGATCGCGCCGATCGCCGCGGCCTTGACGATGGCGGCCTGCGACGACTGCGCCAGGTCCATCTTCAGCTTGGCGCCATCGACCCCTTTCAGGTTCGGGCTGCTGTCGACCATCGCGCCGATCGAATGCTCCACCAGATCCAGCGAGGTCTTGAGCGAGGTCGGGTCGCTCAGCGCCGCGTTCGAAAGCTGGTTGGTCAGCGTCTCGATGTTCTTCCGCGCTGCAACACCGGCCAGCGTCGCCATGTCTGAAGACGTCTTGGCATCGAAGTGATTGCGGAACTTCTGGACCTGTGCCTCGGCAAAGCGCTGGCCGCCCTCGGTGATCGGACCGCCGCCCAGTTTCTCAAGGGTCGGCTCCAGCACCTCTTCCTTGAACTTCAGCGCAACCGTCGGGTCATTCGGGTCAGCATTCTTGACCGTTTCGTTCCATTTCTCATCGAGGCCGGATAGCGTCTTGGCCGCCTCGGCGGCGCCCTTGCTGATCTCCTGGTGCTCGGCGTATTTGACCGCGACCGTGCCGACGTCATTGATGGCCGAGGCGGCGCGCCGGCCGACGTCGTTTTGTGCCTCTGCCGCCGTGCCGTAGAGCGCGGCGATGCGGCGGCCCGAATTGGCGAGCGATTCCTGCGCGCGATCGTCGGGCCGTAGGCCGAGTTCGCCGGGCGCTGTTACTTCACGAATGTTCGGCATTTGTCACCTACTTGAAGAAGATCGAGGCGACGGCCGCCGCTGCCTTGAACCCGCCCGACACCAGCGCCCCCGTAGCCGCATCATCCTCCGCGTCGGCCGCCATCCGCGCCGCCTTGCCCATATTGGTGAAGGTTTCGGACTGCACCTTGTAGCCTTCCTCGGTGATCAGGCCCTGCAAACTGCCTACCGCCTTTGTCAACGCGCCCTGCGATGCGCTGTCCCGCATGATGTCGAGCGCGCTGCCGCTGGCCGCAAAGCCGGCGCCGGCAATGTCGGCCGCCTGCCCGCCGATCGTCCGGTAGAGCTCGCGGTCGAGTTGCGCCTGCTTGATCGCAGTCGAGGTCTCCGTGAACTTCGCGTTCTTGTCCGCATATCCCGAGGCGAGATCATAATTGTCCGCCTCGATCCGCAGGCCCTTTGCCTTGGTCTCGTGGGCGCCGGATGCAAAGATGTCCTGCACGGCGCCGCTGATGCTGTTGATGGTTCCAACGCCGAGTGCCATGCCTATCGGTCCTGCGTCTGGATGTTGCCGCTGATCGCGACGATGTTCGCCGGCCACGGCCGCGAGACGCGCCACGCCACCATGCCGTCATAGCTGTAGTCATCGGACAGCGTGTCGTGGTGCACTCCGGAAAACATCGTGAGCGGATCGATCGGATTGCCATCCGCCTTGCTGAATTGCGCGGGCATCAGGTCGTAGACGGAGAACGTGCCGCCGAACGAGAGCCCCAGCGTATTCGACACCAGCACCGAATACTGGTGGTTGCGCCGCGTCTTGCCCAGCGCCGGACCGTTGCGCGCCCCGGTGTCGGCCGGCGCGATCGGGCGCACCAGTTGCCCGTCGCTGTTGTAGGTAAAGCCGACCACGATCGACGCACCCGCCGCTACCAGGTCGGCCGTGAACAGCCCGCGGCCCGGACCGGCATCAATGCCATCGCCGAACGGCACAAAGCACGAGCCGTCTGTCACCACGAAGTCGGTATAATATCCGGGCGAGCCGACGGTGCCGCGGTCGCCGCAGTCGAGGCCGCCGGCGAACACCTGCACGGTCGCGCCGTTGAGGTGCCACAACCCGTTCAAGGTCAGCCCGCCATAGGGCGCACTGTCATCCACCGCGGGCGTGATGACGACGGTGGTCGAGGTGGGCTCGACCGCATTGTCGAGAAACCAGGCATCGGCCAATGCCGTATTCTCGTCTGGCGTGTCGGTGAGCAGTTCGACATGACGGACGCCGCTGGCGGTGTCGTTCGTGACCATTGTCACGGCGTCGAGATCGCCGCCGACCGAGGGCCCCGCGCAAATGCTTTCGACGGTGCGGCCCGATCCGAGTTCATGCCGGTGCCAGGCGTAGAAGTCCGGCGGCTGCGCGGTGGCGATGGCGGTACGGCGATAGGTCATCCCGAACAGGGCATTGTTCCCATCCCGGCCCCACACGATCGGCGTGACCGCCTCGGTATAGGCGAGTTCGGTGATGCCGGCGCTGACGATATGACCGGCCTTGTCGGCCAGGTTCGGCGCCGAGAACTTGCCGGAATAGGCGTCGGCGAAATACTCCATCAGCTTGCGGCCGTAGCGCTTGACGAACAGGTTGGCGTGCTCGGTCCGCGCAGGGTCGACGTTCTCGCTGCCGTGCTTGGTCATCCGCCGGGCGGCAATGTTGTTCGGCGCGATTGCCCCCGTCGTCGGCGCCTGCACCAGCCATTCGCCCTGCTGGGTGCCGATCACCACGCCCTGCAGATCCGGCTTCATCCAGAACATCGGATTCACGCCATCGGCGTTGAGCGTGTAGGACATGCCGTTGTTGGTTGCGACGACACCGTACTGGTTGGTCGGCGCGCAATTGATCTTGTTGCCCTCGATGCCGTTGGAGACGCTGGTATCGAAACGGTTGGCCACGGCGCCGCCGAGCCATATCCGCCCCTCGTGATAGGTGCCGCAGGTCGGCCATCCCGTGGTGTCGCTGTAGACCCCGAGCCGCCAGGTCGGGATCGCGGTCGTGTTCTTCAGCGGCGGCCCGAGGATTTCGACCGAGCAGCCGGCGCTCGCGAGTGCCGACGAGGTCGGGTTAAAGAACGAAATCTGCGCGATCTCGATAAGGACGCTGTACGAAAAAACCGCCTCGATGGTCGGCGTCACGGTCATGCTCAGCTCGACCCAGACATAGGGCCATGCCGTGACCTGATCGGACGATACGATCGTCGTCGTCGTCGAGCTGCCGCTGAACGAAATGGTCCCGAGCAACGTTCCGTCGGACGATGATGCGGGCGCGACAGAACTTGCGCGCAGGTTCAGCGTGTAGAACGGAAACGGAGAGCCGCCGGTGGCGAAGACGGAAAACCCGAAACCGTGATCGATCGAAGGATAGACCGTCACCTGCTGAATGACCTGGGCGCCGCCACCGTAATGCTTGCCGACAAAGCCGGTGATGGTGATGGGAACGTCGACCGGCGGGAAGCTGCCGCTGGCTTCCCGCGTGGCGCATTGCGACGTGACCTTGGAGAACTGCCCGTCAAACGGCGCAGTAATGCCGTTGAAGCCCGTCATGTTGCCGATCGCCGTCGAGCCGGCAATCTGCCGGTCGATGACGTTGGCCAGGCCGGTGATGCGGCCCCAGGTCCAGATCGCAGCGCCCTGGGGGATGTTGAACCATACGACCAGCTCCGACCCGGGCGGCGTGCCAGTCGTGCTGCTTTGAGCCTGCCAATAGGTGGCCGCGCCGGGAACGCCGCTCGGATTGTAGGAGACGGCGACCCCGGCGGAATAGGAGGTGGCGGCGTCCCACTCCGGCGGCTCCGACAACAGCCGAACCAGGCGTCCGACATCGGTCCCGAGGAATCCGCGCCCGTCATTGATCGCCGTCGCAGCGCTCGCCGCGGCCCAGAATGCCGGACTTGTGGCCGGCGTATTGTTGACGTTCTGGTCGGCCAGCGAAATGTAATTGACGCTCAAATAGGTGACAAAGGCATCTCTCGCATAGGCCTTGGCCGCGCTCCATGCCGCGAACGCAAGCGTCAGGTTGATGATGCCCGACACCGCCGACGGCACCACCTGCACGCCATTGGTGAGCGGATCCAGATAGGGACCGTCGATGAAGACCGCTGCCTCGATATCGAATTGCGGCTCGACGCCGAGGCTTGGCAGCGTCGTCACGGTCAGCGCCTGCGGGGGGATCATCGGGCACAGCAGGATGTCCGTGGTCTCGGCCTGTACGGCGCGCACCCCCGACCACGCGCCGCCGCCGTAGACGGTTGCCAGTTCCTGGATGCGCCTGACGGTGCCGGATACGAACGTGCCGAGGGTGGCGCCGTCGATCGTGGCGCCGGTGATGGAATCGGCAAGGGTGAATTCGGAGGTCGAGGTCACCGTGGCGGCAAACACCCGGCCCTGCAGCAGCGGGTTGTTTTCGCCGAGGTTCTCGAACTGAACCGCAATCGTGCCGGTCCATCCGTGCGCTGATGTCGCGACCATGGCGGGATTGGCGGCCGAAATGCTGACGATGTTCTGCGCGTCGTTGGTCGAGAGCAGCATCGCGCCATCGCGGAAGCGCAGGAAGCCGTCGGTGAATTCCAGCGTGATCGCGGCGACCTGCTCGAAATCGAACTTGATGGTGCGGCCCGGCGCTCCGCCGCGGGTGGTGCCGGCGTGCATCGTGCCCGGCCGCCGGGTCCATGCGCCGATCTCGACCGGGAACGCATTCAGGCAGATGTTGAGCGAGACGCGATAGTCCGGCTTGTCGAACCGCCCCTGAGCAAAGTCGGATATCTCACCGCCGAGAAATGAGGGGATGGCGTAGGTTGCGTCTGCCATGACTACAACCTACAGGTTACGTAGTCGTCATCCGGGGGCTGCTCGGTCCCCTGCTCGATCGCGTTGATGGCGCGGGCGTTGCTCATCCACTCGTCGTAGATTTTGGCGATGGCGCCGAGCTTGGCGGTCGACTGCGTCAGCGGCTCGCACACCTCCAGCGCCACGCGCGCGGCCAGTCCCTCGCAGAACATCGCATCCATGCGCGACACGTCGGTCACGTTGCAGACGAACCGGTAGGCGAGCGGGCCGGCATCGCTGGTCAGCAGGAAACCGTTTTCGAGAACCCAGTCGTTGTAGACGATGCCGGTCGGCGCCCCGAGCCACTGCGTCACGCCGGCCTTCGGGTTCTGCGACGCCTCGCGCAGGAAGCCGGCCGGCAGCTTGAAGATGTTGCGGGAGACCGACTGGATCGATGGGCCGACGCCGAGCGGATAGGTGATGTCGAGCGACATCAGGCCGACGCCGTTGGGGAATTCGGTGCCGCCGATCAAGAGCCACTTGTCCGACCCGGCGCCGCTGACGAACACCGTCGTCCACGGGTTCAGCACCCCGGTGCCGGTCCAGTTTACGCCGCCGTCGGTGGTGGGGTCGTTGCCGATATTGCCGCCGCCGACGGAGCTGTAGATCATGCCGTCCGAGCCGCCGACGGTTGCCGCCGCCCCATAGGTCGTGCCGGCATCCCAGAGCGCGGGCGCAGATGATGGCGTGTTGCCGGTGTTGAGGTCGATCAGGCTCATGTAGGCGACCGACAGATAGGTCACCACCTGATTTTTCATATAGACGGCGGTGGCGTCATAAGCCGTCGCGGTGGCCGGATTGTCCGCATTGTCGCTTTGCAGGGACAGGTAGACCCGGGCCAGGCCGTTTCCGGTCGTGGTGTAGACCAGTTCGCCGACGAAATAAGCGATGGTGGAATCGTACAGCGCGACCGACAGCGGCCCGAAATACGGCTCCCAATAGACCGACAGCAGCGGATCGTTGGCGAGGTTGTTCGGGATCCGGGAGATCCACAGATTGCCGTACTGGTCGGCGGCGATCGAGCCGACGAAGTAGGTCGTGCTCGGCGACCATAGCGACGTGTTGAGCAGCATCGTGTTGGCGTCGACCGCGCGCAGCATCGTGCGGCGGCAGGCGAAGGTCCAGACGTTGCGGCGCAGTTCGGCTTCCCGCAGCTTGCCGTAGCAGAAGGCCGTCTCGGAATTGTTTTTGCCTACTTCATTGAGCGCCCGAATGCGCGACGCGCCGCAATGCTGCAGCGCCCTATTGCGGATATCCAAGTCGGTGCGGTATTCAGCCATGCCGCGGAAGGTGCGGTCGGGCAGCGGTTCCCAGCAACGCACCATAAAAAGACGGGCGAGTTTCCCCGCCCGCCAAGTTTCTCAGGAAGCAACGCGCCGGATACTATGGCCCCATTGACTGCGCCGCCTGCTCGATCGCGGAATCGATCGCCGATCGGAACACGGACAGCGAAGTAAACTTCGCACTGTCGTAGGAGATAGTCAGGTCGCCCGCCGCCGCAGCGCCGAGCCCCTTGCCGTTGTTGGCCTTGCCGCGGTCCGGCTTGCTGGCCACATTCGGGTCGACCGTGATATTGATCCAGCGGTTCTGGGCCATCGGCTATCCGTCGATGAAGGTGAAGCCGGCGGCAACTACCTGCTTCGGGTCTTCGATGAACCGCTCGCACGCCTCCAGGAACTTGATCACGTCGACCTTGCGCACCGCGCCGTCGGTGATCCGCAATTCCATCGAGAGTCCGCCGGTGGACGACGTTCCGGTGGTGAAGTCGCTGGCCTTGAAGCCCTCGACGCCACGGCTAAAGCCCGCGAAATGATCCGCCATGATCTACCTCAGTCCGTGTACATCACGGTCATGCCCATCGACCCAGTGCCGGTGGTGATGGCCGTGGTGACGGTGCCGCAGATGTCGAAATTGCCGCCGGGATCGGACGTCAGCCCAAGCGCCTGCCACAACGGCTGGACGCGCTTGGCCGGCGTGTTGGTGCCGCTCTCGTTGACGATGTTGGTCGGCTGGGACGCCGCCGCCACTGAAACCGCGCTGGCGAAGAAGTCCTGGTCGATCGCGGCCGCAGCGAGCAGCGCCGTCGGCTTGCCGCCGAGGCCGTCGGTTGCGTAATAGGCGCCGATGTCCATGGCGCCGGCCGCCTGCGCCGCGCTTTCGAAGAAGATCGCCTGGATCTTCGCGTTCGAGGGCACCCGGCAGAACTGGTAGGTAGTGTCGATCGAATCCGCCGCGATGGCGACGACGGAGCCGGACGAGACGACCTTCAGGGGCGCCGGGCCGCCGATCTCGCCGGCGGTATTGGCTACCGCAGGAGAGGCGTCGGCGTTGGTGATACCAGTGGCTTTGACGTGGGAAACGGCCATGTTTGCCTCCTTACGGCGTTACGTCGGCAGCGGCCGAGGTGTCAGCGCAGAGCGTCGAGAGCAGACGGCCGGGCTCCAGCCGCGTCGCACCCGACGACATCATGGTGTAGATCTGGTACGGCAGGCCGCTCAGATCCTTGCGCTGGGTGATATCGTTCTCGACGTCCTTCCAGATGCCGAGATACCAGCCCGATTTGGCCGCAACGATGTTGTTGCGGACGTTCGAGGCCGATGCCAGCCGCTCCGAATAGACGATGTCGAAGCCGAGGAAGCGCGTGACCTTGCCCTCCTGCAGCACCGGCTTGTCGGAGAACTCGGTCGAGACGATCTGCACCTGATTGAGCAGGTCGCTTTCGCCCTGTGAGTTCGTGACCCAGGTGATGGATTCGGCTTCCATGTCGACCTGCGCCTTGCGGAAGATCCGCTTGGCTTCGATCATCTTGGCGACCGTGAGGCCCGACGCCGCGGCAGAGCCGAAGGTCGAGGCGATCTGCCAGGACGAGGTCGAGAAGGTCTCGGTGGTGAAGGAGGCGCCGTCGACGCCGAGCGAGGCGGATGCGAAGGCCGCTGAGATCAGCCGATCATCCCATTCACGGGCGACGGCGGCAGCGGCGGCCTCGGCTTCCGACGAGGTCGGATCGATGGTCGTCTTCAGCTTGTCGAAGGTGTCGATGAGCTGGTTGGCATCGCGATCGACCGGGAATACCCAGCGCCGCGTAAAATCGATGTCCTGCCGGCCGATCGGGGCAAAGCGGCCCGCGGGCGGCTTCATCTGGACGGCGCCGGCATACTGGATCGGCGAGGCCTGCTTGCCGACGTGGAAGCCTTCCATCGCGCGGCCGCGCAGCTTGGACTGCTTCTGCTGCAGCTTGAGCTGGAGGACGGTGGAAAACTGGGTCGTGAAAAGATTGAGTAGGTTCTCGGACATGGCTATCCCGCCTCGAAAAGGGTGAACGATCGGCGGTCGTGTCCGTGCGGGATCGCGCGGGGACCATCAGTCTTTCAGCCGTGTCCTTGCGGGGGCCGTCACTCCCGAATGGCCGTGTCCTTGGCAGGGGGCCTACGCTCGGGTCGTCAGGTTCGCACTTGCGATACCTCTACGGGCGGGAAAATGCTCCCGCCCGCGGAACTTCAACAACGCACCGGTTTACGAAAACTTCTCGTTGGCGTCGGCGTTGGCGAGTTTCTTCTGCGCCTTCTGCATCCGCTCCAGCGCCTCGGTATCGCCCTGGTCGACGGCCTGCAGCCCGCCCTTGCGCGGGTGGGCGCAATAGGGCTTGCCGGAAATGATGCAGCCCTGTTCGTTGCAGGCCTTCGGGCAGTCCTTCACGCTCAATCCGGTGAGGTTCATACCGGCGTCCCCGCGATCATCATGTTGAGCCCGGTCATCTCGCGGACCTCGGCGATCCCGCCGGCCAGATAGCGCGCGCCCCAGGCCTTGTCGGCCATCAGTTCGGCCTTGCGCGCCACCGCACCCTCCTTGGTCGTGACCTGGCCGTTGGTGCCGAGCCCGCGTTCGATGAAGGTCGCCTCGCTGGTGCCGACGCCGATCTTGCGCAGCGTCTCCATCACGCCGGCATAGCCCATCAGGCTTTCCAGCGACGCCACGGTCTCCGGCGCCATGCCGAGCCGCCGCGCGCCGTCCATGGCCTTGAGCTTGTTGTATTCGAAGTTCTGGCCCCAGCTTTCCTTCAGCTTGGTCCGCTCCGCTTCGAGGTTCGCCGTCTGCTCGGTGGTCTGCTGCGAGGTCTTGGATTCGAGCGCCTTGGCGACCGATGCGGCTACCGCGCTCGCGGCATCCTTGGACACGCCGCGCTCGTGCAGGGTCGCGCGCAGGCTGTCGGCAATCGCCTGGTCCTTGATCGGTGACAGGTCGTAATCCTTGGCCTCCTTCGGGGCGCCGATCCGCTCGTAATAGGCGCGGATGTCTTCCGGCTTGGCGTCGGCGGCGGGCAGCTTGACGATGCGCTCGGGCGGCGCGCCAAAATGCTTCTCGAGATCACGCGCAACCTTCGCGGCTGCCGCAAACGCCTCCCTGGGATCGTCCAGCTTCCAGCCCTTGTTCTGGGCATGCCCGATGAATTCGGCGTCGATGCCGGCGTGCCAGGGTGCCGCCGGCGGCGCGGTGGGGGGCGGGCTAGTCGGAGGGGGTGTCGTTGTCGTAGATGTGTCGCTCATGGCCGTGTGCTCCTTTAGCGGGCCGTGTGTATTTCACCAGAAGTTGCTCTGGCGAAAGTTCGAGGTGATCGCGGATGCGATGAAACACCTCGTTGCGCCCAAGCAGGGCGTAAGTCTTGTCGCGGTCGCCGGGGATCAGGCAGGTTTCCTTGCCGCGGCAGAATGTCGTGAGGTCGTCGAGCACCGCCAGGCTGGCGGGCGATTCGCCGAACACGAGCGTGTAGGCCCGCTTGCGGTCGGTAAAAATCTCCAGGGCTTTTTCGGGGCTCATGCGCCACCCGGGGTCAGCATGCCGGCGGCGTGCTGCTTGGCGGCGGCCGACATCAGCGCGGCCTGCGCCGGGGCGGCCTGCACCTGTTCCGCCTTGGCCTGCGCCTGCGCGCGCGCCTTGCGCTTGGCCGCGACCATATCGTTGTCGGCCATCCAGCTCTCGGGCGTCTTGTTGATGCGCGCGATCTCCGGCGTCGCCGTGTCGAAATCGAAGCGGTCAAGCAGGCTCATATCCTGCGTGATGTTGACGAGCTCGCGGACCTGCTCGACGGTGCGCAGGAAGCCGGCCGCCTCACCGGCGCGCGCGGCCAGCGACAGCGGCGAGGTGTCGGTCACCTCATAGGCGCCCATAGCCTCGCGCAGCCGCATCGGCATCGGATCGAGCATGCGCATGTCGGCGAGCAGATCCAGCTCCCGCTCGACCAGCCCGCCGACATACTCGGTGTGCTGACGGCCGAGCGTGGGCGCCACCAGCATGCCCTTCTCGTTGACCATCTCGATGACCTGCGTCGCGGTCATGTTGGGGTGCTCGGAGAGAACCTTGAACAGCGACACCAGGAACACGTCATCGACGATGCCGCGCTCCTCCTGCATCATCTCTATCGTGATCTGGATGTCGCCGACAGGGAGCGTGTGCACCAAGAGCTTGCCGTCGGAAGTGACGCCGCCCTTGTTGGTCGCACCGGGGCGCATGTCCATGCCGACAATGCCGTCGTCGGCCAGGAGCAGCACCGGATCGGCGGCGCGGTGGCCGGATTTCAGGAACGTGATCTTCTGCGCGTTGAGCGTCTTCAGCGACGGCAGCACCAGCATGGCGGGGCCGCGGCCATAGACCTCGCCCGGGGTCTGGTCGTAGCGCGAGACCGAATACGGGAATTTGTGATAGCCGCCTTCCGGCGCCATCAGGCAGTTGCCCTCGACCGACATATAGTAGGACGAAAACCGCATGGCGCGGTGGTCGAGCGCTTCCGGATCGTAGTCGTCCTCGCGCGGCCGCACACAATGCAGGAAGTTGTAGGTGGTCTGGCTGTCCTGCTGCAGCGGCGCGTACAGCGTCTCGGGCAGCCATTCGATGCCGAATTTCTGCACCGCCTGGAAGGCCGTCATCCGGAACCAGCGGATCATCCGGTCGACCTTGCCCTGGTGGTTCTCGCCGTAATAGGTCTCGCCGAACGGCACCGACTTGTAGCGCAGGCCCATGCCGCCGCCGGCCCAGCGCGCGTCGAACTTGTCGACGTACATGGTGGAATTGCCGAACGCGCCGAGCGACTGCCAGTTGTTGTAGTTCTGGCCGGCGAAATTGGCATTGGTGTCGTAGCGCTGCTTGAACAGGGTCTTGGTGGCGTTCTCGAACCACAGCCGCGACGGCCGGTCCTTCATCACATATTCGTCGCCCTGCAGGCCGTGCCACTGCATGTTGCGCGGCGTGACCAGCGAATCCGCGATCGCGCAGAAGCGATGCAGCGCCAGCGCGCCCGTGGCGTCGACCTGCTGCTGCGTCTTCTTGGCGCCGGGGGTGTTGTAGTTCTGGTAGAAAAACGTGTTCCTCGAGGTCGGCAGGATCAGTTGCGCCACCTCCTCGCAATGACCGGCGAGCGTCGAGCGCTCGGAAATCTTCTGGGAGAATTCGCGCTTGATGCCGGCGACGATCATCATCTCGCGATCGTCTGGCGTGCGCGGCCGGCCCGGCAACTGCGTGAGGTCTGTCACGTATGGCGTCAGCGCGTTCATTCAGTGCACCAGCCGCTTGGCATCGGGATCCCGGGGATCGAAGTTCGGATCGAGCCTGCGGTCGGCGACCACCCAGCGCTGCACGACCTTGAAGAATTCGGTGCGGTCGGCATCGTTCAATTTGACGCGATCGGCCAGCCCGCGGAATGCATCTCGCATCTGCGTTTCGTTGATGAATATCACCTCGTCCTTGTGGATCAGCCCGGAACGATCGATCACGTCGGCGACGATGGCGCCGGTCTTGTTGATCTTGGCGGCCGTGCTTAATCCCGGCAGCGAAAGTCTCCCGTCGAACGACGGGTCGAGCAGGGTCAGGATCGCGTCGACGCCGGCCGCCTCGTAGGTGTGCGCGATGACGGAAAGCAGCACCTTGCGCATCGGCCCGTTGGTGGCCTCAACCACCCGCACCTGCCAGGAAGCCCGCAGGTCGAACGCCAGTTTCTTTTCGAGTTCAGTAGCCAGCATTGCCGAAAATCGTTTTCGCCGCGAGCGACTGCTCCGGTCCCATGACCTGGTTCAATTGAATTTGCTGCATGCGCTTCTTGCGCTGCTCCTCGGTCTCGTCGGAGACCTGTTCGCCCAACTGCCCGCCGAGACCGAGATCGGCAGCGGCGGGAGACAGGCCCTCACTGAGCGGCGGGAGCGGCATCGCGCTTTTCTCGTGCTGCAACAGCCTCGGGATCCGGCCGTGGTTCGGTCGCGGTCAGCGCCGCCTTGTGGTCTTCCTCGGCCTGCAGCAGCGCGGCGCGCGCATCCATCAGCTTCTGCTCGGCAACCACCATGGCCTCGATCGCCTCGTACTGGCGGCGTTGCTCGTCGGTGACGTTGGCATAGGGCGAGCCGTAGCCGCGCTCGATCTTGCCGCCGATGCGCACCGCGTCCTTGCCGAACACCTCGTCCTCGAATGCGCGCAGGCGGGCGGCGGCATCGGTCCGGGGCGCTTCGTCCGCACGCGCGGCCGGCTTCCGGTCGGTCATCGCCTCCTGATTGCTGCGCTCGATCTCGGCCGCGGATTCGCGTGCGAGCCGCTCGCGCTCGGCGGTCAGCGCCGCCTCCCGCTCGTCTTTCTGGTCCTGCGCTTTGGTCATCGGGGAATTCTCCGTCAGGGATCGTGATGCCGACGGGAACCTGGGCCGGGGAGGCTATGGCAGCAACGCACCGCCGGAGAAGACATCGAAGTCGGTGCCGGCGGCGATGACGTCCGCCTGGAGTGCGCGGCGCATGGCGGGAAAGTCCTGGAACGTCTTGGCGAAGCGCAGGTCCATGCAGCCGACCCTGGTCGCGCTCATCAGGTCGTCATCGACTTTGACGACCTTGCCGCCGTCACGGTGGTAGCCGCCATATTCATCAAACCAGTCGAACAGGTGCGCCGCCACCCGCAGCCGCTTGCTGGCCAAACGCTCTTCCATGATCTGAATACCGGCCTCGAAATTGTAGCCCCCGCCATCAAACGTTGCATGCGTGGGGCGCATAGCAAGACCCAGCTTCTTGTAAACCGTGGCTATGGTGTCGTTCGTCATCACCCCGGCCCCGGTGCCGCCATCGTGCGGCCATGCCACCGGCGCGTCGCGCATCGGGCTTTCCTTGATCCGCGCAACATGGTTCGCGGCCATGCCGAACATCCGGATCGCGTCCATCACGTAGATCACGTCGTTGTCGCGATCCCAGGTCAGCAGCACGGCGGCAAACGGGTGGCCTCCCGAATCCTGCCCGGAGTGCCGGAAATCCAGCGCCCACAACCACGGCCAGTAAATCGGGACTGCTGCCGGGTCCAGTGTATGCTTGATGCTTTCCGCCTCGATCTCGAACACCGCGCCCTGCCCTTGCGCATCTCCACCGAAGATGCGGGTGGCAGCCTTGCGGCCGGCGCGGGCGATAAGCCCGGGGATGTTCTCATCGGGAATATGTCCGCGCTTCGAGACCGCGGCATCCCAGATCGTCATCAGTATCTCAGCGGTGCCGGCCGTCTTGTTCTTGAAATGCTTGCGCACCGGCGTGGTGCCGAGCACCGGCGTCATGGACCAGATGATCATCCCGTCCGTGGTGGTCAGCCGCGCCTGGCACTCCTCGTAAATCTCGAAGTCGCCGGGATCCTCGTCGCCGTGGATCAGGTCCACCGCCTCGACCTGCCACGCCTCGCGACCCATCTCGAACGTCTTGCCGCGGAACACGGCCTTACCGCCGGTCTCGCGCCGGATGTTGATGGTGTCGACGAAATCAGAAATGCCCCGCGCCATGGTCGGACGGCCGACGATATTATCCAGTGGGATCGCGCCCGTGCCAAGTCCGCCGGGAGCGCGGAGATCGCCGAGCAATTTGGTCTGCACGCCGTCACGGGTCATCCCCGATGTCGTACAGCCGTACCAGCCAACAAACTCATACGGCCGCTCGATCTTCGGCGGCGCAAGGAATTTCCGGCCCTTGAACCAATCGGGATAGAACGCGATCGCGTGCATCGCATCTTCGGCGCTGGTCGCGTGCGTCTTACCCTGCTGGTTGCCGGCGCGCAGCATCTTCTCGCTGACACGCAGGTTGTGGAACTCTTCCTGCTTTAGGTTCGGCATGTAATAATCGAGCCGACGGTATTTCTTCCGGTACTGCTCGTTGGTGTACAGCCGCTTGGCGTGGCGGCGGACGTCGTTCGGGTCCGGGCCATACTCGACATCATCAGCCACGCGACACCACCTCACCCTCGATCAGATTCGGCGACCGAGCTTCCTGCTCGGAAAGCATCTTCTCGTACCGGCTAAGCCCCGAGAACCCGAATATCTCGACCAGCTTCTCCCGCGCCACCCCGAGCCCGATCAGCGTCCGCAAGTCTTCCAGCGCCTGGTCCGTATGGTTGACCGTGACCTCGCCGTTCACATTGACGTCGACCGACGATTTCTCCCCGAGCCCCAGCCGCGCCAGCGTCGTGAACACCGCCTTCGAATGGTCGACGTGCTTCTCGTTCTGGATCAACTGCGCCGCCGCCTTCACCGCCGGCCCCAGCAACCCACGAAACGCCTTCTTCCCAACCTCCTCCAGCGCCAGGATCACCCGCTCGCGATGCAACAACGCGTGCGCCGATACCTTCGCAGCCTCCGACTTGTCCGAATACCCAGCGTCCCGCGCCGCCTGCGCGCCGTTCGGCGGACCCTCGTTCGTGATGTAAAACCACACGAATTTCCGCTCGCGCTCCGATAGCGCCTGCATCCGCGGCCCAAGCTCAATTTCTGCAAAATCCATGGCGCCACCGTCCGTATAACGGTTAGCAGCAACAACGCACCGGAAGCCCACTCAGAAATTCACAGTGACTGAAATGCAACAGGTTCCTGAAAAAGGACCGCGAAATCAGGGGGATAGGTCGATATACAACGAGGGCCCTCGTTTTCCCCCCACCCCCACCCCCGCCGGGTCTTTTGCAGGCAGCGAGCCAGCATTTGGGGAGATCATCCGCTATCCACCTGGCGCATGATTGACACAGCAATATCAGTATCTATTGGATAGTGCAGTGATATCAATGTGATAGCGTGCATGCGTATTCCCCTGTCTAGGGAATGCGCGGTCTGGCTGCGTGTCCGGACTGCCAGATTATGGAACATTTCAGTTAGCTGGTGCATGTGAGCAACGAGCTCAATTCACCCGCTTCATCTGCTTTGCAGGCTTGAGCATATCGGAGAGTTGGATGTGTCGGCCATCTTCGTCGATGGTTGCCATGCCGAAGGCGATAAAGTCCTGCATCCACGCCTGTCGATCGGCCTCTGATGCGAAAGGAGGCTGAGCCGCTGGCTTATCGTTCTGCTGCATGTACGTCCTCGGCTATTCGCCTTCGTCGTGGTCCTCGCTCGCGGGCTCGCTGTGGAAGGAACGCGCACGTGTGGACGCGCGATGTGATGGCGTGGAATGGCGTCTGGCAACAACGCACCACGAAATAGCTCAATGATATCAATATTATTCTCTTTGAGAGCATAATGGCATGAGGCTATGACGGTGCGTTGTCCAAAATGGATACGTTCCCCATGTTGGAACGCATGCCGGGCCATCGTCATCCGCTTCGTGATCGTATCCTGCTGCGCATCAAGCGTGGGGAATTGGCCAGCGTGCCCGAGATCATGCTGGTGGCCTCGATACCGAGGCAGACAGCGAATCGGTGGCTGCGCGAAGCAAGGATCAAGCTGGGAGCGGCCAGGCTGCATCTGGTGGCCAAGATGCGAGAGCAGGAAGAGCGGTATCTGGCGGGCTTATCGCCATTGCACAAACCAACGAAGAGGCAAATGCGTCAGGAGATTGAGCGCGGCATCAAGAGGTTCAACGCTGCAAATGGCAAGCATTCGAAAATACCCCACGAGGCTGCAGGTGCGGTGCCCACAGTGCCGGCATCAGGGCGTGATCGCGGTGTTCCTCAATAAGCCGCTCAAGCTGAAATGCTCGCGATGCGGCAATCGAGATCCGATTGTGGTGACGCGGGATCGCACTCGGGTGTGGTCTGGAGAGCGGCGAGCGCGTTGATCCGCCGTGTTTCCCATCCCTTCCTGCTCATCACGGATCGTTCGGCTTTTGTGACCTTGCGCATCCGTGATTTGCCGCCTTTGCGGCTCATTTTCGATCGTAGCCTAGCCGGTAAGCTAGCAGCCCTTTTGGTTCCACCCAGCGCTGCGAAATCCCTTAAAACATGGGGTTTGGCCATCTCCAGCAATTTCTTCGAGACACGGCCCGGTTTCCCGTTCGGGAACAGCGGCCGCGCGCGGCCTTCCCAGACCTTTTCCATCCGCTTTACCGCATCGATATTCACGTAGACCTTGAACTCGATAGCGAACAACTCGGACAACAGCGCAAACGTGTCATAGCCAATGCGCTTCTGTTCGCTGCGACCCAGCAACTTGTCCGCATGGCCCTTGGTGAGCCCGCCGACATCGTCGATGAACTCGTTGGTGAGGCCCAGCCGATCCTTCATCGTCCGGAACACCTCGACGGCATCCTGGAGCGTGCGGACGGTCCCGATCAGCTCGGCTGGATTCGGCGGCAGCTTGATCTGGGCGGTCATTCCGCAGCCCGCTCGATGATGGGCTGGTCTGTTTCACGTGAAATCTGATCGGCGTTGATTTTCGCCCATTCTTCACGTGTGTAGGAAGGTTGGCGCTGCGGATGGTGCTCAGCGCAGCGCCAGGAGCCAACGTCTCCCATCTTCACAGCGTCAAGCGAGACACCAAATCCGGCACACGCATCTGCTCCACACACATCGCAAACCAGCATGCGATCGATATCCCGCTCCTGATCTTCCGTCGGCTTCCAGCCCTCAAGCGCCTTGCTCTGTGCATGCGCAGAAGGCGGCCGCTCGCCAGTATGGCGCCAGCGGTCACGAGGATCATTCAATTCCCATTGGCGAACGAGGTCGTCGGCATAGCTCATAGCGCTTGCCCTCCGCCGAGTTGCTCCTTGAAAAGCCCGGTATCGGGATCAACGAGGAAGATGCAATGCCCGATCTTGCCGGCATACGGCTGCTCGCGGACCTTGGCGCTGATCACGGTGGTTTCTGGCGAGCCGGCCTCATGCCTGACGATCAGGCCATTGTCGCACTTGTTAAACCAGTGCATCGACCCCTCGATATCGGCCAGCGTCACGTCGCGGCCGTTCGCAGCCTTCGTCGGATGCGCCACCATGAACACGGTGATGCCAGTTTGCTTCGAAAACATCTTCACGCGCATCAGGCAGCGGCCGATGTAATCCGTCAGGTTTTCGTCCTTCTGCCGTGCGCGCTCGATTTCGTTCCATGGATCAATCATCGCGATGCTGATGCCGTCCTTTTCGTAGGCGGCAAAGGCATTGCCAAGGATCCATTCGATATCCCTGGGTTCGTCGTTGTAGTGGATGTAATTCGAGGATTGAACGAAGCAGCGCGTGTGCGCGAATTGTCCAAACAGGCTGCCATTGGGCTTGTCGCCGAAGATGCGCTCAATCTTCTGCAGCAGGTTCAATTCGTTTTCCGGCGCATACAGCCACGCCTTGGCTCCGTGCGTGTAGCAGAGGTTCACGATCAGGTTGAATAGGAACGTCGATTTGCCGCTGCCTGGGTTGCCGGTGACGACTACAAATTGCCCCGGATATATTTTGAAAATGACGTCGAGTTCTGGCCATCCCGTGGTTTTGACAGCTTCGCTGAGCGGAGATCCCTGCGGCAGGTCTGCCAGCGCGTAATAGCCGGGAATGCCATGTCGCGGGAACGGCAGGGGCTTGTTCATACGAGGCTACTCCTGATGTTGACTGGGTGTAGCTGCCCTGTCCCATTTGCGAATCCCTCAAAGCGTTGCTGCGAGAGGAATCGGCAGGCATGGACGGTTTCGAGAGTTGGCTTTGATCGCAGATGCTGCCTGTACGGATCGATGGCTTGGCAGGATGCCACCCGCTGCTCTGGGGTGAGCTTCATCCACGCCTTCCACGCTTCGCTTTTCGACATAGTCGGCGTGCGTGGGTATGGCTGCCAGAACTTGGTCTCGAACTCTTCGGAGTAAACCTGTTTGGTCCGCGGCGCCTTGGCGTCCGGACAATGTTTCCGTTCCTCTCCGATCCCTTCCGATCCTCTTAGATCAGTCGATACCGTTCGACGAACATTCGACGACTGTTCTGCTGATAGCGGTGGCGGGTCCGGATATTTGGCTGCTTGCCGCTTGTCTATCTTCTGGTGATGCCACCCGGTTATAAGTAAAAACTCTTTGCCATCAACCTCATAGAGCCTGATGAGACCATTCGACGACAATTCGTCGATCATTCTCCGAACGTTCGCGACATCGATGTCATCAGCTGGGAAAATCTGGGCTTTGATCGTTTTCGGTGAGCAAGGCAGCCGCCCGTGATCGTCGGCGAAATTCCACATCCCGATGAACATTAGTCGAGCGATCGGCGAACACTCCATGACCTGTTCCGAGGTCCAGAAGTCCGGCTTGATTGAGCGAATTCGCGCCATCTATTTTGCGGCCTCTCTCGTCACACGCTCCATTTGCTCGACCGTCATCTGGTCGAAAACCGCGTGCAGCCATTCGGTGGTGACCAGGCTGTAGCCGAGGTCGAACAGTTCGGCGCGCAGCTTGGCGATGTGCACCAGCTTCTGGTTTGCACTGCGGTCAATGATGGTGTTCATGGCATGGCCCTCACCGTGACCACGACGAGCGCCTGGGGCCCGTAGCGCTTCTCCAGCGTCATCCGGCAGATCAGGGAATCGTCGCGATACACGACCCCGTTGAGGGCGTCGTTCCATGCCTTGGCGATGTTATCGAGGTCGGGCTTCTTGCCGGGCTTCATCTCGCCGGTGAGCGCGCGCTGGCGCTTCTTGCTCGACCACGACGTGGGCACCGGGAAGATGGCGCGCATCACGAATTCCACCGGGCAGTCGAACGGCTCCTTGTTGCCGATCTCGGCCATCGCGATGGTGCGGATCATGCCCTCATAGGTGCGGGTCTTTTCGGGCGTGTAATGCGAGATATGGCCAGCCCGCAGAAACGCCCGCGCGCGCCCCTTGCCCTGCGGCACGCCGACCATGTTGATCGTCACCGGCTCATGCCCGGGCTCGACCGGGGCATGAAACGGAGCGTCGAATGTCGCGATCGCGTCCATCAGGATGCCTGCCGGCGCAGATAGCCGTCATCACGGATGAACAGCGGCAGAGGCTCCTTGAGCGCCTCTTCGAGGGCATCCCAATCAACGTAATCCTCGGCCCTGCGATCGTCTGGCTCGATCAGCTTGCGGGCGCCGACGAAGATTTCCCCGATGCAGTCCAAATCACCGGCGCCGCAGAGTTCCTGTCCCGGCGCCGGCGATCCCTGGACCCCTCCTGTGCTCGTGGTGGGTTCGCAAATGCCCACCGCCGCGGCTTGGGAGCTAACGTCCGCGGCGGCTTCATCCAGCGTCAGGGCAACTGATGCGCTGGAATTGAAAGGGGGTGGGGTGCGCTCGCCTGTCAGCGAGCCCGGTGTGGCGGCCGGCGAGATCGATCCACTGTAGCTCGGCACCCCGGAGGCTTGTAGCTCGCCGGAATTGAAAAACGGTGACGGTGGTAATGCGGTCATCGTGATGTCCTCGTGATCGTGTGAACGGGGACGCGGTACTCAGAATGGGCGCCGGCGTTTCGGTTCAGGCCTTGCGGCGAACCACGGCGCGAGGAAGCTGGCGAGGCGGCGCAGGTTGCGCGCTATAAAATTCCTCGTCCTGAAACAGAGCGGCATGCGGAATCTGTGAGGCGTAATCGGCATCGAGCAGCGCCTTCATTTTGCGCCGGTGCGCACGCTGCGCGACGGCTAGGTCAATCGCGTTGAAGAAAGCCTTGAGCTGCAACCACCACCGCGGCGTCGCATCGGTCATCACCGCAGCGAGGAAATCGCGGCCGTAATCCGAGTGCAGCAGCGACACGAACGCGTCGGTGGGGATTTTCACCGTGCCGGTCAGCCAGGATTCCACCGTGCGCAGCGGATAGCCCGTGATTTCAACCAGTTGCTGCGCTGTCTTGATCGGGAAAATCTCGCGCGCGCGATCTATGATCAGAACATTCGACCGCAATCTCCTGCGGGATCGCACGCAGTTTCCTGCGGTGGTCAAATTTGCACACTTCGTCATTATCGCGGAACTTCGCGGCATGGTTATTGGCTCACAATTTTCTGGGGGGATTTCAGTGCAACTTGAAGCAACACTGCGAAACATCGCGTGGTGGTTCCGAAACGGGAAAGAATCTCGCCACCGTTGTGAAATATTGGTGACGACAAGGTGTCTCGTGTGGCAGGATTACCGTTCAGTATTGGGGGGTCACCCAAATGGCAACGATATTGCCCTTCCCGGTTCATGTGCGCGCCTCGGCCGGCTCACGGGCAGCCAAAGCAGTCAACATCTCTGCAGAAACACCAGTAGTCTTGGCCTTATCGGTCGCGAGAACTGCAGACCACCATTCGGCAGGCACGCTGTCGCGCTGCCACCACTTCGAAACAGCGGAAGCGCCGGCGCCGATGTCGGCTGCCATGGCCTCGCGTGAGGCCCAGAGCTCGATGATGGATCGGAATGAGGTCAAATCAGCCATACCAAATCCCCTAAGACATTTGGTCTTAAATGGCAAGGACAACTTGTCGGCGGACGTGGGGATAATTCAAAGACATAATGTCCTTATGTCGAGACCACAGCCCGATAGTCAGTTCAAGAGCCTGTTTTTGGCGAGAACCGCGCTTGCCCGCGAGAATGCCGGGCTCACGCAGGAGCAAATGGCTGAGGCTTTGGGCATGGAGCAAAGCAAATACAGCAAATACGAGGTTCGGACGGAACTTCCGCACCACCTCATCATACCGTTTTGCTCGCTGTGCTCGGTTTCTCCGGCCTGGCTGTTCACAGCGGTCGTGGAGCCTCGTGAGAACAAGCCCCGGCGCCGCCGGCGGACGCAAAGGGTTAAAGCCGCTTAAGACAAATAGTCCTTGACATAAAGACGGATTGTCTTAAAGGTGATTTCCTCAACGGAGATCACCCATGTCAGCCCATTGCGCGCCGACCGCCCCCACCTTCAGCTATTTCGTCGTCATGATCGACTACGGCCGTAAAGGTCGGGAGGCGATCGTTGACCCCGAGATCACCCGCCGCGAGGTCGTGGCCCGCATCCTGTCGGGCGAATACGACGCCGAGCGCATCAGCTTCATCCACCATGTGACCGACGAGGGCGTTGAGGATGTCACGTTCGACGTGATCGCGGCCGCCGCGCGTGAGGTGGCCCATGCGTGAGCAGCAGCACAAACGCGAGCCCGTTGAAATCGTCCTGATCGGCCTCCCCATCCTGATCGAGTTCGTCGCCGTCTGCCTGTTCATCGCGGCGGCCGTGCTGTGGACCGGGATCTGGAGCAAGGCGATATGAGATTCCGGCGGCGCCAGCGCATCCCAAAGCCCGCACAGCGCGACTGCGCGCGGTGCCGTGAGCTGTTCGTCTACTTCCAGATCACCAAGGCCCGGATGTATTGCGCGCCGTGTGCCGATCTGGAGCGGCAGGAACACAACGCCTTTCACAATGGGCTTGCGAGCGCCGAGCGCGCCGAAGCGAGGATGTCAGCATGAACGTTCCAGCAATTCGATCCGAGCAACAGGTCTCACGCTTCACGCCAGATCAGACCGATCTGATCAAGCGCACGATCTGCCGGGAATCGACGAACGACGAGTTCCAGCTTTTCATGTATCAGTGCGAGCGTACCGGCCTCGATCCGTTCGCGCGGCAGATCTACGCCATCAAGCGCTGGGACAGTCAGTTGCGCCGCGAGGTGATGGGCATTCAGACATCGATCGACGGTCTGCGGCTGGTTGCTCAGCGCTCGAAGGAATACGCCGGCCAGGTCGGGCCTTTCTGGTGCGGCCCCGATGGTGAATGGAAAGACGTCTGGACTGCCGGCGGCAATCCGGCGGCAGCCAAGGTCGGCGTTCTGCGCAAGGGCTTCAAGGAGCCCGCATGGGGTGTCGCGCGGTTCACCGCATATGCACAGACCAAGAAGGAAGGCGACCTGACCGTCATGTGGAAACGCATGGGTGACGTCATGATCGCGAAGTGCGCCGAGGCGCTGGCCTTGCGCAAGGCGTTCCCGCAGGAGCTATCCGGTCTCTACACCAACGATGAAATGGCCTCGTCGAAGCGCGATGATGATCGGCCCGCCGAAGAAATCATCGAGGAATGGGGCGAGCGGCGCGGCGCTGGTCTGATCAAGGCGACGCAAATCGAGCACATTCAGGAGCCGGAGCCAGCCGAGCTTTGGACCGACGATGGCGAGACGCCGCCGGAATGGCAGGGCAGCAAGTGGGACGCGCTCGGCCCGGTCAAGCAGGCCGGTATCCTCGCGACGGATCAGGCGTTCATCAAGTTCGCGAACGAGACCTTCCAAGCAAAGGTGTCGAGCGACGCCGCGGATTTCATCCGCAATGCCTGCGGGGTCACCTCTCGCAGAGATTTGGCGACGAACGAAGGTGCCAGGAAAACGTGGCACATCTTGGTTGAGAAATACCGCGCATGGCAGCGCGAGCCAGAGGTTATGCCGCCCACAACCCCCGCGTTGGACGCGGCTGGGCGGCAGGCCGCTCCATCCTCTAAAGTCCAGCCCCGGGATGGAGCGGCCGAAATTCCGGCAGCCGCCGCCTACGACGCGCTATGGCGCGGCTATATCCGCGACGCCACCCGCGCCGATCAGCTCGGCACCAGGTGGAACGCCGACAAGGGCTTGCACAAACAAATCGAGTGGACCGACGAGCATCCGTATGAAGCACTGAAGGCCGATGTGCTGAAGGCGATCGAGAGCATGAGGGCGCCGGCATGATCCCCAGCGCCGCCGCGATCTCCATCATCCTGTTCTGCATCTACAGCTTCAGCGGCTGGGCGAATGGAAGGATTCCGCTATGAGCGAGACAAAGCCGATGAGCTCCAGCGAACCGGGCAGCTTCGATATTACGTGGCGCAACGGTGCCTATTACGTATCTATCCCGAACTACCAAGGCGGCACTGTCTACACGAGTGAGCATGTCGCTCTCCTCAAGGCTAGGGCTGCCGCCTACGAAGCATGCCGCGCCAATCTCGACTGCCTGTCGCGTGGCGCTGTCCCGGTACGTGATGACGGGGCGGAGCGTATCAGGGAGTTGGAGGAACTAGGACAATTCCTAGTTGACCGGCTTGAAGAATTTGATCCCGGCGACGACCAGCCGGAGCGCGAATTTCACGGGCACGTTGCACCTGCTGCAGCCCGTCTTCGGTCCGCCCTCCAGCCAAAGGACACCGCGAAATGATATGGGACACTATCGGCGCAGAGCTTGGCGCCGTCGTTCTCTTCATCCTCGCCATGTTCGTCGGCTCCTACCTGCTTGGCTACATACAAGGAACATGCTCATGAGCCGGAGTTCTCCCGTAACCGAAACAGACATTGTGGCGCAGTTGGAAAACGTTAGTTTTGCCGACCCGCACTATGCCCTCTATCGGATGGCGGCTGACGAGATCAAGCGGCTTCGGCGCGCTGGAGACGCGCCAGACGCGATATCAGACTGGGTGTCTAAGCGGCTGGTAGATGCAGCAAAGACCGCAAGACAACCAGTTGACACTTCTGGTCATGCCCAAACTCCGGCAGATGCGGTCGAAACGGCTCGACGCGAAGCAATCGAGGTGTGCGCTCAAATCGCCGAAGCGTTCCCTTCGCAGATATACACGGATGGGCCTACGGCGGCCGACCGCTCCTGCAAACCATCCACGTTTGCAGACGTCGCCAAAGTTATCCGTGCACTTTCGGACACATCGACAGTTCGTACTTGCGATCACGACTGGAAGATCTGGCCTGAGACAGATGGCCATAGCCAACGTTGCATGAAGTGCGGAGCCTACCGCGATACGCCGACATCCTCTCCAGAAAGGAAGTGAGCCATGTACGGCACCAACCGCAGCACTCTCGGCCCTCGACCACCGCGGCAGACCTTCTGGGAAGCCATTGTCTCACTCTGGCGTGACCTGAGGGGAATCCGATGACGCCCATCCAGCAGGCTATCGCAATCCTGGAAGAGGATGCCTTGACCAACCGTATCGAGCGCGCGCTGGAAGTGCTGCGTGGAGTACCGCAGAGTCCGAGCCTTCCGGTCGCATGGATTGCCTTCTCCGATAACGGCAATGTCCGTTTTTGGACCTCAGACCCGCATCGGTCGCAAAGGGAAAAAGAGCGTGGCTTGGACCTGAGGGCTTTCACAATGGCCGAATTGATTGCGTTGATTTCGCGCATACCCGAGCCATCAGCCGCAAGCCCGGACACGCGCCCAGTTCGCGAGGGTAAATGCAGGCGATGCGGCTGCAAGCTGCTGCCAAATGAGATGATCGTTTGCGCGACTTGTTACGCGACGCCGGACACTTCGCAACTCCGGCCACAGGGGGAATAGATGAGCGATTACGCAACGGAGGCCGCCCGCAACGCCTCACTGAAGGAACGCTACCCGCGCATTGATGATCCAATCGAGGCCATCGACTTCGCCTTGAGTATCGATTCCGACGAGTGCGCCGCGTTTCTGAATGCGTGGCGCTGCGGCGCTTGGGCTGAAATCGAAGATTGCTTTGGGAAATTTATCGGCCGGCTCAAGCGGACACCCCAGGAGACGGAAACACCATGATGACGGAAGCTGAAGCAAACAAGAAATGGTGCCCCTACGCCAACGTCTATGTGCCGTATCAAGGTACGGGCGCCGCCGGCAACCGAGGTCTATCCGAATCTCGCGATACGCAGGGGCGCAAGGATCAAGCGCTGTGCATTGCCTCCTCGTGCATGGCGTGGCGCTGGGAATATCGAAGCCCGGAGGAGGCTGGACGGGCATCGAAATCGCCTATCACCGGCTACTGTGGCGCTTTTGGAGTTGTGGGAAGTCCGAAACAGCAGGAGGCGAAGTGATGGGATACGATTCGCGATGCTATGACCTCGCCGCCGTATTTCTCTCGGATGAACCGGAGAAAAATACCGAAGCTAACCGCGATGAGCTCGCGCAGCACATCCAATACGAAATCGAGGGCTGGATTGAGTATATCCTAAAGCCGCCCGCGCAGTCTCCGGCAGACCGAAAGACAGAAGCATGACTGAACGCTGCAACAATTGCAAAATTGAATTGAAGCCGGCCGAAACGGACCTTTCTATATGTGGCATCTGCCGCGAAAATTACCCGGCCCTAGCTCGGAGGGAAATGGCGTGGCTGCTTCTTTACCGCTGGGAAAACATTGCAAGAAACGGCGGCGAGAAGTGGCTAACAGAACATCCGCTTGTCTCAGAGACCGCCGCACTACTCAACGCTGAATCCGCGGCGAACTCTTCTGGTATCCGCGAGGGCAAATGAACTTCGTCGAAAAGTCGCCGCTCTACAAAGAGAAATATGGGGCTTGGGCTGGGCATCCGGCCGGCAACAAGCCCGACCTACAACGGTGCTGCGAGGAGGTGTGGTCACGCGAGCGGTGGTCGAGACATCACCAGTGCGGCAAGCCGCGCGGACATGGACCGGACGGCGCTTACTGCAAGCAGCATGACCCGGAAGTGGTCAAGGCGCGCAAAGCCGCCGTTGATGCTCGTGGCAAAGAGGCGTGGAACAAGAGCATGCTAGAGGCATATGGGAAGACGTTCTACGACGCGCTGGTTAAAATCGCCGATGGCCACAACGATGCCCGCGGGCTGGCTCAGGAGGCCATCTCCAAATTCCAGTCGCGGACATGACGAAAGATCGAAAGAGCAAAGCATGAGCTACGACGATTGGAAGACGCACAATCCGGACGATGATCGCTGCGAGTTTTGCGGTGCCGCACCGTGGGAAAGCCGCGGAGGCTGGCAACCAAGCGGTTGTAATGGCGAGTGCCGTACAAGCTGGCGCGACCCCGACGCAGAATACGAGAAAATGAGGGACGACCATGAGTGAGCCGGACGAAGATATGCTGTCCGACGACGTTGCCATGGAAGAATGGATGGCGATGACCGACGCACAGCAAGAGGCCGAAATGGCCCGGGAGATGGACAAATATAACCGCTGGCACGAAAGCCTAACACTTAGTCAGCAAATCCGGGTTGCGCGTGGATCTGCGCTGCGGAGCATTATGGAAAACCGAGAGAGGCTTCGCAGGCCCGAACTGTGCAAGATCGAATATGTCGTCGGCCTTTGGAAAGAAAGTATCCGACGAAATCAGATGCGGCTTGTGAAAATAAGGACGTGGCGTTCTACCGGCATTTATCCAGGTGAAGCATGACACAGCCAACTGTCACCGATTTTGACGATGGAGAAATCTCCGTCCGCCTTAACGGAAAAGAGCTCCGCGGGTGGAGCTACAAGGACGACAATGAGCGCCGGGCCAAGATGCTTGCTGCACGCGAGTACATCGAGGGCTGGTGCGATGGTCATGAAGAGGCCCTGAGATGACCACCCCGGCACCCGAGACGACCGAGCGCGAACAGGGCAAGCTCTAATGACCCGAGCCGTCACCTTCACTCAGGCCCAGGTACGCCGAGCGGTAAAGGCCGCCGAGAGCGCCGGCTTGCGCGTGAGGCGGGTGACGGTCAACCGTGACGGCTCGATCACGGTAGAAGACGGTGAATCCTCTTCCGTTCCCGTTGACAGCCAGAACAAAGCGCTCGCAGCATCATGGGATGATTTGTGATGGGGCGGGCCGTGGCAAAGATCAGGCTGAAATACGTCAATGAATACATTGACCACACTGGAAAGCTGCGCAGGTACTTCCGCAAGGGCGGCAAGCAGCTAGGCGCCCTTGTAGGTGAGCCAGGCTCTGTAGAATTCATGACGGCTTATGCTGCCTATTTGGCAGAGAAGCCGAAGGCCGCCAAGACGGCGCTGCACGCGGATTCGCTTGGCAAGCTGATTATCGACTTCTATGGCAGCCGGTTCTTTACCGACCGCAAGCCATCCACACGCCAGCTCTACAAATACGCCTTGGAGCCAGTGGCAAAGGAACACGGCCACAGATCCGCCAGCACCATGACGGCCGAGCATGCCGAGAAGATCATCAACAAGATCGGCGCCAAGCGGCCCGGCATGGGAAACCTGACGCGTGCCGTCATGCGGCGGGTGATGCAATTTGCCGTCAAGACAAGGCTACGCAAAGACAACCCCTTTCTCGGCATCGATGCGTTCAAGGTTGGCGAGCACCACACATGGACGGACGCCGAGCTGAAGCAGTTCGAGGATAAATGGCGGCTAGGAACGCGTCAGCGGCTCGCCTATGCGCTCCTACTCTACACGGGCCAGCGCGTGGGGGACGTTACCAGGATGGGCCGTGCGGACGTTTCTGACGGCCTGATCCATGTTGTGCAGCAAAAGACAGGAGCCGAACTATGGGTGCCGATACATCCGGAACTACAGCGAGCAATGAAGGCATTGCCTGCCAAGGGCCTGACACTGGTGGGCGATGCCAATGGACGCCCGCTAAAACGCGCTGCCTTGTCTGCTCTTATGAGGCTCGCGATCCGAGAAGCTGGCCTGCCGACGCGTTGCGTAGCTCACGGTTTGAGGAAAGCATCGATGCGCCGGCTGGCGGAAGCTGACGGGACGGCAAATCAGATCGCGTCCATATCTGGACACAAGACGCTGAAGGAAGTCGAGCGCTATACGAAGGCCGCCGACCAGTTGAAGTTGGCCCGCGCGGCGATGGGCAAGCTGCCTAACCGAAAATCGTGATTTGCCTAACGCGCCAGAAAAACGAATGAAATCAACGTCAATTTGTGGTAGAATCTTTAAGACGCGTTACCGGAAAACTAAGTATTAACAAAACCTTGCACTGCCTAACTCTCACAGAAAGCCCAATTGAAATGATTGAGGAAAAAACCGAAGTGCCTAACCTGCTCCTGAAACGAAACCTCGCCGAGCAATCCAAATGGCTCAATGACGAGACCGGCGACCGCTCATGGGCCATGCACCCGACACAAGATATTCGATGGTGGATGAACGTGCAGCACAAGGCGCTGGCAAAGGGGGAGTGAGATGGGGCTCAACACGGTAGCCGTGCTCTACAATGACTTCAATTTCGAAAGACAGCCCGATCTCGGCAGGCGCATCCACGATGCTATGCGGAGCTGGTCATGGCGAGACAGGGATCACCTAGCGACCCACTTCGGCGCGGGGATGGTGATTTCCCAGGCCCACGCCGATTACACCCAGATCGTGGCCGTAGGCCGTAATACGGGCAAGCCCATCAGCGAGGCGAACGACTTGGACCTGTTCGCCTTGGAGCAGATGAAAGAATGCATGGAGCGACACGGCTACAAAGTCACGAAGCGGCGGACGGCCCGGAGTGCCTAGGTGAACGTGAGACCGGCAACGACGATAACAGCTAATGCCTTCTTTTCGTTGTTGGATTTCTCATCAAGGCACACCAATCCGTCCGCTATCCAAAACATCAATTGCCGCATTGGGCGGCGCATGGAGATCGATGATGGCACATCTCACCCGGCCAGACGGTGAACCAGAACCAGTCTGCGCCAATTGTGATTCCTGGACCGATAAGCCGCTGCACCTGTGCTTGCTTATCATGAAGGAAACTTCGGCGGTTGACGGGTGCAAGAAATTTTTCCCAGACGCCAGAAAGTGGCCGGAGGCCGACCATGACTAATCACCTCGAAGTGACCGACCTGATGGCTGAGAACGCTCGGCTCCGATCTGCTCTAACTCAATTTCTGGCGGCTTGCGATACGGCTATTCCGACATCCTTGATGCTTGAGATCGGGATTGCCGCCAAGGCGGCCCGCGCCGCGCTCAATATCAAATGCGAGTATTGCGAGAAACCGCACGACCCGCGCGTAGCATGCCCCGAATACGCGGCATTTAGCGCGAAGTGCCCGCATGGCATGTCCAGTCGGTCGATGTGCTCTACGTGTAACGGCTACTAGTCCGATCATTCAAACAGTCCGAAACATTGAATAGGCGGTTACGTTGGTGCACCGCTTATGATTTATCCAAGCACCGACACATTCGGAGATAGAACCCGATGACTGAAATGAAAGAACACGTAGAGGCGCTAATCAAGAAGGCTGGCGAGGCAAACACGCCAGACGAGGCCATGAAGTTTGCGCAGGCGGCACTGAATGCAGCGAACGCCATTTGTTCGCTGGAACACGCAGCCAAACCCAAGACGTGAAGGTTGGACGGCGGGGCGCAAATGCCCCGCCAATCAAGCCGAAAAAACCGAGGGATACAAATGACCTATGATCCAGATCGTCTGGTTTATAACTGACGCTGGCCGCGACGAGCTAACCAAGCTGGAGGCTGCCGCCTCTGCCGGTCATCAGTAGCCCAGACTGGCGGCCGTCCGAAACACTGGAGGGATAAGGCGTGACCGAATCTTTCATCGACTGGCTGGACCGAACCAAGAAAAGACTGGAGAGCCTGATGTCTACGACCAAATCTGACGTAGTTCTGTGGGTCATAGAACACCCCGACAACGGCAATCAGAGGCCCTTTTATTTCGGCTGGGTGGAAGGCGAGAAGGGGTGGACACCAGACATCGACGACGCCTTGAAGTTTGATTCAGAGGGACAGGCAGAAGCCATGGCCAGCAACGTTGGCCTGCCCGACTATCGAATCGTTGATCACAAATGGCTGGATCACAAGCCTACGTCAAATTTGGACGTAGGCTAGTCCAGACTGGCCGGCTGTCCGAAACATTGAAAGGAAGAACTAATGGCAGACCCGACGAACTTCCGCCGCGAGCGCATCGAGAAGCTGCTCCACGAACTCCAATACGAGGTCGAACGCGGCATGCTGGAGCGCGACATCGACGAGGAAATGGGGTTCCGGTTCTATGTGCCGCTCAGCAACAAGATCCCTGACGGCGTGGTCTTCTGCGAATTCAGGACGCGGCCAATACCACGCCATGCCATTAGCCCTGATTACCTAGAGCCCCGCCTTAAGCTGGTGAAGTAGCGGCCCGGAGTGGCAAGGAGACCGACCATGAGCCGACAATACGACGCAAAGCAGGAAGCCCTGAAGGCTTACCCAACCGATCGCGAAGCCGGAGTTCGGTTGCTGCTGGACTACTGCGACGTCAGCGAGAAGGACTTCATCTACGAGGAAGGCATGACGCCGGAGGAATACATCTACGGCAAGAAGTCCGGTCATCAGTAGTGTCCGCCACATGAACGGAGAGCATAATGTGCATCATTTGTAATGTGACCTGCGGCAGCATAGCCGAAATGGACCGAAAGATTCAGGTAGCGTCGGACTTCCTAAACGAGTTTTCGGCGGCACAGCAGGCTATGAAGCGGGCAGCTCAGAAGATGCTGGAGGTCAGCAAGATCACCTGCAAACCTGAAGACGGCGAACGCTACGATGCAATCCACAAAGAGATGGTCCGGCAAATTCGGGAGTGGAACAAACTAGAGCAGCGCCGTGAGCACGGCGAAGTTGCGGTCACGAATGGAGACCGAACATGAGAACGATAAACACGATTGCCTTGGACTGGGCTTGCCGCAGCTTCGGCAACGATCACGTCTATAACTTCCCCGTTCGAGCACTTCGCTGCGCTGAGGAGGCCATTGAGCTGGCGCAGGCTTACGATCTTCCGAAAGAGAAGATGCTGGAGCTTGTTGAGGTCGTCTACGGCAGGCCTCCGGGCGACCCTAAGCAAGAGCTTGGCGGCGTAGCCATGACAGCCACAGTTCTTGCCGCTGCGCACGGGCACGACTTGGAAGCTTTCCTGGAGATCGAGCTCCGGCGAGTGCTGGCGAAACCACCCGAACACTTCGCGAAGCGGAATCAAGACAAGATCGATATGGGGCTGACGGCCTAGCGGACATGACCGAAGATCGAGGATGACATGGGCGATCTGAGTTTGCCAAGCAAGGACCAGGTAGCCGCCGCCATCGAGGCGATGCGAAAGGCGCATTTTTCCTATGGCTACACTCGCTGGCCGAGAGACTACTATCTCGAAACCATGTTTTGGTCGGCGTTCTTCGCAGTCTATCTGAAAGCACCACCTCGGAGTTGAGCAGAAATTGAGAGAGCAAATGGCCAGCATCATCACGATGGAGCAGCTTCGCTCCCGTTTCGATATGATCGCGAAGGACTGCCCATGGAAATGTCTGTACGACAGCGGAAAGCCATGTCTATGTCGAGCAGCCGCCCACCAAATCATTATTGACCTTTCGCCCCCGACTGAACGCGAGGTTGCGCGCACAACTGAACTAGCAAAGCAGCACGGCTGGCAGTCTAGGTAGCACTTTCGGTTATGGCCAAACTCCGTCCCGTTAACCAATCTGCCGGGTTGATGGAGGGGGCAACGTGGGGTAGAGTCGGGCTTTCGGGAGGCCAAAATGGCTTTTGTTTATTCGTTTCTCGGGTGCCTTGCGGCTATCGCCGCGGTCGGCGGATTCCTGCTCTGGGTGGCCTCTGGAATGCCGGCAAACCATCATACAGAGATGGACCGCAGTTAGAGCCCCAAGTTCCAATTGAGCAGCGCGGTATATTGCAGCGTCGGACCTGCCGATATGTTGTTGAGCCGATACGCACCCCAAGTTATGGAATTTCCCCACAGGCCCGCAACGGTGTAATAGGCCGGGAATGTTACACCGGCTGCTGCCGAACGGGTAACATAACTGGTGACATAATCTGCCGCCTGTTGGCTTTCGAGGAAAGCGGGCCAGAAGGCCTGGATGTTAGCGACGGTAACCGAGCGGCCGGATGTGGCCGTCGCCGGATAGGTGCCCCCATCGATGGAATCGGCGCCCGTAGGGCCAATGCCGCCTTCGTAATGAGTGACCGCAACCGTTCCGTTTCTTCCCGTATATGTTCCGCCCGTGGCAGCCGTGACCCAGCGCGGGGTTTGAACATTGATATACCCGTCTAGCGCCTGATCGACGTTGCCATACGCAGGCGTGGTCGGCGTCGTCAGTTCGGTCTTCATCCAATCAAAGGCGGTGCTGGTATTGCCTATATTGTAGTTGTCGATCGCATCCACGAACCCGGTATATGCCGACGTGGATAGGAATGTGAATGTCGGGTAGAGATAAGGACCAAATGCGATGGCATCGCACTTGTTGAGCGGATAGCCTGCGGAAGATCCGCCGTTAATTCGCGCGTTCCCCTGGAAGCGGTTCGTGGAGACGCTCGATACGGCCTGCACGGCCATAATCATTTTCCAGTCAGTGCCCGCCCCATAGACGGCTTTGATCAAATCCGACACCTGAGCGGTGCGCTCACCGTGGGCAAGATCAGCAGACAGAGACGAGTCGTGGACGCCGGCAACCGATTGGGCGTACGCAGTTTGCCAGAAATTATTTCCTGTATTCCACACCTCGTTGCCGTTTTCGAATCTTGGAATAAGCCCTGGGCTGAGACCAGCTTTTATCGTTGTCGCGATCTGCGTCCAAGTGGCGTCATCCGTCATGAAGTTGAAGCTGAACCACGGATGCGCGCGGCAGTAGTTCGCTAGCGTAATCATCACAGACAGCGGAATGCCGGGAATATGGCGGTCGCCGTTCTCGTTTCCGGACATGACAAACACGTCGAACAGCGAGTCATAGACGGCGGTTATGTGCCCACCGCTGGCGAATCCAGCGAACTCGCTGTTGAAGTAGTTCGTCAACCCCTTCCGAAGGCATCGCTTTGTCACCACGCCATCGCTGATCTGAATTTGCGGTAGAATGCGGAATGTTCCGGTTGGCGCGGCAAATCCCGTGCTGTTCAAGTTGATGGTGACGGTATCCGGATCAACGACGGTGACGGTATATTCCGGCGGCAATCCAGTCGATGAACTCTTGGCGGCCATGACGGTTGCGAACGATCCACCGCCATTGGCGTCGCCGTCCTGAGCTACCTTGTCCCCCGTCGTGAAGCCGTGCCCCGTGATGGTGAATTGTGTGGTAGCCCCAACGACCGTCGCTGTGATGACCTTGTTGACCGGTCGCGCCGGCATCCAGAACTGAACTATCAGGCCGTTGACCAGCGTGGGCAGTGTCGAAACGGTTTGCTTATTGAGCGATTGGGTAGCAGTTCCATAAAACCACTTCCCCTTTAGAATCTGGCCGGCCCATTTGTAGTCGGTCTCGGTGTTGCGATCTTCCCATTTGTAAAGACGAGAGAAATTGCAGTAGGCCCAATCCATGAATCGAAGCACGCCGAATTGCTTGACGCGTGTCAGGAAGTCGGGATGGAAGATGGCCGTTGCGCCCGAGCCATTGATCAAGGTTTCGTCCACCTTGCGGTAAAGGCGGATATTGCTCAGGCTCGTGATCGCGGTGATTTGCAGGGAAATCAACAGCGGGCCGCCGGCCGTTGCATTGTCAATTGTGGAAAGTGGCGTCCCCGTGATCGTGTATTCACGACGGTTTGAGTTGATGACGCTCTCACTCAATCCGCCTCCGGTGAAAGCGGTGGTCGTGATTCCCAGCGTCGCAGTTCCAACCCAATCGAGAACCCAGATGTCGGGCGAGGTGCCGTAGATATAAAGCTGGCTCGAAATCCACTTGGCGCCGGCACCCGCCGGTATGGCGGTCGGATATCCGTTATCATCAATCAGAGATGGCCAGTTGGTGTTGCTGGCGGCAGACGCAACCCAGGCGTTGACCTGTTGCTTACAGGCGTTGATTGCCCACCAGTCAAATGTGGGCTCCGGGAACCAAAGCCCGACCTGCGCTAGGCCGCTATTGTGCGACGTGCCAATTCGACTTCTGCGGAAAAATCCCATTGTTACGCGATCGTCAGAACGCCGGCCGAGCCATCGAAATCGATAGTAAAAGTCTCGCCGTTGGCAAGCGTCACGGCCGAACCGTAGTCCCACCATCCGATCAGATCGTCATTGGTTGCCGTATCGTTGTAGAGGACGACATAGCGAAACGTGGCTACTGCACCCGAGGCCGTCAGAACCAGATCCGTCAGCGTCAGCTTGTAAGTCCCTGACGTCTGAGCGGATGCCGAAGTAGTGACATTGCGCGTCGAAAGATTCGTATAGCTGATCTGTGTAAGGTCGGTAAGGACCGCATTGGTGTTGACCGGGACGGTATTGGTCAGCGCGACCACCAACTGATCGGAGCCGAGATTGTGCTTCTTTTCGGCAACCGCTTCAACGAAGGGCTGGAATTTAGTGAAGGTGGCCATGCTCTATTCTCCTGGTTACTTGTTAAGGACCAACGCTGACAAAGACCCAAGCGTTCGTACCGGTCGCGCTGCTGCCGGTCACCGTCACAGACGGGGTCCCGGATAGTGCTCCTGGGGTTGAATGCAGCGATGCAAATCCCTGCGTCGTGATGTTGTTGACGTTGACATCTTGGGTAAAACTCGTCGCGCTGAATGTCGTCGGATAGCCGCTGGTGGCGTAGTCGAATACAAGGATCGTGCCGCCTGTCGGAATGGCAAGGGTATTTTCGGTAACTGGAGAATTTCCGGTGCTGGTGACCGCGGCCGGCGCCGACGCGCTCTGGCCGTAGATGGAATATAAAGAAAAGCCACATCGGCTTGGTGCCGTGCCGAACGTGACGACTACAGTTGCGTTCCCACTGGTTGTTACGGGGCCTCCTGCAGAACCTGCATCCACGTACCAAACACTTGTTTCCGACGCGGACCCGTTATTAACGTGGCCTCCCGTGACCTGAGTAGCATTGACGCCTGAGATAGTTACGGATGAAGGAGCCAGCGCCGCATTCGCGCGCGCCATTACCCCGATCATGATCATGCGGCCAACGACGTATGTCCCAACGTCTATTGTCTTGGTGTAGACGCCCGCTGTTCCGCCGGTCAGATCGGACACGGCGCCGGTTGTGGACGGGGTGACCGTGAAAGCCGCCGGTCCTGTTAGCGTCACGGCTTGGCCCGTTAACGTGAATGCGCCGACTGCGGCGCTCACGAGGTAGCCGCGCATCAAACTGGCGTCCTGCCCAGTCTCTGTGAACGCCCCCACATCGGCCGGAATCCGGTAATCGACCAGCGGCGTCATATCATCCCCGGTCAGGATGAACGACCCGGCCCCAGCCGTCAGCGTGTAGGTGCTGGACGGCGCCCCTCCCGGACTCCCAAGGACTCCGCGACGCCTGCGCCTGCGCCGACCGAGATTGAGCAGGTATACTTCCCACTCCTCCCAGGTCATGCCGTCCGGCTGTTCGAGCATTATTGCCATTCGTGCGCCTTGCTATTGAGATAAAAGGACCCGACGCCGTTACAGCGCCGGGCAAGTAGGGTGGGCGAACACAGGGA
>Ga0268265_10000590_pt1 | contig 36586 bp, 43 predicted proteins | sample KBSSwiS52_FD_190355 | JGI IMG/M metagenome (GOLD analysis project Ga0268265, IMG submission 190355) | Switchgrass rhizosphere microbial communities from Kellogg Biological Station, Michigan, USA - KBS Switchgrass S5-2 (SPAdes) (version 2) | ecosystem: Host-associated > Plants > Roots >...
GGGGATCGATGCTGCACGGATCGAAACGATCGGCCATGGTGAGTCCGAGCCGGTTGCCGACAACGGGACAGCTGCAGGACGCCAACAGAACCGCCGCGTCGAGCTCACGTTGGTCGGCCAGAAGCTGAGCAGCTTACAAGCCAATTGATTATCCCGGCTCCGTGAGTACGCTCTGCCTGCTTCTGGCGGTTTCCACGTGCCCGCTCCGTAAAGTGCGCCCCAATCGACCGTGCTCACGCTAGCCTTTCACCCTCAATCCCAGCTCAGCCACCCTCCAGATCCGCCGGTTGATCGCCGAGCACACTTAGTGCCGCGCGAACCTTACCGGCACCATCGTCGTATTTTTCTGCATCTTCCCAGGTAGACGTTGAATCGCGAACAGCCCTCTCGATGTCCGCGGTCCAGTCGATATGGCGCTCAATTGCTTCCGCATCCATTTCTGGCGAGCGATACTTCAAGATGACTCGGTAGGCCCTCGCGCAATATCTCGTCACGCTCCACGCTTATTGCCCCTTCAATCCAATTTCCATCAACCTCCGCACGGCCTCGGGCCGCGATAGCGCGTCGGGCTGATGCTTGATCCAGGCGTCGAGAGAGGCGAGCTGGGCGGGCTGAACCCGAACCATGATCGGTGTGCCGGGTTTTTCAGCGCGCTTACGTTTCGTGGTATCACGAGCTGCATTCGACATTTCGTCGTGGTATCACGAAAGCGAGCCGAATGGAAGCTACCAACGACCGCCCGGCTCTAACCGCAACCGTTTCTGAGAAACGATCATGGCTATGAACCCACTACAGCCGGGCGCTGCCCCGGCCAATACTGGCCACAAACGCACCGCCTGAAACTACGCGGCGCCGCGTAGTTGTGCCCGCTGGCTTCGGCTGGCGGGGCAGTGCTCTACCAATAAGGCCCGACGTAGCCGTAGGGACTATAATAGCCGAAAATCAGCTCACCATGATTGCGGTGGTCGGCGCCGCCGAGATCCCTCAGTTCCGTCCGGTCATAATGGGGCGCACCTTTTAGCGCGGCCCTATCCAGCGGGACGACATAGCCGCCTTTCTCGATGTTGTAGTCGAGCAGGGACCAGGGAATGGGATGGAACCTATCGCCGATGCCGAGAAATCCGCCAAAGGACATGATCGCATATTTGACCTTGCCGCTGATTTTCTCGATCGAAAGATCATCGATGTGGCCAAGCCGTTCTTCTGCCTGATTGTAAACAGGAGTGCCGTTGACCCGGCTGGCCAGAATGAGTTCGTGCTCGTGCTCGTGCTCGTTCACTGTTTCAGACATTGTCTGTTCCATGGCGTTCGCCTCCTCGCGGCCTCTACCCGGCCGCAGCTACCGGTCTTCCATAGATACCAGATCAATTCATACACCGCACCAGCGTTCCGCGGCGCTCCCGGCCCTGATGGGGCAGGTTTTAGTTAGCCGAAAAGTTAGCCCAGCCGCAGAAAGGAGACGAGCCCGCCCGCCGAACTCAGTAAGTTATTGATTAACCAGGTAAAATGGTGCCAAGGGGCGGAATCGAACCACACGCCTGCCACGGTGCATTACGTGTTCGCGCCCGACGGGCGGCTGCTGGCGGAGCATGACGGAGCGACGGGCCAAGGCAGTCGGCGCCATGCTTGCCGACACGGGGATCGATGCTGCACGGATCGAAACGATCGGCCATGGTGAATCCGAGCCGGTTGCCGACAACGGAACAGCTGCAGGCCGCCAACAGAGCCGCCGCGTCGAGCTCACGTTGATCGGCCAGAAGTTGAGCAGCTTGCAAGCCAATTGATTATCATGCCTCTCTTTGTGCGAAAGGGAGGCAGAACGATCTACAGCATTAGGCGAGAGCGCCGAACCATGGTATGATGCGCCATCACCCGATTGATCGCGCAGACAACTCGTGACCGAGAGACATTAGCGCTCCCGTCTGCTTCTGGGGAGGTATATGTCGATGAGCATTCCCTATTTCGAACGACGACTGAGTGCGGCCTTGAGAATGAGGGTAGTCATCTGCGATACGGGTGCCCGTCTGGCTCATTCCGGTCTGGCCAGAGGATATGGCGGGTTCATTGTAGATTTGATCATCGCGAGCGGTGCGATGGTCACAAAGCCAAACGCCGGCACATTATCACCGGTGACAATTCGATGACCCGCATAATCTGTATTGATGCTGGGCGCGCTGAAATCATCGCGAAATGCAGCGCACACAACATCCCCATAAGCATGATTGAAACGCTTCAATCAGGCGGCACGCGGGTGGTGCTGCACAATGCTCCCGATGCGGCTCTTCTAGGCGTGGCCTATGGCGATAAGGTGATGACGGGACCGGTGACGCGCACGGCAGTTCGCTTCAGGCATCCGGATACGCGCGAACAATCGCCAAGGAAGGCATGAGTATGACGACTGATTTTAGCCGGTCGCTCGATGAGACCGAACCGTTCGGGACGTGGCTGTTGACGCAGGGGAACCGTGATTGCTGGATCGGGGACCTTGCAACCGCTGCCAAGGCGGATCGCACTTTTCCGCGCGCGGGTGATCCTGAAGAGGTACGCAGACATCTGAGCGATAAGCACGCTGAAAGCGACATGCTGGAGGCCGTAGATGATGCAGAAAATCTTTGGCTCAAAAGATGATCACCCGAGTTTCCGGTTGATCGTGCACGGCAGTGCCTCTGACATTCTAGGTGCCAAACAGCAGGAAGAAAAATGGAAGACACCCAAATATTACCGGAAGACGCCGCCGCTTTGGAGCTGCTCGTCTGCCCGTTTTGCGGAACGGCTGAGCCTTCCAGCGAAATAGTACGAGCCTATGGCAAATCTGATTGGCGTTCCAAGATGCATTGCACGGCATGCGGGGCATCAAGCGGTTGGAGCGATCCTATGGGTCATGACGAAAGCGCAAATGCGGCCATTGAGATTTGGAATATGCGTATCGGTTCTGCGTCAGCGCCTTTGAAATCGAAAGAGAGCGGCAAGGGTCCGAGATTAGTTTGCAACGTTGTAGCGAATTAACACCCGAACTTTGGCAGCTATGTTATACTGATGCCATTGTCTAAACGATCTGACCAACCTGAGCTGAGAGACATAGCGGTCTTGCAACCCATGGGAGTAACGTCATGGACATCAATTTTCTTCTTAAGCGCGAGCAGATCGCCCTTATGCTCGGCAAAGCCGCCAAAACTCTCGAAGCTCGCAATGATCATGAGCGTCTTGCGCGCTTCTATGGGGAACGATTGAGGGAGATCGCCTTTCCGAAGTGGCGATCAATGGTCCCCCCGCGAGCTTAATTGAGTGCCTCTCAGCAATATGCGTCAACCGCGATGGGTTCCCACAGCTCGCGGCGCATTCCGAGGGTTTATGCGTCGGAGTATTCTATTCGCCGATCGGCCTCCGGAACTCTTCACGATTCCGGAACGGCGGCTCTCGACTGAATTAGATGAAAGCCGACTTCCTCGTTAGCGCGGCGTGCAACGGCAGCTAACCACCCGTAGGTCGGAGATAAGCTTTTGTTATCATATGCCAGGCCGTTCAGCGGCATTGATTCGTCATTCAGGTCGGTTCGTGGTATAGTGAGCGATCATCCGGTTTTGCCCGCAAGCATCCCGTGACAGAGAGACATCGCGCTCCCGCTTGCAGAACGGGAGTCCCACCATGGACCTCACATATTTCGAAAGTCGGCTAAAGGCATCGATTGCGATGCTGAATGCCGCCAAGGACCCCTGCGCGCGTTTTGCGCACAAACGACTGATCGACGGCTATCGCAAGCTGGTGCTTTCAGCCCAGATGAGATTACAACGCAAGGGCGACGCGCCCCTCTCCAGCCCTAGCGCGGGTAACGCTCTTCTCAGATGGGCTGATGACGGTGGGGCATCGAGGAGCACGAAGTGATGGCTGTGCGTACTATAAAATCGTCCATCACGATTGATACGCCCTTCAGGCTCAAGGGGCAGGATGAAGCGTTGCAGGCAGGGTCCTATGACATCGAAACCCAAGAAGAAATCATCGAAGGCAACGAACGGACGGTCTACAAGCGGGTCGCCACGATCCTTTATATTCGCGGCAACGGTATATTGCGAGCTGTAACAGTCGATCCGAAGGAGTTGGAAACACTACGTTCCACATGTCTTGCGCCCTTGGCAATCGGGACGTCTGAGCCCGGCGATCAAAATTCAAGCAAGATGGATACGGTGACAGGCGTGAGGCGGGAAGATCACCACCTCCATGAACGCTTCGGTGCCATTACCCGCATTGGTTAGAGACTTGTCGATACAAAAGTGCGATACAGTGCATATCGTCCACTCCGCCTGACTCTATCGGCGACCGAGGCTAGCTGGAGAGTTCCCACCTTAGGCCGGAGCGTAGCATGCAGCCAATGGATGAACAATTCACCTGAGCGTGCGCTCGGGAAGCGGGACCGCGCCGCTGCCAGCTAAGATCCTGTGGCTCGGTCGACCCATATCGAATTGTCCGAGCAGCACACACGCCGCGCGAGCCATGCCCAGTTCCGTGAAGAATGCTCATCTAAAAGGTAGAATCATTCAAGTCAATATCACGGTCAAATAACTTGTCCGATAATTAATTACAATAGGAAGTTGGCTAATCTGTGGGGAGTTTCATGTTGTCTCCTTAGAGTCTCCTGAGGATGGGTAGAGTCGCATATATACGTCAATGATCATGCAAATTAAATTATTTGACGATCTATCTTGATTCTACGAGACAATTATGATGTTTGTTCGTTAACACGATATCTCCGCCTAAATTGGGTCGGGCGTGGCAACGACAGCGGGTATCTGGAATGCTCCCGTCCTCGTTAGTGGGATTTGACTGATGTATGTTGGTCAAATGAGCGGAAGGCATCGAAAATGGTCAAGATACTCATCGTCGAAGATGACCTGATGATCGCCGATATGGCGGAAGAAGTCCTTGTGGACGCAAAATACGAAGTATGCGGTATCGCAAGGACCGTCGAGGAAGGAGTGGCGCTTGCTCGATATCACAAACCGGATCTTGCGCTTATCGATCTGCGGCTTGCCGATGGCGGGCTGGGCACCGCCGTCGCAGCGCAATTGGTCCCTTTTGGGGAGCTCGGCATCCTGTACGCCACCGGCAATATGGCGCAAGTCATCCTCACGGCTACTGATGGTCACGCCTGTCTAGCCAAACCTTATCGCTCCCTCGATCTCCTGCACGGACTGAAGCTGGTTAGTGAGATCGTCACCACTGGCAGAGCGGCATTACCGTTTCCGCATGGCTTTCATGTTCTGCCCCCCGCTGCATCCATATCGGAAGGAATGGGCACATGACCAGTGTCGAAGACCAGGTTCGCAAGCTGCTCCGCCAGCAATCGGCCATCGCAAGCTTTGGCAGTTTCGCGCTCCGCCAGAGCGATCTCATCAAAGTGCTGACTGAAGCGGCGCGGGTTTGTGCCGAGGGACTCAGCGTGCCATTCTGCAAAATATGCCGCTATCGTCCGGATGAAAATGACCTGCTGATCGAGGCTGGCTTCGGATGGCATAAAGGGGTGGTCGGGCATGTGATCTCACGTGCTGACGAAAGCTCTCCGCAAGGACGCGCGTTCATCACCGGCAAGCCTTCGATCTGCAATGATCTACGCGATGACAGCGAATTCATTTTACCACCCTTCTACGCTGAGCACGGCATTATCTCGACCATCGACGTTCTCATCAAGGGCGGCAGCGACCGCCCCTATGGCGTATTGGAAATCGATAATAACCAGCAGCACGATTACGATGAGCAAGATGTCGATTTTCTAACTGGATTCGCCAATGTCCTAGCGGAGGCCGTCGACACATCCGAACGCACGAATGTGTTGGAGGAGACCATCGGTCGGATGAAAGATCTCGTCGAGGAAAAGGATCGGCTGCTCGACCAGAAGCAGATTCTGGCTGAGGAATTGCAACACCGCGTGCGCAACAATCTTCAGCTTGTCCATGGGATGCTCACCAGAAAGCTCGACGAGGCGGCCGATCCCGATGGACAAAAGAGTCTGCGCGCAATAGCGCGTCGCGTATCCACGCTCGCCCAAGTGTATGATCAATTGCTCGGCGCTGAAATGACCCGGACGCTGAATTTTGGAAATTACGTTAAAGCGTTGTGCGATAATCTTTCGGAGGTCCAAGCATTACCAGACGGAAAGGTCACGCTGACGTGTGACAGCGAACTCGTCTACCTTGACCTAGATGCGGCGACGGCATTGGGCATCGTCGTGGCGGAGCTTGTCACCAACAGCTACGACCATGCCTTTCCTGGCGGCAAAGGGTCGATCAGAGTTGCTATACGCGCGTCCGTCGATGATGAGCGAATGGCCATCGTGACGATCGCGGATGATGGCCGCGGCTTCGTGGCAGAATCAAACAGTAGGCGACACGGCCTCGGACTGGTTCGGCGGCTTGTCGAGCAAGTTCGGGGAGTTGTGAAACTTGATTCCGACGACGGTGCGGTATGGACCATTGATTTTCCCATCGCGGCAATTGCGACGTAGTTAGTCCAACATCACGCTCAGGAGGCCGGCATGATCGAAATCGACGACCTCGAGGATCACCAGAAAAGTGAAGCGCACGAGCGAGCGCTGGCCGAAGCTTCTTCCATTCCTTCCGTTCAAAAAATGCATCTCGCCTTGGCGGAAGTTTACGCAAAACGGGTAGCACAGGTGAAGATCGAAGAGGCCGAACAGGGCCGCACATAAAGCCATGTCGATCAATCGAAAGGTATTCTCGTGATTTATGGCCCCCGACACCACTCGCGGAAACTCGTGATCACTGCGCATGATAGAGTTTTAAAACTGCGCACAGCCATTGAGGCAGCTCATCGCCTGCGAAAACAGCGTATCTATACCGGAACGATCGAACACTGGCAGAGCCTATTGGAAGAGGCCGGTCAATTCCTCGGTGAGATGATCGAGCCGGAGGAGGAGAATGTGCGCGCCCTGGCCGCCCAGCTGGAAGCGATCGTGGCGACCCGTCTCTTGGCGGCTGGTCGCCCCGCAAAACATCCATTGCGATTTTGATTTTCTGCACATGCAGAGAAGGAGAATCCGCAACGGCACAATCTCATCTAGCGGCAGGATTGTTATTCGAGGCTAATGTGCTGTGAGAAGCTGCTTTGTCCGACCAGCTGAGGCAGATATCGCGGACGCGGACAAGCGAAGATCCAGAGGGTGACACCTGGCGAACGATTCGCCACTCGTGCTTAGCGAGAGTGTAAGGCCTCGGAGAATGGGCTTTCAAGTTTGTCCGGCGACGGCTTCAACGGCAGTAATAAGGGGCGAAGCAGCCACGTCTGCTCTGTCATCTGAATGTGCTCGCAACAGGATCTGGTTCCCCGTTGATACCCACGCTGATCGCAATCCAAGGGGCGATCGCTATAACTCATTGAAATAAATGGTGCCCAGGGGCGGAATCGAACCACCGACACTGCGATTTTCAGTCGCATGCTCTACCAACTGAGCTACCTGGGCACGCCGTTGGCCGGCGGGCTATAGAGGGGGCTACGCCTCGCTGTCCAGCCCGTCGACGTCGATTTCTTGGCCGCCAGCATCGGCTGGCTGCCCCGCGACACGATAGCCTTCGCCCAGCCATCGCAGTAGATCGCGATCCCGGCATCCCTGGCTGCAAAAGGGTTTATGCGCGGCCGAAGAGGGTTGGCCGCAGAGCGGGCAACCCTTGCCCGCCCGTTCATGGAAATTCCGGTTCGACATCGATGTCGGATATGGCTGCGCCTGCACGTTCGGACAAGAGGAGTGCGCAGCCGCGCCGGCGCATGAGCGCCTCTTGCCAATCCGGTTGCGCCGCAATCCTGCGGATCACTGCGGGGGCAGCATTGAGCGTCAGGCGGCCATGGCCCGGCGTCCGTTCCGCGCGCCGCAGCAGCGAAAGCGCCGCGGCGGTAACGGGATCGGACTGGATCAATTCCGGAAGTGACGCCCTCACCCGCCGCCGCACGATCTGCAGAAATCCGAAGCCGTTCACGGCGGTGCGCTCGAATGGCTGCGGAAGCAATTGATCGACCGCAGCCGCAGCTGCCGCGCGCGCTGCCTTGCTTCCGGCTTCGGCAATCGGGAGGTCCAGCCCGATCGAGCCGCCGATGTCGAAGAGCCTGATGGCGCGCGCCGCGGCGGCCGCACCCGCCACGGCAAGCTCAGGGGGCGCCAGCGTTCCGTCCACGTCAAACAAGGCCATTGCCGGCGTCAGGGACATCCGCAGCAGGCCGCCGGCAAATGGGATGAGGCCCGAGCTTGCCCGATCAAGCCACTCGGACCATTCCGCCTGCTCCAGCAAATCAGGCTGGTGGGGCAGCATCGTCCTGACCGGAAGCGTGCCGGCCACGAGCCGGTCGAGCAAAGATGGCCCCGGGCCGGGCGTTTCGTCCTTGTCCGCGATCCGCACCACGGGCGGCTTCGGATTTCCCGCCTCCGGAATCACTTCCCGAATCACCGAGACCTTGACGGTAGCGCCCTCGGTAAGTCGCCCGGGAATGACGCCGACCGCGTCGCCGAGGCCGGGCAGGATCAGCATCGCACGGTCCGAGCCGGGAAAGCGGCGCACCAATTTCGCCAAATGCACCGATCCGGCACGAGGCGCCACGCCATGGCGCTCGATGGCCATCTCAATGATATTGCCTTGCTCGACCAGTGCCGCACGATCTTCGCCGATGCCGGCCTCGTACAGCCATTCAGCCAAGAGGATGGCCCGCAGCCAGCAGCAGGGCCCGCGTTTCGAACAGCGGCAAGCCCACGACGCCCGAATGGCTGCCGTTCATAAACCGCACCCAGGCTTCGGCCCGGCCCTGAATCGCGTAGCCGCCCGCTTTGCCCCGCCACTCGCCGCTTTCGAGATAGTGGGCGATTTCGCGTTCCGGAAGAAGGGTGAAGGCAACGATGCTCCTCGAAAGCCGCTGCCGTTCACGGCCTTCCGGACCGATCACGGAGACCGCGCTCAACACCTGATGCCGCCGCCCAGAAAGAAGCCGCAGGCAGAACTCCGCTTGCTCGGAAGTCTCCGCCTTGGGCAGGATGCGCCGGCCCATGGCTACGACCGTATCGGCGGCGAGCACCAGCGCGCCCGGGTGACGTTGCGCGACCATCGCCGCCTTCTCATGCGCCATGCGCGCGGCATAAATGCGCGGAGCCTCATTCCGGCGCGGAGCCTCGTCAATCTCAGCGGGATCGATAATGTCGGGAGCAATTCCGATCCGGCCGAGCAAGTCACGCCGCCTTGGGCTTGCCGATGCCAGGACCAGACGCATTGGCGCCGCCCCGGCGTTACTTGAAGCGATAGGTTATGCGGCCCTTGGTCAGATCATAGGGCGTGAGTTCGACCAGTACTTCATCGCCCACCAGCACGCGGATACGATTCTTACGCATCTTGCCGGCCGTGTGACCAAGAATCTCGTGATCATTCTCAAGTTTTACGCGGAACATCGCATTAGGGAGCAACTCCACCACCGTGCCGCGCATCTCGAGTAGTTCTTCTTTCGCCATCAATCCTCGTATGGGTTCGCTTGTCGCGCCGCCTTAACCTCCGCCGTCTGAAAAGGGAAGCGGCCCGACGAACGCTGTGCGCCGGCGGTGTTTTTGCCGGCCTTGCCGCGGGCAAGCATGGCAGAGTATGGGGCGCAGCTCCTGGAGAACGGAATATAGGAATGAACGAGCCATCCTCAAGCGAGCCCGTAGCCGAGGCAGCCAATGCAGACACGCCTCCGGATCGGCTCTCGACCGAGATGCGCAGCCCTTGGTTCGACGCGGACGTATTGGCGCGCGGCATCGGCATCCGCCTCAACGGGGTCGAGAAGCACAATGTCGAGGAATATTGCGTCAGCGAAGGGTGGATCCGGATCGCCATGGGCAAGACCCGCGATCGCAAGGGCAATGCGCTAACGATCAAGTTGCAGGGCGACGTACAGCCATTTTTTCGTGACGCACCGCAAAATAACCCATAGCCAAATATTAACCATCTTCGCTAAAGATAGTCCGGGCAAGAAGCGAGCGGCATCCGATGATGCCAAGGGAGTAGCGGGGGCGTTAATGGCGGAAGAAGGTTTGTTTTTCTACGGCGTATTGGTGATGTTCGTGCTGAGCTGCATGACCAGGAATCATAAGGAAGGCCGGCCGCACGTCCGGCAGCTGGTGATTGCCGCGTGGGCGCTGTTTACCGTTTCGGTGGCCGCAGCGACCTATTTCTCGCTTGCCGCGTTGCACACTGCGCTTCAAGCTTGACGCGTCCGCATCGCGATTGACGCGCCTCGAGATCGGGGGCGTGCCGACAGAAAACACCCGCCGGATCGCTCCGGCGGGTGTTCCTTTCCTCCCCAGGAAAGTTGATCAGGCGGCGAACTGATTCATTGTATTGTGGGAGCCGCCGGCCTTGAGCGCGGCTTCGCCGGCGAAATATTCCTTGTGGTCGTCGCCGATGTCCGAACCCGCCATATTCTGGTGCTTCACGCAGGCGATCCCCTGGCGGATCTCCTGGCGCTGCACATTTTTCACATACCCCAGCATGCCGGCCTCGCCGAAATATTCCCTGGCGAGATTGTCGGTGCTGAGCGCGGCCGTGTGATAGGTCGGCAGCGTGATCAGATGGTGGAAGATGCCCGCACGCGCCGCGGCGTCGCGCTGGAAGGTCCGGATCTTCTCGTCGGCTTCAGCGGCCAGCTCGGTGCCGTCATAATCGACGCTCATCAGCTTCGCGCGGTCATAAGCCGAGACGTCCTTTCCTTCTTCCGTCCAGCGATCATAGACCTGCTGGCGGAAATTGAGCGTCCAGTTGAACGAAGGCGAGTTGTTGTAGACGAGCTTCGCGTTCGGGATGACCTCGCGAATGCGATCGACCATGCCGGCGATCTGCTCGATGTGCGGCTTCTCGGTCTCGATCCACAACAGGTCGGCGCCATTTTGCAGCGAGTTGATGCAATCGAGCACGCAGCGATCGGCGCCGGTTCCGGAGCGGAACTGGTACAGGTTGGACGGCAGCCGCTTCGGGCGCAGCAGCTTGCCGTTGCGGCTGATGACGACATCGCCATTGCCGACCTGATTGACGTCGATCTCCTCGCAATCGAGGAAGCTGTTATATTGGTCGCCAATGTCGCCGGGCTCGCGGCTGAACGCGATCTGCTTGGTGAGGCCGGCACCGAGCGAGTCGGTCCGCGCGACGATGACGCCATCGTCGATGCCGAGCTCGAGGAAGGCATAACGGCACGCGCGGATCTTCGCGACGAAATCCTCGTGCGGCACGGTGACCTTGCCGTCCTGGTGCCCGCACTGCTTTTCGTCGGAAACCTGGTTCTCGATCTGGAGGGCGCAAGCGCCCGCCTCGATCATCTTCTTGGCGAGCAGGTAGGTCGCCTCGGCATTGCCGAAGCCCGCGTCGATATCGGCGATGATCGGAACGACATGGGTTTCATAATTGTCGATCGCGTGGACCAGACGCTGCGCCTCGATCTCGTTGCCGCTCTCGCGCGCCTTGTCGAGGTCGCGGAACAGCATGCCCAGTTCACGAGCATCGGCCTGCTTGAGAAAGGTGTAGAGCTCCTCGATCAGCGCCGGAACGCTGGTCTTCTCGTGCATCGACTGGTCCGGCAGCGGGCCGAAATCGGAACGCAGCGCGGCCACCATCCAGCCCGAGAGGTAGAGGTAACGGCGCTTGGTCGAGCCGAAGTGCTTCTTGATGGAGATGAGCTTCTGCTGGCCGATGAAGCCGTGCCAGCAGCCGAGCGACTGCGTGTAGTTAGCAGGATCGGCATCATAGGCTGCCATATCCTCGCGCATGATCTTGGCGGTGTAGCGCGCGATATCCAGCCCCGTGTTGAAACGGTTCTGCAAGCGCATCCGGGCAACGGCCTCGGCGCTGATCGCATCCCAGGTCCCCCTGTGGCTCCTGATCAGCTGATCGCTTTGCTTGATGATATCCTGATATGTCACGTTGCTTCCCCTGGGAATGAATGGTTGCAAGATCTATACAGCGCAAACGGGTGTTTTCTGCATGGTTTCAATGAGAATTGAAGTGAGCTTGTGCGACGCACAATGATATTTCGATGTACGTTTGTAAATTACACACAATGACTCGAGGCGATAAGTTTCGTTCGGGCCGGGCAGGTGGTGGCCCGATCCGCAGCGCTCGCGCGCGTCCGCGTTTTCTCCGCGTTTTCATTGTGAGGGCGATGCCAATTGTCGTCGCATGAAGAAAAACAACCCCGTGCGAGAGGCCTTCCGCTTCGGTCTCCTTATTGACAAGCAGCTAGAAACAGCCGACCTTTCGCCGATGGACGCCGACGATCTCTTTCCGAAGAGTGTCAATGATCCACTGGTCGCGCTTCAGCGCCAGGATCTGGATCCGCTGTCCGTTGAGGAGCTGAAGGCAAGAATCGTTTCGCTTGAGACGGAAATTGCGCGTGCCAAGACCAAAATCGAAAAGGCCGTTAACCATCGCGCAAGCGCCGAGGGTTTATTCAAGCAATGAGGGGCGGTCGTCGCTCCCTGCCGGACCAAGTTGGCAGCGACGATGTCGTCCTTGATGATGCGGGCGGGGCTTCCGATATTGGGATTACCGCGCTCCATCTGAGCCGGTGGGAGTAATTGCATGCCTTCATTTGCCCGCGAGCTTGAGCAGACCCTGCACAACGCTCTTTCCGCCGCCAGCAGCCGCCATCATGAATATGCGACGCTGGAGCATCTTCTGCTGGCTCTGATCGACGACGAGCATGCCGCCAAGGTGATGACGGCCTGTGGCGTCGATCTCGGCGAACTCAAGGATGGCGTCACCCATTATCTGGACACCGAGCTTGATGCGCTCAAGGTCGACTCGAACACCGATCCATCGCCGACCAGTGGTTTCCAGCGCGTCGTCCAGCGCGCGATCCTGCACGTGCAGTCCTCCGGCCGCGAGGAAGTGACCGGCGCCAACGTTCTCGTCGCGCTCTTTTCCGAACGCGAAAGCTATGCCGTCTATTTCCTGCAGCAGCAGGATATGAGCCGTTTGGATGCCGTCAGCTTCATCAGCCACGGCGTCGGCAAAGGTGGTACTCCAGTTGAAAGTCGTGAGGTGAAGGGCGCCGAAGAAGAGAAGCCCGCCGCCAAGGCGGAAGGCGGCAAAAAAAGCGAAAGCGCGCTCAAGCAATTCTGCGTCGATCTCAACGAGAAGGCCAAGAACGGGAAGGTCGATCCGCTGATCGGCCGCGGGCCCGAGGTTGATCGCACGATCCAGATCCTCTGCCGCCGCTCGAAAAACAACCCACTTTATGTCGGCGATCCCGGCGTTGGCAAAACCGCCATCGCCGAGGGCCTGGCCCGCAAGATCATCGAGGGCGATGTGCCGGACGTGCTGCGCCCTGCCACCATCTACTCGCTCGACATGGGCGCGCTGCTTGCCGGCACCCGCTATCGCGGCGATTTTGAGGAACGCCTCAAGCAGGTCGTGACCGAGCTCGAGAAGCTGCCGCATGCGATCCTGTTTATCGACGAGATCCACACCGTGATCGGCGCGGGCGCCACCAGCGGCGGCGCGATGGACGCTTCCAACCTGCTCAAGCCGGCGCTCTCCGGGGGCACGATCCGCTGCATCGGATCGACCACCTACAAGGAGTTCCGCAATCATTTCGAAAAGGATCGCGCGCTGCTGCGCCGGTTCCAGAAGATCGACGTCAACGAGCCTACGGTCGAGGATACCATCAAGATCCTCGCCGGCTTGCGGACGGCGTTCGAAGACCATCACTCAGTCAAATACACGCCCGATGCGATCAAATCGGCGGTGGAGCTTTCCGCGCGCTACATCAGCGATCGCAAGCTGCCAGACAAGGCGATCGACGTGATCGACGAAGTCGGCGCCATGCAGATGCTGGTGGTGCCGTCCAAGCGCAAGAAGGTGATCACGCCGAAGGAGATCGAGGCTGTGATCGCCACAATGGCGCGCATCCCGCCAAAGACGGTTTCCACCGACGACAAGAAGGTGCTGGCGACCCTCGATACCGATCTCAAGCGGGTCGTATTCGGGCAGGACCAGGCAATCGAGGTGCTCTCTTCGGCGATCAAGCTCAGCCGCGCGGGCCTGCGCGATCCGGACAAGCCGATCGGCAACTACTTGTTCTCTGGCCCCACCGGCGTCGGCAAGACCGAGGTTGCCCGGCAGCTCGCCAACATCATGGGCATCCCGCTCCAGCGGTTCGACATGTCCGAATATATGGAACGGCATTCGGTCAGCAGGCTGATTGGCGCGCCTCCGGGTTATGTCGGCTATGATCAGGGCGGCCTGCTCACCGACGCGGTCGACCAGCATCCGCATTGCGTGCTGCTGCTCGACGAGATCGAGAAGGCCCACCCCGACCTGTTCAACATCCTGTTGCAGGTGATGGACAATGGGAAGCTCACCGATCATCACGGCAAGACGGTCGATTTCCGGAACACGATCCTGATCATGACCACGAACGCGGGCGCATCAGACATGGCGCGCGAGTCAATCGGCTTCGGCGCGATCAGCCGCGAGGACGTGCAGGAAGAGGCGATCAGGAAGATGTTCACGCCGGAATTCCGCAATCGTCTCGATGCGGTGGTGCCGTTCGGCTACCTGCCTCCGGAAGTGGTCTCGCGCGTGGTGGAAAAGTTCATCCTCCAGCTCGAACTCCAGCTTGCCGACCGCGAAGTCCATATCAGCCTCGACGACGAGGCGCGCGACTGGCTTACCGAGCGCGGCTACGACAAGCTCTATGGCGCGCGTCCGATGGGCCGCTTGATCCAGGAAAAGATCAAGCAGCCGCTTGCCGAGGAGCTGCTGTTCGGCAAATTGGTCCATGGCGGCGAGGTGAAGGTCCATCTGAAGGATGGGGCGCTCGCATTCGAGATCACGCCGGCCGCTCCGAAAAAGCCTAAAAAGGGCGGGCCAGCCAAGCCCAAGGTCAAAGCGTAAATTTCCTCAGGCTGAGACATGAAGGAGCCGGCGGAGCAATCCGCCGGCTTTTTTTGTGCGGCGGCTCCATTTGTCATTCGGCTGCAAAGCCCGGGCTGCAATGAGCCGGCGATTCGTTTGCCGGTGGGGTTCAAGCGTCCGTGAAAAGCCGCTAGTCTCTCGCTGGGGCAGAGGAGAGGACATGGACCAGCCAACCTTGCGTGCCCGCGCGATCGCGCTTTATGACGATTTCACCCATGTCCATCTCGACCGACGCCGCTTTTTTTCCGAGCTGACCAGGCTCACCGGCGGGGTCGCAGCGGCGCAGGCGCTTGCCATGAGCATCGCCGCGGATCCCGCCGCAGCCGCCATCATTGCAGAAAACGATCCACGCATCTGGTCGCGCGTCGCCACCCTCGATACGGCGCAGCGTCCCAGTGGCTATCTTGCCCTGCCCGCCGAAGCCATGGCGCATTTCGCGGCCCATAAGCGCAAGCTCGGCTATGTGCTGGTGATCCACGAAAATCGCGGACTACAGCCTTATACCAGGGACGTGGCGCGCCGCTTGGCAGTGGCAGGATTTGGCGCGCTGGCGATTGACCTGCTTTCTCCCTATGGCGGCACGCCCGCCGACGAGGACAAGGCCAGGCAGGAGATTGGCCAGCTCAATCTTCAGTCTGCCGCTGCCAACTGCCTCGATGCGATTCGATGGCTGAAGCAGGGGGCGTTGTGCAATGGCAAGGTCGGCGTGCTCGGCTTCTGCTGGGGCGGCGCGATGGTGAACCGGCTGGCGGTCACGGCCGGCAACGCTATCAACGCCGCGGTAGCTTTCTATGGCCCGACGCCGGATCCAGCTGAGGCAGCTAAAGTCAAGGTGCCGATGCTGCCGGAGCTCGCCTGGAGCCGCACCATCGCGTTTTTCAAGGAGAGGCTGTCATGAGTGGCGATTTGATTTTTTACACCAATCCGATGTCGAGAGGACGCGTCGTACGCTGGATGCTCGAAGAAATCGGAGCCCCTTATGAGACGAAGATCCTCGATTATGCCACTAGCTTGAAAGCGCCCGAATATCTGACGATCAATCCGATGGGGAAGGTTCCGGCGATCGTGCATCGGGGCAAAGCGGTGACCGAAACCGCCGCGATTTGCGCCTATCTCGCCGATGCATTCCCTGAAGCGGGGCTCGCGCCTCCGCCAGATGATCGCGCCGACTATTATCGCTGGATGTTTTTTGCGTCGGGGCCGGTCGAGGCGGCGTTCAGCAACAAGGCGGCGGGTTTCATTCCGGATGCCGACAAGCAGCGCATGTTCGGATATGGAAGTTATGACCTTGCGATCGATGCGTTCGAAAATGCCGTCAGGGGCAAGGAGTTTGTAGCGGGCGGGCGGTTCAGCGCGGCCGACGTTTATGTCGGGTCGATGCTGGCATTCATGATGGGCTTTAAGCTGATGGAGCCGCGCCCGGTATTTTCCGAATATGTCGAGCGGCTCGAGGCGCGACCTGCCTGGAAACGCGCCAGGGAGATTGACGACGCGCTCATTCCCCAACCGCAGCCCGCATAAAAAAAAGCCCGGCGGGATTTCCGCCGGGCTCTTTCAAACTTCCCGCCAGATCAGCGGCGATTGCCCATGAACTGCAGCAGGAACATGAACATGTTGATGAAGTCGAGATAGAGCGACAGCGCGCCCATCACGGCCGTCTTGCCGACCATGTCGGTGCCAGCAATATGGAAATAGAGGCTCTTGATGCGCTGCGTGTCATAGGCAGTCAGCCCCGCGAAGAGCAGCACGCCCAGGAAGCTGATCACAAGCTGCAACGCGCTGGATTGCAGGAAGATGTTGATCAGCATCGCAATCAGCAAACCGAACACGCCCATCACCATGAAGGTGCCGAAGCCCGATAGATCGCGTTTGGTGGTATAGCCATAGAGGCTCAGTCCGGCGAAGCCGGCCGCCGACGCGAAGAAGGTCTGCGCAATCGACGTCCCCGTGTAGACGAAGAAGATCGATGCCATCGAGAGCCCCATCGCGACCGCAAAAACCCAGAACAGGGCCTGAGCGGCTGTCGTGGAAAGCCGGTTGATGCCGAAGCTGAGCACCATCACGAACGCCAGCGGCGAAAACATGATGAGGTATTTCAGCAGTCCGGGGCCGAACAGGATCGCCGGCGCCGCCGAGCTGTTCGCGAACAGCAGCGCGACGATGCCAGTAAGCAGCACGCCCGAGGCCATATAGTTGTAAACCGAAAGCATGTACGAGCGCAGGCCAGCATCATAAGCTGCTGCACCCGTGCCGACCGACGTCGCGCGCATCGCAGCGTTTGACCGGGGGTCAGACCAATTCGCCATCGTTAATCTCCATATGCGGGCGCGGGAAAAATTCCCGCTTCCGTCCGCTGTAATATCGGATTGTTGACGCTAGGTTTCAAGCGAAACCGGACAATCCAGAGCCGAGGGAGCCGATTCGATGCACCGCCTGTTCGTCGCCCTCAAGCCGCCGCCACCGATGCGGGACGCGTTGCTCGCGGCGATGGGCGGGGTTGCGCATGCCCGCTGGCAGACGGCCGAGCAACTTCACCTGACCTTGCGCTTCATCGGCGAGGTCGACCGGCACCGCGCGGAGGACATCGCGGCGGCGCTAGGCGGCGTGCACCATCCTGGCTTCGCCTTGTCATTGGCGCGATTTGGTCAGTTCGATCGGAAGGGCAGGACGGATGCGCTCTGGATCGGAATAACACCGGACGAGCCCGTGCGGCAGCTTCACAACAAGATTGACCGCGCGCTCCAGCGGGTCGGCATCGCCCCGGATCAGCGAGCTTTCCTGCCCCACATCACGATCGCCCGGTTCGGGCGAACTGCCGGGGATGTCGGGCGATTCATGGAGTTGGCGGCCGTCCCCCAGGCGGCGGCGCAATTCAACGAGTTCTGCCTGTATGAGAGCCAGCTTGGCACAGATGGATCCAGCTATTCTATTATTGCGCGCTATCCCCTTGAGCACCCCTGAGCGTCGCGGCTGAGACCCACGGGAAAATATGCTTGCGCGGCCGCCTCCTGCGGGCTCTGTTCAATTGCACAGCTGTTATCGTTTGCTTGAGGTGATAGGCCCCCCGCCGAGCGACGGAAATTTTTTGAAGGGAGTGGCGCTTTGGTTAAGGGCATGGTGGACGGTTCCACATCGGAGCGGGGGAAATCCCCACTTGATGCAGCCATGTGGGCAATGCCGAGATGAGCGGCGTTGGGATGGAGGCGGCGCTGGCCATCGCCGATCGGGTGGAGAAATTCGTCCGTGAGGTGGTCGTGCCATATGAAAAAGACCCGCGACGCGATCATCATGACGCCCCGACCGACGAGCTGGTTTTCGAACTCAGAAACAAGGCGCGCGAGGCTGGTGTATTGACGCCGCATATTCTGGCGGACGGCAGCCATTTGTCGCAGCAGGAAACTGCCATTGTGCTGGCGCGAAGCGGCCTCTCGCCGCTTGGGCCGCTCGCCTGCAACACCAACGCTCCCGATGAAGGCAATATGTATCTGCTCGGGAAGGTTGGCAGCGCGCTGATCAAGGAGCGCTTTTTAAAGCCTCTGGTCGAAGGCCGGGCGCGTTCTGCCTTTTTCATGACCGAGCCGGCGGCGGATGGGGGTGCGGGCTCCGATCCCTCGATGATGCTCACGACTTGCGGTCCTGACGGGAATCATTGGGTGATCAATGGGCGCAAGGCTTTCATCACGGGTGCCGATGGCGCGAAGGTCGGCATCGTCATGGCCAAATCGGACGAGGGGGCATGCATGTTCGTCGTGGATCTTCCCGATCCGGCGATCCGCATCGAGCGTGTTCCCAACACGATCGACAGCTCGATGCCGGGCGGCCATGCTGTGGTTTCGATCGAAAATCTGCGCGTGCCTTCGGATCAGATGCTCGGCAACTCCGGCGAGGGCTTCAAATATGCGCAGGTGCGGCTCTCGCCGGCCAGGCTTTCGCACTGCATGCGCTGGCTGGGCGCGTGCACCCGTGCCAATGAGATCGCCTCCGACTATGCTAACCGTCGCCAGGCATTCGGCAAAACGCTGATCGATCATGAGGGCGTTGGCTTCATGCTGGCCGACAATCTCATCGATCTCAAGCAGGCCGAACTGATGATCAACTGGTGCGCATCGGTCTTGGACGCCGGCTCGCTCGGTACGTCCGAAAGCTCGATGACCAAGGTGGCGGTGAGCGAGGCGTTGATGCGCATCGCTGATCGTTGCGTACAGGTGATGGGGGCCACGGGGATTACGCAGGACACCATCGTCGAGCAGGTTTTTCGCGAAATCCGCGCATTCCGTATCTATGACGGCCCCACCGAAGTTCACAAATGGTCGCTTGCCAAGAAGATCAAGCGCGATTGGAACAGCGCGCAATCATGAGCGATGCGGTGACACGAGCCAATATCGGCACCACGGCGGTTCGCGAAGGTCATCAGTTTGACGAAGCTGCGCTCGCTCGCTGGATGGCGAGCCATGTCGAAGACTTTGCCGGGCCTGCGACGGTCACGCAGTTCAAGGGCGGCCAATCCAACCCCACCTATCGCTTGTCCACGCCCGGCCGCGATTATGTGATACGCCGCAAGCCGCCCGGGCAGCTGCTGAAAGGGGCGCACGCAATCGAGCGCGAAGCCCAGGTGCTCACGGCGCTGGGCGGCATCGGCTTTCCCGTTCCGCATGTTTTCGGGCTCTGCACCGATGATGCCGTCATCGGAAGCTGGTTCTACGTGATGGACCTGGTCGAAGGCCGGATCTTCTGGGACGCGACCTTTCCCGAGGTGAGCCGCGAGGAGCGGCCGGCTTATTTCGATGCGATGAACGAAACGATCGCGCGGCTGCACATGGCCGATTATCAGGCGATCGGCCTCGGCGGCTATGGCAAGCCCGGCAATTATTTCGCGCGACAGATCAGCCGCTGGTCACGTCAATATCTCGAAGATGTCGAAGCTGGGCGCGACGCCAACATGGATCGTCTGGTGGAATGGCTGCCGAGTGCCATACCGCCGGGAGATGACAATGCGATCGTCCACGGCGATTTTCGCTGTGACAATATGATCTTCCATCCAAGCGAGCCGCGGGTGATCGCCGTGCTGGATTGGGAGCTTTCCACGCTCGGGCATCCGCTGGCGGATTTCGCGTATCACGCGCTGATGTACCACATGCCGCCAAACATCGTCGCCGGGCTGGTTGGCGCTGATCTCAATGCGCTCAACATTCCTTCGGAGCCGGAATATATCGCAGCATATTGCCGCCGGACCGGTCGCGAAGAAATCGCCAACTGGCCGTTTTACACCGCCTTCAACTTCTTTCGGCTGGCCGCGATCTTTCACGGCATCAAGGGCCGGGTGATCCGGGGAACGGCCGCCTCCGCCCATGCCAAGGAGCGCGCGGCCAGCTTTCCCGTTCTGGCTGAGCTCGCCAGCAAGGCGATGGATGGGGCCGTGGTATCCGCCGCCACGTGAAGATCAAAGGCAGCGGGAAAATGGGCTGCCCGTTGTTGTGAACGTAGATTTGGGTGGCGCATCTCCGATAGGAAAGCCGCGCTGGCGGGGAGTCGCGGGTCGGGGGTGTGAGCATGAGCAGTGAGGGTGCGGCGACGAGCGGGGAGGTCCGGCTGCATCCGAGCTGGCTCGGGCCGCTCAGATCCGAATTCGAAAGCTCCTATATGCAGGCGCTCAAATCCTTCCTGCTGGCCGAAAAGGCGGCGGGCAAGTCGATCTTTCCAAAGGGTGGCGAATGGTTTCGCGCCCTGGATTTGACCCCGCTCGAAGATGTGCGGGTCGTGATCCTGGGGCAGGATCCCTATCATGGGGCCGGCCAAGCGCATGGACTTTGCTTTTCAGTGAAGCCCGATGTCCGCATTCCGCCCAGCCTCGTCAATATCTACAAGGAGCTTGAGGCCGACCTTGGCGTTCCGCCCGCCCGGCATGGCTTTCTCGAGCATTGGGCGCAGCAGGGGGTGCTGCTGCTGAACGCAGTGTTGACGGTCCAGATGGGGCAGGCCGCCTCGCATCAGGGGCGCGGCTGGGAGCGTTTCACCGACGCCATCATCCGTCTGATCAATGCGCGCGAGGAGCCAGTGGTCTTCATGCTCTGGGGCAGCTACGCACAAAAGAAGGCGGCTTTCGTTGACAGCGTTGACAGGGGCGGCCGGCACCTTGTGCTGAAGGCTGCGCACCCTTCGCCGCTTTCAGCGCATAGCGGCTTTTTCGGCTGCCGGCATTTCTCGAAAGCCAACGCATTCCTGAAGCAGCACGGGCAGAAGCCGATCGATTGGGCGCTGCCAGCGCAAATATGATCGGCTCGCGGCGCCTAACTTGAGGCTTGCCGGCCGAGCAAAGCGCGGGCCTGGCTTGCGATTTGCGCGAGCATGGCTGCGCTTGGCGCCCCGACCGCGCGAGCCCGCTCAATCAGGTCCCTGAACTGGCTGGTCTCGGTCGCATGCTGGGTCAGCCACGCCTCGATCGCCGCGACCGGATCGCCAGACGGCAGATGCGCTAGGAAATCGAGCCGAAGCTGTTCGAAATCGCGCGCCAGGCCTGCTGCGAGCAGCCGCTCCCAGGCGTCGGAAGGCTGCAGGCGCGCGGTCGCGGCGCGAGCCCAATCGAGCCCCAGCGCTTCGCCCAGCTTCACATAGGCGTGGGTGACGGCGAGGCCATCCATGCCTGAATTATGCGCCAGCAAGGCATTGCCGATCGCGCCGTCCAGTTCTTCGAGCCTGATGATCTGGTTGATAAGGCTATCCTCGGCGCCGGTTGTCTGCAAGCGCGCGCGCAGAGCCTCCGATTCAAGGCGCGCCTCGCGCTTGAGCAACGTCGACAAGGACGCCTCGAGCTGCCCGATACCGCGCTTCAGACGGCCCACCAGCTCGCTCGGTTCGCCCCGGCCGCCGGTGGAGCGGAGCATGTCCGCAACGTGGCGTCGCACCGCGCTTCCGGCGGCTGTCATCAGCATGAGCCGGTTGCCTTCGGTCACGGCGGCACTCTCAATGGCCTCCCACAGGCTCTGCACGTCAAACAATGTGTCGACAGCAACATAAGCGGCCGCGACCTGCGCGAGCCCAACGCCTTCTTCCTCGGCAAGTTCGAACGGGATCACGAATCCAAGCCGGTTGATGATGCGGTTGGCGAGCTTGGTGGCGACGATCTCGTTGCGAAGGCGATGGCGGGCGATCGGCTGGGCGCAGCGATCCCGCATGGCAGGCGGAAAGGCCATTTTCAGCAATGGCTCCAGCAGCTTGTCCTTGGGTGTCTCGGAACGCTCGAGCGCGGCCTGAAGCGCAAGCTTGGAATAGGAGAGCAGCACGGCGAGTTCGGGCCTGGTAAGGCCGCGGCCGTCTTGTGCGCGCCGGTTCAGCACGTCATTGGGCGCAAGCCCCTCGACTGCGCGGTTGAGGCGGCCCTGCGCTTCCAGCATTTCGATGACGCGGATATGGCTGCCGAGCGCGTTGGCGGCGCCATTCTCGCTCAACGACAAGGCAAGCGTCTGCAGGCGATTATCCTCCAGCACGATTGCAGCAACGTCCCCGGTCATCTCCTTGAGGAGGGCATTGCGGTCCTCGAAGGTGAGGCGGCCTTCGATCATCTCCCGATTGAGCGGGATCTTGATGTTGACCTCATTGTCCGAGCAATCGACGCCGGCAGAGTTGTCGATGAAGTCGGTGTTGATGCGTCCGCCCTGCATCGCGAACTCGATCCGGCCCGCCTGGGTCACGCCGAGATTGGCGCCTTCGCCCACCACCTTGGCGCGAATGTCCCGTCCGTTCACGCGATGCGCGTCATTGGCCGGATCGCCCGCCTGCGAATTCGCCTCGGATTGCGCTTTCACATAGGTGCCGATGCCACCGAACCAGAGCAGGTCAACCGAACTCTTCAGGATGGCGCTGATCAGCGCCGAGGGTTCGAGACTATCGTCCGTGGTGTCGAGTAGCGCCTTCACCTCGGCGGAAAGTGGAATGGATTTCTGCGTGCGGGGGAAGATGCCGCCGCCCTTCGAGATCAGCTTCTCGTCATAATCGGCCCAGGATGAGCGTGGCAGCGCGAACAGGCGGCTGCGCTCTTCCCAGCTTTTGGCCGGATCGGGATCGGGATCGAGGAAGATATGGCGGTGATCAAAGGCGGCGACCAGCTTGAGTGCCTTGGACAGCAGCATCCCGTTGCCGAACACGTCGCCCGACATATCGCCGCACCCTGCAACGCGAACCGGCTGGGTTTGAATGTCGATGCCCATTTCAGCGAAATGCCGTTGCACGGAAATCCAGGCGCCCCGCGCCGTGATCCCCATGGCTTTGTGGTCGTAGCCCTGGCTGCCGCCGCTTGCGAAGGCGTCGCCGAGCCAGAAACCACGATCGATCGCGATCGCATTGGCGACGTCCGAAAATGTCGCGGTGCCCTTGTCGGCAGCGACCACGAAATAGGGATCGTCGTCGTCACGAATGATGATGCCGTCGGGATGAACGATCGCGTCATTGACGATGTTGTCGGTGACGGAGAGCAGCGAGCGGATGAAGATGCGGTAGCTTTCCGTTCCTTCCGCCAACCAGGCGTCCCTGTCGGTTGGAGGGGGAAGGTGCTTGGGATAGAAGCCGCCCTTGGCGCCGGTCGGCACGATCACCGCGTTCTTGACGACCTGCGCCTTCATGAGGCCCAGGATTTCGGTCCGGAAATCGTCGCGCCGGTCGGACCAGCGCAGCCCGCCGCGTGCGACCGGCCCGCCGCGCAGATGAATCCCCTCGACGCGCCGGCTGTAAACCCAGATCTCACGCCACGGCACGGGCGCGGGCAGGCCGGGAATGGCCGCGCTATCGACCTTGAACGCCAGCGCTTCGTCAGCCGCTGGGCTGAAGGCGTTGGTGCGAAGCGTCGCTTTCACCAGCGCGCGCAGCCAGCGCAGGATGCGATCTTCGTCGATCGCATTGACCAGAGCAAGCGCCGCCCCCACCGCCTCGTCCGCTGCCTTGGCCGTCTTGTCGTTGGCGCTGGCGGGATCATGCAGCGCCTTGAAAAGCGCGATCAGTCCGCGCGCAGCGGCGGGCGAATGCTTGAGCGCATCGACCACCGTCTGCAGGCCGTAGGTCAACCCAGCCTGGCGCATATAGCGGAACCAGGCGCGGAACAGGAGAACGTCTGATGGAGCCAGCTCGGCCGCAACGATAAGCTGGTTGAAGCCGTCATTTTCGGCGCGACCCTCCAGCACCGCCGCGATCGCGCTTTCGTTCACTGCGGCGCGTGCGAGCAGCCGGTTGGCGACATCGCCGGACTCGACCCCCACCATGAACTCGTAGATCTGGGCATCCACATCGGCCGAGAGGCGGGTGGGAACTTCCTTGAGCGCGCTGAACCCGAAATTCTCCAGCACCGGCACCACATCGGACAGCATGACCAAGCCGCTCAGCCGATAGATTTTGAGGCGGAGCGTTTCCGCGCGGTCGGTGGGCGCGCGGTAGAGGCGGGCCGCGCGCTGATCGGAATTCGAAAGCAACGAAAGGGAGAGAATGTCGCGCGCCGCTTCGCGCGGGAAATAGCGTTCGCGATAGGCAGGCGGAAAGGCGGATGCCCAGCTGAGCGCAAGCCGCGTCGCCCGCGTCGGCGAGAGACTCTCGGCCAGCGCGGCTTCGACAGCCGGCGCCCAGCCGCGCAGCATCTCGGCGACCTGGCGATCAAGCTCGGCTTCATTGGGCAGCTTGCCGCGGCCGGTCAGATCGAAGCTGAAGCGCAGCAGGGCGAGGTCGCCATCGCCCAGTTCCATGGACCAGGAGGCGATCGGCGCGTTGGTGGCCTGCGTCAGCAAGTCGCCGATCATGCGGCGCCGGGTCGTCGAAATCTCGTCGCGCGAAAGCCACACGAACGCGAACAGGCGGCGGTCGAGCGCCTCGGGTAGGAGAATCAACTTCGGGCGCGGCCGATCGGCCAGCGACATCGCGGTCAATGCCAGCCGCTCGAGCGCGGCCGGCTCGAACCCGATCAGCAGATCGTGCGGCAGCGATGCAAGCGCGTGGTTGAGCGCTTTGCCGGCATGTCCCCTTGGATCAAACGCGAACTTCTCGCCAATCGCGCGGAGGCGGGCGCGCAGCACCGGCACCTTTTCGGGCGGCGCTTTCAGGGCATCGCTCGTCCACAATGCGGCATGCACCGAAATGGCCTTGATCTTGCCGGCGTTGCGAACCGGAACGATGAGCAGGTCGAGCGGCACGCGGCGGTGCACCGTGGCGATGCGGCCGGATTTCAGGACAAGCGGGGCTTCATGACCATCTTCGAACCAGGCGAAGGCAGCGCGCCGCTCTTCGTCCGACCAGAGCGGCCCCGGCGCACTGCGCATAATTCCCAACGGCTCGGACGTGCGGCCTTCGGGCGTCTCGAGCTGATGGCCGAGCTGTGTGAGGTGGCTATCGAGGAACCAGCGCAACAAGGCGGCGCCTTCACCGTCCGGCAGCGATTCCGCATCCTTGCGGAGCGCAGACTGCATGAGCGGCCAATCTTCGACCGCCGCGCGAACGTCCGTAAGCGCCGCCAGAATATCATCCTGCAGCAACCGGCGCGGCCGTGCGTCGGCGCGCTCGATTTCCATGTAGATCATCGATTCACGTCGTTCGCCGTCAGCGCTGTCGGGCAGGATCGCGACAAGCTTGCCGCTGGCATCGCGCCGCACCGAAACCACCGGGTGAAGCAGACGGTTGATATCGAGACCATGCGCCGCGATCGACTGCGCGACCGAATCCACCAGAAACGGCATGTCGTCGTTGATCGCCGCGAGCCGCATCCGCCGTTCGCCATCGATGGTCAGGCCGGAGGACAGCAGCCGCAGCACCGGCTCGCCCGGCGCCCTGCGCGCGGCAGTTTCCGCGATGAAGTCGACGATCCGATCAATGTCCTGGTCGCCGAGACTGTCCGCGTCGCCCGGCAACGCGCTCGCAAGCAAGGGCGCCCGCAGGGCGTCCGCGACTTTCTCATCGGACGAGCCCGCTGGAAAGCTGCTCCGCACGTTCATCAATGCTCTCCTCGCCGGCCCGGCGTCTTATAGTGTGCGAGCCTATAGGGCTCCCATCAATCCGTGGCCAGAGCAGGAAGAGGGATGCTCAATGTTTCAGAAGTCTTGCTGCCCGCGCGAGTTCTGTCTTGGCGGCCTCGCTTACCGTGACGATGGAGAAGCTGCCGTCGCATTCGCGGCGCGCAACCAGGCTGACATAGTCCGCCTCGATCGGGGGCAGCGTCACGCTCGCCAGTGCGGGGGTATTGTTGAGCGCGGCGCGGACAGCGGCTTCGCGCTCGGGCACGGCCGTCGGGCGGCGCAGCGCACGCTCGGCCTGGACGACAGCCTTGAGGCCGCCGGCGAAGTTCTCGAGGAAAGCAGGCAATGCTCCCGCCGGCACCGCAAGGCGGCGGGCATGGGAAAGCACCGCTGCATATTCGGCAAGCCGCGTCTTGTCATGGGCGGCACCGAAGATCAGCTTGACCAGCGGCGTCATCGGCGCGCGCGCCTGCGCCTTCAGGCCTGCATCCTCCAGAATGGTAGCATAGGTTTGCGCATCGTCCTCGGCCGCAAGCGCGAAATCATGGGCCTGGCCGAGCGCGGCATAGAGTGCGGCGCGGCTGCGCTGATCGGCGAAGGTCATCGCATCGGCGGCTTCGCGCGCGATCGCCAGCCGGTCATAAAGCGCGGACGCCGAAGGGATTATGTCTTCAGTCTCGAACACGATCGGTTCGAGGCCGGGGGTGCCGAAGCGGCCAAGATCATGGTGCTCCTGCGGTAGCTGGGGGCCGTCCGCCCACAAGGGCGCGGGCGGCGCTGGGCGGGCAGGTTCCGACAGCGCATGTTCGACGGCGCGGCGAACATCGTCGCCGACGTCAACCTCAACCACATCCTTCCAGTTGATCACGCCGTAGATGAAGTCGATCTCGTCGCCATTGGAGGTGAACGGCATCAAAATGCCGCGATACATTGTCGGCAAGCTGCGACGGCTGCCATATTCGGCTTCGAAGCCGATCGGTGCGCGATTGGCCAGGATCTCGAGATAATGATCGGTAAGCCGCGACAGCACCGATCGCGGCGGCACATCGGCGATCGTCCGGATATCTCCGGTCAGGCCGCCCTCTTCGCGAAGCGCCTTGCCCAAATAGGGGATGGAGGCATCTTCCGGCCCATTGGTGAAGTCAAGCAGCACGCTGTTCGGGCCGAAATCGGGATGGTCGGGGTCAAGATCGTCGATCGAGGGATAGGGACGGTCCTCCAGCAGCGAGACCCAGTAATTATAGGCACGCACATGCATGCGCCGCTCGTCCGTGCCGATCGCGGGTGGCGCCTCGATCGCCGGCTCGTCGGCGGCAGGAAAATCCTGCTCCACGCCGCGGTCAAGTGAGAAAGGATTTGTATCGTCCATGCACCCAGCCTCTGAGCCATGCCGGCTCGGCGCCATTTTGGGACCGCATGGTTGATGATTGGTTAATCTCCGCGCCCGCCCCTGTTCGCAAGGCCAGGTAATCCGGCTCGCCGTCAGCCGCTTCGAACCATAAGAGCGATCTGTGCCCGATATTGGCGGCCGGGGGCTTGATCATTTTCGCGCGGAGCCAGCTTGGTCCTCGCCCTTGTTTTCGAATGTGCCGGCTGATAAGGCGCAGCCCTGCCGGAGCCGCCTTAGCTCAGCTGGTAGAGCATCGCATTCGTAATGCGGGGGTCACAGGTTCGAGTCCTGTAGGCGGCACCACGCAGTCCACCAAGTTCGCTATCTCTCTGGTCCGCTGCGATAGCTGGCGGCAAAGCCGCAGTATTGCGCGAATTTCAGGCAGGCTTTTCTGGCGCCCCGTTTCCAGAGACGCATTGGCAGTCGCGATATCGCGCTAGAATGGGTGACCGAGACGAAGCTCGCACTCTGGGCATCGAGGATCTCAACGATCTTGGCGAAGTCGGCAAGGCTGCGGGTCAGTCTGTCGACCTTATAGACCACGATGATGTCGATCTTGCCGGCTTTCACATCCTCGAGCAGCTGGCGGAGAGCTGGGCGCTCCATGTTACCACCTGGCTGCCATGTCAGCCAATCTTAATCGTTTCGGCGTCGTTGAATTCCCCCAACAGCTATCTCGCCCGCCATCATCGTGAAAACTGTGTGGTCGCTCCGTTTTGAGGCGGCCTTATCGGATGATGATATAGTGCTGGCTTGCTAGGGGCTCGAGAACGGGAATGTCAAAAAATGTGGTGATAATACAGAGCACCACAACCAGCGATACGGAGAGGATCAGTCTTGGCTCTCGGAAAAGCTTTTCGGGCCTTTGCGCGACCGAGTCGGGCTTGAGCGAGATACTCAAATATTGGGCGAAAAGCAGCGCAAAGGCTGGCATCGTCAGAATATATTCAATCCTGTATTTGATCAGGAAAACCGCCAGCAAGAAGCTCGACAAGAGCGCGAAGAGGAAGCAGGAGACAATGAGCTTCACCTCATCATATCCTCGAAAACTCAGCCGGTATCGGATCAAAAGATCACGCCCATGGCTCGCAACAATTTGGCGATATTCCGACAGGCGCTTGGTGGCCATAAGAAAAGCGCCGCCCAGCCAGTAGCTTGCGACGATGGAAGACGGAGGTAAGGATGAGGAGTCAATCATCGCCCAGCCAATCATAAGTCTGATCGGATTGTTCACTGATTCGGAAATGACGTCTAAATAAGCGCGGTCTTTGGTTCGGAGTGGACACACATTGTATACCAAGCCTTGCATGGCAAAAGCAAAAGCGATTCCGAGCATGGTGATGCTCGCGAGCCAGGCGGACATCAGGCCCGCAGCCGCCAGAAGAAGCCACATGAACAGGATAATCGCTGGCCGAAGATCAGATGAGACGGCCGGGCGCGACGATTTGGTCGGATGATGGCGGTCGAAGTCGCGGTCCAGCCACTCGTTGATTACATAGTTTGCCGATGCGATCGTGATTGCGGTTATAAAACCCAATAGCAAGCTGAGCGGAATCAGTTCATTTTGAGGACCGCGAAGATTCCATGCCAGAACAATCCCCGGCAGAACAAAGACATGTTTGGTGATGTGATCGACGCGGGCGAGCGCTATATAGCTCCGCCATGACTCAAACTTTTGCTCCCCCGAGCCAGTGGTGCTACGCCGCATGCAATTTTCTCCGATGCAAGTATAAAACGCAAAGCATTATAAAAAGGGTGTTCCTTGCCTTATAGTCAACAGAGCGCAGCTTCTCAATTAAGCCAAACCGGCAGGCGCCGCACCCATGGTGCGTCATCGCAAGCACGATGGCGAGCTTGGTTGGATTTAGCGTTACTACTGCTTACCACCGGTTTTCTTCTTTTCCGGTTGTATGGGGCCGCAGTCTCACTCCCATCTGAGCCCTGGATGGAAGGGGACTCCCAAAGCTATCTGGAGTTCTCTGACTATCGACCCCATGGCTATCCACTCTTCCTGGCGTTTCACCGCCTTATTTTTGGGAGTCTCACCCATCTGCCCGTGGTGCAGGCCATCTTCTATTATCTCGCCATATGGGTCCTTGCCTTTGCCATGTTCCGCAGGACAGGGGTGTGGCTATTCTCGCCTGTGTTTGTACTTGTCGCAGTAAGCGCCCCCTTTCTGGACTTTGGTGGGGTCATGTCAGATACGAGCTTTGCCGCATGGCTGGCTCTGGGGATGGCGGCCTTTCTCCTTTATCGCTCGAGCGATAGGCCGGTATTTCTCGCGGCAGCTTCATTCTGTTTTGGTTTTGCTGCCATCACGCGTACCATCGGTTATGTCGCGCTGGCGATCTATTTTTTTGTCATAGCGCTTCTGCTCCTGAAAAGATGGCGGCACGAGCTGGCACGGCTGGTTGCAGCCATTGCTCCTGCAATGCTTCTCCTCTTCGCCGCGGCTGCAAGCAACTACTCCCAAAACGGAGAGTTTCGGATCGGCTCATGGGGTGGGGTCGCCCTGCTCGGCAAGGGGCTGGTGACCGCTACGCCATTGCCACCTGCCGATAAACTGAGCCGTTTCAATTGGATTCCGTTGAAAACCTCACCGGCCCGCGTGGCACTTCGCGATGTCCATAGCCTGCCTCTGAAAATGTTACTGGTTCGCCAATATTATGAATATCTCCGTTATCAGCTCGTATGGAAGGAGCTGGATAGCCGAGAACCGTCTTGGCGCGACGCCACGGATCCCGAGCGCGAAGCCTTCGCCCGCTTGCTTGCTAAAGCCTACATCAAAAATGATCCAGCGACCTATGCCGACCTAATGATCCTTGACTATCTTTCCATGTGGACAGTCCCGCGGCTCCTCACGTCAGCTGAACGCGCCGCGCTTCGCTCTGAATATGACAGGTTGAAGTACCTTCCCTACCTCAGGGAGTTTGCGCAAACCAAGGAAGGAAGCATAGATTATTACCGCGTGGTGCCAGCACCATCTTCGATTAGCCTCGTGTACCTTGTACGGGTGGCGAGCGGAGCCTTTGCACTTGTCACCCTTACCGTGGCGATCTTTTTGTTGGTTCGAACGCGGGAATTTTTCAATCGCGATGGTGTTGATCTCTTGCTACCCGTTGCCATTGTCAACGGCTGCTATCTTGCAACGGCTGTTATGGAAGGTGGGTTTGAACGCTATGTAAGCGGAACTTGGCCGCTCCTGAGCTCAGCTCTCTTCGTTGGACTAAATGCGCTCACCTATTCGCGGATGCACGGATGGAGTGCACCGGTCATGAGATAGTCGCGTGCGGCAAAACCCTGTGCGACCAGCTTGCAGAGGATCGGATCGGGGGATGTTATGCGATGCTCAGCGATCACCAGCCGAACATCATTGCCGCGCCTCACCAGCTTCGAAGACAACGTGATCTTGTCAGTACCGATGCTGATGACGACCGCATCTTCCTGAAGATCTATCCTGACCTCCAATGCCATAAGCGCACCCCGCTGCTCGGCTGTCGGAAGCTGAGGCAGCCGCTCCGCCACATCCCTTTGGTCGGCGAGCGCATCTGCCAGCTCTCTTGCTGAAGGAAAGGCATCCTGGTCCGGATGCTGCTTGCGCAAATGATCGACGACGCTCGTGATCACCAGCCGCTCGATCTCTCCCGCAGGCAGCCGCCAGACCAGCTCCTTCTCTCCCGGTCCCAGCCGCGTCTGGTAGTAGCGATAGCGCCGTGTTCCTTTGTTGGCATGCGATGGCGACATCAACCTGCCATCGGGATCGAACAGCATCGAGGTCAGCAGGCTTGGACTCTTTGCGTTGCGGCCCAGCCTGCGGTCCTGGCGGTTGGCGTCGAGAATGGCCTGAACCTTTGCAAACAGCTCCAGTTCGATGATGGCCTCATGCTGGCCATCATAGATTTGATCGCGGTGCCTGACCTTACCGATGTAGATCGGGTTCTGCAGCAGCGCAGCGAGCGGTCCCTTGGTGAACGGGATGCCGCCAACGATCCTGCCATCGCAATATGTCCGCTGCTTGGTGCGGATGCCACGCTCGTAAAGCTCCTCGACCAGCGCTCCGATCGAGCGCAGTTCGACATAGCGTTCGAAGATCAGCCTGACCGTTGCAGCTTCTTGTGCGGCGGGAACCAGCTTGCGATCCTCAAGTGCATAGCCGATCGGGATCGGCCTCCCATCCACATGCCCTTGGCCTTGGAGGCTGCAACCTTGTCGCGGATGCGCTCGGCGGTGACCTCACGCTCGAACTGCGCGAAGGACAACAGGACATTGAGCGTGAGCCGTCCCATGCTGTTGGTGGTGTTGAACGCCTGGGTCACCGACACGAAGCTTGCACCCTGGCCATCGAGGATCTCGACGATCTTGGCGAAGTCGACAAGGCTGCGGGTGAGCCTGTCGACCTTGTAGACGACGATGATATCGATCTTTCCCGCTTTCACATCATCGAGCAGCTGGCGCAGCGCCGGGCGCTCCATATTACCGCCCGACCAGCCGCCATCGTCATAGCGTTCGGCTACTGCTTCCCAGCCTTCATGGGTCTGGCTCATGACATATGCCGCGCAGGCTTCACGCTGGGCGTCGAGGCTGTTGAAGCTTTGCTCGAGACCTTCATCGGTCGACTTGCGCGTATAGATCGCGCAGCGCAGCGTCTGCTGATCAGCCTTGCGGGCCAATGTTCTTACTCGAGTTCAGACCGAAGAACCTGGGTCCCGACCAGGCCGCTCCGGTGATCGCGCGCGCGATCTGACTGAGACTGCGATAGCGGCGCCCATCATATTCATAGCCTTCATCGCAGACGAGGACATGATAGGTCCGGCCATGCCATTCGCGCACTAGCCGCGTGCCAGGTTTGAGCACCGGAGCAGCAACTGTCTCCATAGCGCCGTTGCGAGCCAGGGTCGCCTGCAATGCCGAGATTTTCTTCATCGCTGAGGGCGCCAGTCCCCCATGCGCGCGCTCCTGTAGCCGCCAGGCGATGGCACGGCGCATGAGATCAGGTGCCATATCGGGGGCGACCGTGCGGAAGATGCTGCGCCATCGTTCCCGCAAGGCGGAGGAGCTGCAGCTGGGCAGCTCCTCCAGCTGTTGGTCCAGACGCTTCATGATCACGCTGCCTTTACGACGCGGTAGCAGCTGCCGGCGTCATCCTTGCTCCTGATGATGACATGGCCCTTCTTGCGCAGTCCAGTCAGTGCCGCGCGGGTGGTGTGGGCAAGCCATCCGGTGGCCTCCTCCAGTTGGTCAAGCGTGGCGCCTTCCTTCCGCGTGAGCATCTCCAGCAGCAGCGCCTGCTTGGTCTGAGGCTTGGGTTCGAGCTGAGCCGTGTTCTTGCCCGTGCTCGGTTGATCCTCCATCTTCTTACCATCGGATTCTGCTACTGCGGCACGTCCGGCATCGTTGATGACGGCGGCGAGCTGGCGCTTGCCCTCGGTTCGCCAGACGCTGGCTTCGTCCTTTGTAATCGTCTCCTCTACAAGGCCGCGCTTTATGAGCGTGTTGATCACGCGCGTGATGCTCGCGCGTGGCACACCGATGCTGGTGGACGGTGGCATGAGGCTGCCGCTGCTGCGCTTGGCGGCAACCGCCAGCAGGATATATTGAAGGTCGCTAAGCTTGGTCATGTGGGCGTCTCCTCGTTGGGAGCAGCACCATTGCTGCCTCCCACCACCCACAGCCCCGCCGGTCGCCCGGTCGGGGATCAGCAGCCCGTCAATGCCGGCTGCGACTCACGAGGACAGCAATGCTCGACGTGCCGGAACAGTCCAGTCCGAAGTGCGAAGCGGCCGAAAAGCGGGGTCTGGACTTCCCGCGCTACTTCCACCTGTGTGCTCGTCCATGGGAGACAGGTGTGGACAATGAATTGCTGGATCTGGCTGACCGGCTCTGCACGGTGGCAGGCATGATCATGGAAGATCATAACCTGCTGGCGGTCAGCAGACCGAAAAACCTCGATGACGTCGCCGCCAAACTCCAAGCTCTCGCCACGGCTGGAAGCGATATCTCAAAGTTGGTCGACGCTGCGCAGGTACTTATGCGTCTCGGCTGACTTCCCCCGTCGCGCATAATCTCAGTCGCTGCGCCTGCCTGGCGGTGACCTCAAAAGCTGCCACTCAGTCATTATGTATCGCAGCGCTTTCCGAACGGCGGCTCTGTCAGACACTTGCGACTGTTCGGAATCGAGAACGAAATTGCAGCAAGCGGACATTGAATGATCAGGGTCTAATTGGCCGTTTTCGACCAGACCCGGTCGCTCAGATCAACCACCGCGAACATCTGCTCCTGACAGAAGTTGCCAAAGGGGCGCCCCCAAAAGCGCACGGTCAGCAAGCGCTCAGTCCGGACATTAGCCAAGCCGCTTCTTGATCGTGATAGCGGACCTCTGTTCAGTTGGCGCCAGTCGCGTAATCGCCCCGGGCTGACGGAGGCGAGCATAACGAGCCGGATAGCGTCGAACATCGCCGGCCGAAGCGACCTTGGATGTCTACCGATGAGCCGCGCGTCATGTCGCTACCGGTTTGGGCCGCGCCGAACGCAAAGCGCGCAAGCTGTCCCACGCGCAAATTGCGCATCCCCGCCAGATCGCGCCGAAGGTGAAAATATGCATAGGCCGCAAATGCTCGCCCAGCACGATCCCGATGATGAATTGCAAGGTCGACGCGAGATATTGCAGCAGGCCAATTGCCGAAAGCGCAATAGCCGCGCGGCATAGGCGAACAGCAACAGCGGGATCGCCGTGACCGCGCCCGCACAGCAGCAACAGCGTTCGGCCGCGCGCAGCGCCGCCGACCCGAGCTTAACCCTGCCGAAGACGATTTCCCAGCCCGCCTCTCCACTCCCGCAATTCTACGAAGGACGGCGACCAGCCGACCACTCTCTTGTCAGCTATCGCCGAGACCCTGATCGAGCCAGCGGCCGATCGCGGCCACGATGTGGCGTTGTTCATTTTCGCTGAGCACCCGGCCAGCCGGAATCCCATGCCACTTTGCAAGGCATGCGCGACAGCATGTCGCGGTGGCATGCTGCGCAATAAATACCGGATGCCCGCGCATCGGCGTCTGTTTGCCGTCGTTGGGCGGCTCAGCGGGCGCGAGCCGCTTTGCGACGAAGTCGGCAGCGTGTTCCAGCATCACCGCCATGCCGCGCTGGTCGAGATAAGCCCGCTCTTTTGGACCCAGACTAAACCGCGCGCGGAAAGCCAATCCGGCGAGCCTTGGAAACACATCGTCAAGCGAGCGCATCATCTATCCGCCGCTGGGCATGTGATATTCCAACAAGGCTTTGACCATCAGACTCATCCGTAATTCCGTTAAGGGGCCCGACGCTTCAGTCGGCTTTGAGATCCCGCCATCTCCCCGCCAGCGGCGGCTTCACATGTGATGACGGCTCGCGCATGAAGCTGCTATGAAAACAATTGTCGACCCTGATCGCGCGCTCACGGAGGGCCTCGCGCGCATCCGCACTGAGTTCCAGGTCCCTGCAGATTTCCCGTCTGCCGTGATCTCGGCGGCGACGGTCGCAGCGCAGCGCAGGCCGTCCGAGCATGTCGACCGCACCTCGATTCGCTTCGTCACGCTCGATCCTGCTCCTTCTATCGACCTCGATCAGGCGTTTGCAATCGAGAAGACGGGTTCCGATATTCTCCTTCGCTATGCCATTGCTGACGTTGCCTGGTTCGTCGAAGATGGCGGTGCGCTTGACATCGAGGCCTGGAAGCGAGGGGAGACCATCTATTTTCCCGATGGGAAAGCGAGCCTGTATCCGCCTATCCTGAGCGAAGGCGCTGCAAGCCTCCTGCCCAACGTCGACCGGCCGGCCATTATCTTCTCCGTCCGTGTCGCGGCCGACGGGACCGCGCGCCTCGATGGCGTCGAACGGGCAGTCATCCGGTCCGCTGCCAAACTTGCATATGAGACGGTTCAGCCTGAGGATCTGCCGGCCGATTTTGCCGAGCTTGCGCGGCGCGTCCAGTCGGCAGAGCTTGAGCGGGGCGCTGCACGGGTTGAGCCACCGGAGCAAGAGGTGGCCGAGAGCGGTGACGGACGATTGCGTCTCGCTTTCAGACCGCGCTTGGTGTCAGAGGCGCAGAACTCGGCGCTGTCGCTGGCGACCAATCTCGCGGTCGCCGCAGCGCTCCATGAGCATCATACCGGGCTATTCCGTATAATGACGGGTCCCAAGCCGGCAGCAATCGAGCGGCTGCGGTGCACTGCTGCTGCTTTCGGATTGAACTGGCCTGCGAATATGCCGCTTGAAGCTTTTTCGCGCAAACTTACACCCAACGATCCAAGGGATGCTGCCTTCATGCTGGCGATCCGCCGCGCAGGCACTGGCGCTACCTATGAGCCCTATCGCGCTGGCGAGACACCCTGGCATGCCGCCGTAGCAGCGACATACGCCCACGCCACCGCTCCCCTCCGTCGCCTCGCCGACCGCTACGTGATACGTGCAGCCCTTTCTGTCATGCTGGGGCAATCCGTCGAAGAACGGGTGAGCGTCGCGTTCGAGAAACTGCCCTCCATCATGGCACGAGCCGATGCACGAGCCGGACAGATCGAGCGCGCAGTCGTCGACCTCGCTGAAACGGTATTGCTCTCGCATCGGGAGGGCGAGGTATTCTCAGCGGTGGTGACCGACACCGACGATCGCGGTTTGCGCATTCAGCTACGCGACGTGCCCGTGGTTGCTCGGATCATTGACACAGGCCTGCTGCCGGGCAGCGCGCTTAATGTCCGGCTGACGGGTATCGACGCCGCCCACCGTCTTCTGCATTTCGCGCCGGTCTGAACCAGCCTCTGTGACTTCGACCAGCTACCGATCTAAATGACCAATATCGGGGGACCGCCTCGCACGTCTCCTTTCAGGAGCGCAAATTGGCGCCGCGGACCTTCCGGACGGCGGAACTAGCGTCAACTGAGCGCAATAGTCCCGGACGTTCAGCCCATCCGCGGATGATTCCCAATGCAGCCATAGGCTTATGCGCTGGCCCGCGGAAAGTGACTGCCGAAATGGGAAGCCGCGCAATGATTTTAGCACCTTGCTGGCAAGCACGGAGTTGCACTTGCGCTTCATGCGCATACACGGGAGCGTCAATCTCCCATCGTAGCGCCACCAATTGGTGGTCGATTCTCGAGAAGCTTATCAAGTATTTCGCCCTGTTTTCTAGGCAATTCCTCGAGTCGATCGATACGAAGCGCGTCCCGCTTTTCATGCAGAGCCATTATCTCGAGTTCGGCCTTTAAATTCACTTCATAGTCAAGCCCTGCCGATATGCGATCTCGCGCCGCTTGTCT
>Ga0268265_10000591_pt1 | contig 36562 bp, 30 predicted proteins | sample KBSSwiS52_FD_190355 | JGI IMG/M metagenome (GOLD analysis project Ga0268265, IMG submission 190355) | Switchgrass rhizosphere microbial communities from Kellogg Biological Station, Michigan, USA - KBS Switchgrass S5-2 (SPAdes) (version 2) | ecosystem: Host-associated > Plants > Roots >...
CTCCATCGAGGTCCTCCCCGGCGGCAACGGCACCTTCATCGCCCGGCTCAAGATGGACGTGCTGGTGCCCTGGAACAAGTGGGCCCAGACCCAGAACCCCAACGGCACGCTCGACATGCACTGGTTCAATACCGCCAGCGTCCCATCCCAGTGCGCCACCAACTTCAGCACCACCATCTGCGAGTATCTCGGCTCGGATCACACCCAATGCTGGCTCCAGCAATCGAACCTCACCTGCGCGGGCGCGCCCTACAACTTCGGCACCTACTCCTTTCGTGCCGAGACCTGCGGCGGCGGCTGCTTCTGCGAGCAAAATCCCGCCTTCTGCTCCTGCTGGAGAAAAGTCGACCGCAACAATCTCGCCTTCGTCGTCACCAAGCCGATGCTCGGCTGCCCCGAGCCCCGCAAGCACGACTGCGACTGCACGACTTGCAAGCTGGCAGGAAACGGTGGAGGCAGTCACGCGGGCGAAGGCGGCAGCGCCAGTCCCGGCAAATCCGGGCCCAAGGCCCTGCTGCGCTACGCCGCCGGCGGCGCGGGTGGCTCCGGCTTCCCCGGCTCGGCGGCTTGGAACACAATCCTCGGCCGCTACTGGTCCCACGATTACGCCCAGCGGATCGTTCTCGATCCGGCGCTCAACGACGACACCCACGTCTGGCTGATCACCGAGACCGCCACGTTCCGCGAGTTCACCAACCTCTCCGGCGGCATTTATCAGACGGTTTCTCCTTCGGACGAGTACCGCAAGCTCCATCGCACCGGCTCCGGGTGGGAGTTGCATGGGCTCGACGGTACAGTCCATTTCTTCGACAACTCGGGCCTTTGGACCCAGACGGTGGACCGCAACGGCAACGCCAAGGTGGGCTCTTACACCGCCGGCAAGCTCACCTCTGTCGCCTTCCCCGACGGCCGCAATGAGAGCTTCACTTACAGCGGTACCGGCAAGCTCGCCTCAATCACCGAGATCGGTGTGAGCGGTGCGGCCAGCCGCACCTGGACCTATACCTGGGCAGTCAACGATCTCACCCGCATCGACCGGCCGGACGGCACGAAGTGGGAGTTCTTCTACGGCGACGCGGCCAATCCGGGCTGGATGACCCGCATGGATTTGGTGGGCACCGATGGCTCGCGGCGGGTCGACACCGCCTGGGAGTACGACGCGAAGGGCAACACTGTGAAGCTCTGGCGCGGCGACACCAGCTTCGCCAGCGCCACCGCGGTCGAGAAGTGGAGTTTCAGCTACGACAACCTCTCCCTGCCAGCAGTGGCCACGGTTTCCGATCCCCTCGGCAAGGTCGCGACCTACACCATCGGCCGCGACACGGTGAGCGACAAGCCGCGCGTCACCGCCATCTCCGGCGACTGCCCGAGTTGCGGCCTGGGGCCCAACACCCAACTCTTCTACGAGGACGCCGCCAACCCGCTGCGGCCGACGCGGACGATCGACGGCAGGGGAACCACGACGGCCTACACCTACAACGCCAACGGTCTGCCAACCTCGAAGACCGAGGCCGTGGGCACGCCGCTCGCGCGCACCATCACCTGGGAGTACAACGGACCCTTCCCGGCCCTGGCGACCCGCATGGAAATGCCTTCGACCTCCGGCTCTGGCGTGCGGGCGACCGTCCACGCTTACGACGGCGAGGGCAATCCGACGAGTCAGACGATCAGTGGGGTCGAAGCCGGCAGCGCCTTTACCTACACGACGACGACAGCCTTTAACGCCGCCGGGCGCCCGACAAGCGTCGATCCGCCGGGCTATGGCACTCAGGACGTCACCATCTCCACCTACGATCCGGCGCGGGGAGATCTGTTCCCTCTGACGCGCACCGAGCCGATCATCGGCGCCACGACCTTGTCCTACGACGCCTTCAACCGAGTGACTTCGGTAACCGACCCCAACGGCGTCGTGACCGAAACCGTCTACGACGCTCTCAACCGGGTGCTCGCAATCACCCGGAAAGGGGCTAGCGCTGCCGAGGATCTCGTCACCACCACCAGCTATGATGTCTTCGGAGACCCTCGGCGGGTCGCGCTGCCGCGGGGCAATGTGATCGAGTATGGACGCGACGCCGCGGGCCGGTTGGTAACCGTGGAACGGAAGCCCGACGCCAACACACCTGGCGAGCGCAGAGTCTATACGCTCGATGGCTCCGGCAACCGAATCCGTGAGGAGCTGCAGCGTTGGAACGGCTCGGGTTGGGTGACCGACTCCTTTACCGACTACGTTTACTCGACGCGGTGCCGCCTCGATAAGATCATCCACCCGGACGGTACCGTTACCGAATACGCCTACGACTGCGAAGGCAACCTCGAGCGGCTGTGGGACGCCAAGCATCCCAGCGCCAACCAGACCGCTCCTCCCACCCAGGCTTCTGCTTACGACGCACTCAACCGGCTGACCGCGGTGACGCAACCGTGGAGCGGCGGCGGCGGCTCCGTGACTCAGTACGGGTACGACGTCCAAGACCACCTGATCCAGGTACAAGATGCCAATGGCACCGTCAGCGGCTACGTACACAGTGATCGCGATCTGTTGACGCAGGAAACCTCCGAAATGTCGGGAACCATCACGTATACCTACAACGAGCATGGCATTCAGGCGGGCCGGACCGACGCCCGCAATGTTGGCGTCAGCAAAACCGTCGACGCTTTGGACCGCATTACTTTCATCGATTATCCGGAAAATGCGCTCGATACGGGCTACACCTATGACGATCCCGCCGTGCCGTTCTCAAAGGGCCGGCTGACGGCGATCACCCGCGATGGACAGACCGTTGCCTACTCCTATGATCGCTTCGGCCGTGCCCTGCAGGATGGGAGCCTTGCCTACACCTATGACAAGAATGGCAATCGCCTCACCCTCTCCTATCCTGGCAACGTCACGGCGAGCTATACCTTCGACTTCGCGGACCGGCAGGCGAATCTGTTCCTGCAGGACGGCAGCAATCCAGCTCAGCCGTTGGTCACCGCCGCATCCTATAAGGCGGCCGGCCCGCTTACGGACCTCACGCTGGGGAATGGCCTGGTCGAGAGCCGGAGCTTCACAAATCGCTACTTTCCGGCGGGGATCTCCGTGCCGGGGCGGCTCGACTGGACCTATGCCACCGACGCTCTCGGCAACGTCACCTCCATCACCGACAACGGCAACGCCTCAGGATCCCGCGCCTTCGCGTATCAGGACTTCCAGTACTTCCTCACTCAGGGCAATGGTCCCTGGGGAACCAGGAGCTGGACCTACGATAAGGTCGGCAACCGTCTGAGCGCGACCCAGGATGGAGTCACCGACACCTACGTCTATGGACCCAACGCCGCCTCCGCGAACACCTCCCAGCTCATCCAAGTCAACCACGGCGGCAGCGCGGTCCCGACTCTTTTCTATTACGATCCGTCAGGGGATCTCACCTTCCGTTCCGTGGGTGAAGACAAGCTGCGCCTCGGGTATGCGGCCGATCAGCACCTGTCACAGCTGCGAAGTGACTCGGAGAGAGCCGGTCAGGGACTCTCCCAGCTCTCCTACGACGGCCGCGGCTTTCTCTCCCGGTCGCGATTTGTGTCGCCCCCCAGCAGCCCAACGCCCGAGATCGAGACGACCGCCACGTACAGCTCGGATGGCCTCCTCAATCACCGGACCCAACTGCACCACCGGGGTCCGTCCTCACCCCGCAACCAGCCGGAGATTCGCAGCGATGCGTATGTTCTCTACTTCACCAATCGGCCGCTGGCCCTCTTTGAAAAACGGCTCATGACTCCTCCGGCTGGCAGTCCCACGACAACTACAACTCTGCTGTTCTTGACCACCGATCACCTAAGCACTCCCTATCTCGCCACCGACCTCGGCGCAACGACGGTTTGGCAGGGCGGCTTCGAGCCCTTTGGCAGAGATTGGAACGGCGCCCAGACCGCGGGAATCCTTCTGCGTTTCCCCGGCCAATGGCAAGACGCGGGTTGGGACAACTCGCGGCTCGCCAGCGACCTCGACTACAACGTCAATCGCTGGTATGAGCCGACAACCGGGAGGTACACGCGGCCGGATCCGGTGTTCCTGGCTGGTTACTCTCCCTACGTCTACGCGCTGAGCGATCCGATCGATATACAGGACCCGCTCGGCCTTCTTCCCGAAGGAACCAGCGAAGAGACGACCTGCCTCGTCTGCACCGTCTATAGCGAGGCCCGTGGAACACCCGGTCCCTGTCAGCAAGCGGTGGCTTCCGTGATCGTCAACCGCGTGGCGAGGTGCCGGGCGCATGGTATTCCGACGACGGTGTGCGACGTGGCTTCGGCAGCAAGCCAATTCCAGGGTTATGGAAACTCGAACTATAATTTTTGCCGCGACTGTTTGCTGCCTGGGGATGAGCTCGGCGAGACCTGGGGATTCCTCGGGGGTGGTTTCCCGGTGACTCCTGGTACTTATTTTGGCAACAACACACCGGCGCTGGTCCGCTACTACCGGGGCACCTTAGGCTTGTCACCGGTCGCCAATCCCAACTGCCAGACCTTCATTTTTTTCAATGAAGGCGAGCGTGATCCCTTTGTCCGACCGCCAAGGAGACCACCCTATTGCGGTTAGCCTGGTTACTGATCGTCGTGCTATCCGGATTGCTCTCGCCGGCGGGCGCTGCCAACGACGCTCGCCAAAGCGCAATTACGCTCGATTCGCTGCAACACGCCCTAGAGGCCAAACGCGCGGGCCGACCCGTGCCTGATCTCTATCGCGCCATGCTCGCCGGATACAGCTTTCATTGGCAGATCGGGCTCGGAGGACAGCATCGCTTGGTCGCAATCTCCCGAAATCTCGGCGGGACTCTGCTGACCTTCCGACCGGACGGCTCCATACTGGCGAGAAGAGAAACAGCGGAAGTCACCTGGCTCCAACTTTTCGATTTCGACGAAGACGGTCAGGCAGAGGTCATCCTGGAAGAGATCGACGGCCGCGGCACAGGCATCCTTATCAAAAACTTCCATATCTATCGAGTCGCGGACCATGCAATCACGAACCTCTGGCAAGGTCTCAGCTATCAGCGCAAGCTCTTGCCGTCCAGGAAAGGCGGCGAACCGGTGCTTGACCTGCAACGCGGCTTCGTGCGTTGCGAACCGAGCGGCGGAGGATTGGAACACCCCCGGCTGCTCCACCTTGCGGAAAGAGTTACAACCCGCGGCAGCCGCGTCGTTTCGAAGCGGGCCTACTCCTTCTCGCAAGGTCGCTTTCACGATGTCCCATGGACTGATTGATAGCGGGGCCGAGCGGCCCTGGATGGAAATGATATGACCTCCAGTTACCGGCAGTCCCCTTTTTTTGTCCCGGTGCCTTTTTCTCTTGGTGCTTCTCGCGTGGCTCTCCGCCCGCCCGGCCGCGGCGCAGTGCATCCCCGGCCTGTGCACCGGCGATCTGACCGCCGGCCAGTGCGGCACCAACGACACCGTCTGCACCGGCAGCCCCAACAACTACACCCCGCCGTCGCCCTGCGCCGGCAACGGCTGCAACTTCGTCAACAACTGCCGCCTGCCCACGGTCGACAACGGATCCATCGAGGTCCTGCCGGGCGGCAACGGCACCTTTATCGCCCGGCTCAAGATGGACGTGCTCGTGCCCTGGAACAAGTGGGCTCAGACCCAGAACCCCAACGGCACGCTCGACATGCACTGGTTCAATACCGCCAGCGTCCCATCCCAGTGCGCCACCAACTTCAGCACCACCATCTGCGAGTATCTCGGCTCGGACCACACCCAATGAGCAATCGAACCTCACCTGCGCGGGCCCCTACAACTTCGGCACCTACTCCTTTCGTGCCGAGACCTGCGGCGGCGGCGGCGGCTTCTGCGAGCAGAATCCCGCCTTCTGCTCCTGCTGGCGAAAAGTCGACCGCAACAATCTCGCCTTCGTCGTCACCAAGCCGATGCCCGGCTGCCCCGAGCCCCGCAAGCACGACTGCGACTGCATGAGCTGTAAGCAGGTCGGCGACGGCGGCGCTCCCGCTTCGGGCGCCCCCGGGAGTGCCAGCCCCGGCAAATCCGGGCCCAAGGCCCTGCTGCGCTACGCCGCCGGCGGCGCGGGCGGCCCCGGCTTCCCCGGCTCGGCGGCCTGGAACACCATCCTCGGCCGCTACTGGTCGCACGATTATGCCCAGCGGATCGTTCTCGATCCGGCGGCCGCGACACGGTGAGCGACAAGCCGCGCGTGACGGCGGTCTCTGGGGATTGTCCCGCCTGCGGCCTGGGACCCAATTCCCAGCTCTTCTACGACGACCCAGCAAACCCCTTGCGGCCCACCCGCACCATCGACGGCCGGGGCACGACGACAGCCTACACCTACAACGCCAACGGCCTGCCAACCTCAAGAACCGAAGCCGTGGGCACAACGCTGGCGCGCACCACGACCTGGGAATACAACGGTCCCTTCCCAGCCCTGGTGACGCGGATGGAGCAGCCGTCCACCTCGGGCACCGGCGTGCGGGCGACCGCCTATGTTTACGACACCGTAGGAAATGCGACGAGTCGGACGATCAGCGGCGTCGAGGCGCAGAGCGCCTTCAGCTACACGACTACGACCACCTACAACGTCGCCGGCCGCCCGACGAGCATCGATCCGCCGGGCTATGGCACCCAGGACGTCACCAGCTACACGTACGACCCGGCACGTGGAGATCTGATCGTCCTGACGCGGACTCAGCCGCTCGTCGGTGCTACGACTTTCGCCCATGATCCCTTCAACCGGGTGACCTCGGTGATGGATCCGAATGGCGTCAGCACGGAAACAACCTATGACGCGCTCAACCGTAGGACCACCATCACGCAGAAAGGCGCCAGTCCCATTGAGAACCTGGTGACTGCCAACATTTACAACCTTTCGGCGACCTCCTCCGCATCGTCCTGCCGCGAGGGAATGTGGTCGAGTACGGCTACGATTCGGTCAGCCGGCTCGTGACGATCGAACGAAAAGCCGACGCGGCGACTCCGGGCGAACGCACGGTCTACACGCTCGATGGAGTTGGCAACCGTACCCGCGAGGAGCGCCAGCTGTGGACCGGTTCAGCCTGGGCTAACGACTCCTCGACCGATTACGTCTACTCGAGCCGCTGTCATCTCGACAAGGTGATCCACCCGGATGGCACGGCAACCGAGTACGCCTACGACTGCGAGGGCAACCTGGAGCGCGTATGGGACGCAAACCACCCCAGCGGCAACCAGACCAATGCGGCCACTGAGACCTATATCTATGACGCACTGAACCGCATCACCTCGGTCGCCCAACCTTGGGGCGGCAGCGGCGGCGGTACTGCCGTCACCAGCTATGGGTATGACGTCGGCGGAGGATACGCTGATCGTGGCGGACGACTTCAGTTGCCGCGAGCAGATCGCCCAGGCCACGGGCCGCCAGGCCCTTCACCTGGCCGAGGTGCTGCAGATGGCCCTGCGCGAGACGAGGAGGTCGGCATGAAGCGCAGGAAGAAAATCGCTGCGTCATGGTAGGGTTCTCCATGGAAGGATGATCGCGATGAGCTTGCCTCCGACCACGGACTCCCTCTTCGATGACAATGCGAGGCCCTACTTCCTCTGGTGGACGGATGCCACGGTCGGCCAGCTCAAGGAGCACCTCGCCTCGTCCGATCCGGAGGAGCGCGCCTACTGGATGGGGGCGCTCCTGCGAGAGGCCAACACACGCGACGTCTGGCTCTTCGTCCGTTCCGCGGAGATTCGGGCGCTCTGGCCACTTTTGATCCGTTATCTGGGGCGCTCTCGGGAGATGTGGGCCTGGCTGCTGAAGCTCCCGCCGCCCGAGTGGCCGCCGCTGCAACAGATCCGCGCCAGCCATGCGCAAGACCGTTGATGTCGTTCATGAGCCCGTCGCCGACATCGCGGCTCCGCCGCCGCCGGTCGAGGGGATCGTCGTTGAATCGCTCACCGACCTCCGGGCGAGCAAGCTGACCTGCATCCTGTCGCGCTCGGAGCCCCGAGATCTCGTCGATCTCTATTTCCTCGACCGAGCGGGGTTTCCCCCTGAGCAGGATCTCGAAGCCGCCTTGCGCAAGGACGCCGGAATCGATCCGGGAGTGCTGGCTTGGCTCCTCGCCCGATTCCCGACTCGCCCCCTACCCATGATGCTCGAGCCGCTCACTGCGGATCAGTTGGTGGAGTTCCGGGATGCCTTGGCGGAGAGGCTCCGGAACATCGCCCTGTGACCCGGCTGTTAGGAGGATCATGAGATATCTGGTGACGGCGCGGATCCGCCCCGGCAGGGAGGCGGACCTGCTCAAGGCGATCGAGGACGGAACGCTCGGGCAGGGCTCGGTTGCCGGCAGCGAATATCTGGAGAACATGGCCCAGGCGCGCTGGACCGACGAGGGGACGGCGCGCTGGGTCGAGGTCTGTTTCTGCTGGGAGCCGCTCGCCGAGGAGCGTCCCTATTGGGAGGAGTACTTCGAGCTCGTGAAGGTCCAGGACGCCCACAGCCGCCGCAAGTGCCGCGACCTCGAAGGCACCGAACCCTGGGCCTGCTGCGACTGCGACTGCACCGACAAGCTGGAGGAGCGGATGGAAGGGTGGGGGAGGCCGTTCCTGGAGGTGCTGCGGGAAGAAGCGCGCACCTCGGGATGACGGCGCGGCCGGCCCGTATTCGCCAGGGGGCGTACGCGGGAACCGGCCGCTCGTCCCTTCGTACGGGACACCCGTCCCTCCGTACCAGGCCTCCGTCCCTCCGTACCGGCTATCCGTACACGGGTACGGGACGCTCGTACCGTCGGGGGAGAGGCTCGTACGCGTGGGGAACTCACTCGCACCCTCGGGGAAGCCGCGCGTACGCTCGGGGATGGCGTTCTCCCCGCGCGGGGGAACACCATCCCCGCCGGTACCGGCACCTCCCCGATTGGGGAGAGCCATCTCCCCGTCTGTACCGGGCTCATCCCCGTCCGGGGGAGCCATCTCCCATCTGTAACAGGCTTCTCCTCCCTCGGGGATGCTTCTCTCCCACGCGTACGAGCGACTCCCCCGCATGTACCAGGTCTTTCCTCGTCCGGGGGAGGCTACCCTCCGATCGGGGGAGGCTGAGGATCGGCCGACATACGGCAGACGAAGAACATGCCTGTCCCGGAGGGGCCGGGGGGAGATATACGTCAATTCCAAGACATGTAAGCGGCCGGTGAGATGCTGATACGCACCGGCGCCCCCGATTGACGGCTGGGCGGCGGTGGGCGTACCCTTCTTAAGTGTAGAAGCGAGATCAGGTTGCGGCCGCAGACTCGGCAAGGGCGGGGAACGTTATCAGGGCCGCAGTAATTTGGGGAGCGGGTAATCTGTAGGTTCGGCGGCTTAAGCAGGAGAGATTGTCTTGACCAACAAAACCTTTGACATGACCGACGGCCATTCAATGCCGATTAATGAAAGGGGGGCTGATCCTGATCCTGTTGCCATTCTGACGATTTGCTTTGCTGGCGTTGGCATGCTTTCAGGCGTGGCCGCCACGATCATGCAATTTGCCGAGACCCGCAGAAGACGACGGGAAGAGCGACGCGAAGAGCGCGAAGCACTTGCGGAGGCACGTATAGCAGCCGATCGGCTGATTTTAGTTGGCCACACGCTAATCGGCGGAATTGACTCACTTGAGAGGAATGCATCAGTAGCTTTGTCCTTCGCGCGGAGAGAGTCCTCGGCCGAGGGCAAGAAGACAACTTTCAGCTTTGGTAGTAACCCGATCTCTGTAAGCGGTGCATCGCTTGAAATGTGGAACCTGCTCGTCGACGACGTATGTAATAATATCCGGCTTATCAATCGTTTTGTGCTAGAATATAACCAGCACATTGGAGTTCTTTTTGAGAAGGTCCGCCTCCTTCAAGCCAGCTCGCCATCATTGGAACATGAGATCGAACGGCTTCTTCATTATGGTCTCTCACAGGCTGATTCGCTGAACCGACAATTGGCGCGGTTTCAGTCCTTGACAGCGAAAACGCCACTTCCTAGAGCCTTGGCGGTTTTTAATGATGTTTGTAGGGAAGCAAGATATCTTGTTGGCAGGATGGAGAGCCTTGCCGATGAACTCCTCTATAGGAGGCTGCGGTAATGCGGCAGCTCTTTTGGACATGGCTTGGGAATAGCCGCCGAACCCGGCACCTGCAGCGGACGGCTGGCGCCGCGCGCTGAGGTGCAATCACGTTGGCCGCTTAGAAGCTATTAGGTGTGCGGGATAGGGCGTAATTATGTTGAAAACTATCCGAGGTCAAGTTGTCTCGCTGGTCATCCTTGTTAACACCATCGGATGTGGCCGTGCGACCGAGGAAGCACCGAAGCTCGCCATGCAACGTCCGACCGGCGAGTTACAGGAAATCGATACACAGCTAGTTCTTGAGGCGAGAGTATGCAACACGCCAACCGTCGAGGATCTTCTCCGGAAGGGCATTCTCGTGGACGATACCGTTTCCAGAACCACTCCGCTACGCGCGGCACTTGCCGGCGGATGTGACGATACGGCCGCCGTCCTGCTCAGGGCAGGCGCTGCTAGATACCCCGAACTCCTCCACGAGGCCGCAGGGCTTGAGACCTCGGAGACTCTGCGCCTTCTCCTCAAGGAAGGTGCTGACCCAAACACCAAGAATGCTCATGGTGTAACGCCGCTGATGGTCGCCAGTCAAATCGGCCATCCTGAGTTGATCGATCTTCTGCTGGCAGAAGGTGCTGACCCAAATGCTAAGAATGCAGATGGTGAAACGCCGCTAATGGTTGCCAGTTTCCACGGCCGTTCTAAGGCCATCCAGCTTCTGCTGGCAGCCGGTGCACATCTCAGCCTCCGCAACTACACAGGCCTCTCTGCTTTAGATTACACAGGACATAGCGATGAATGTCTCGAGAACCGACGCATGTCTCTTCCACCGAACGCCGACATCGACTGGCATATGCGGCGGCAAACAGCTGCCTCCCTTCTTCTTGCGAAAGGTGCGACCAGTGGCTGCACGCGCCCGGTTTCTCCTTGAAAACTCTCAAGTGGTAGTTGAGTACCGGGCCCAGGCCCAAAGTAAGCAACCCGAGCCAGGTTGGTGCCGCCGCTACGCTGCGGCACCAACTTGGCATTTGCGTATAGCGGAACGGCTAGAGTCCTTGAGCCGAAATTTCCTGTGCTCTTGAGTCGAGTTTACGCGACGAGTTTTTCTCTCTCACAGAACCGATGAATTTCCCCTTCCAATTTCTCGAACGCATGCCGGAGGCGAGGATTTCCATTCGGTGTCGTCGAGGCCAGGCAGGCAACCCCTGGGCGCAGGAGGCGTGCGTACGTGCGCGAGAAGAACATGGCGATCCGGAGACCGAAAGGAGTCAACTGATAGCGGTGGGTCTTGGGTATCCGTTCGATGAGGCCGTGGAGACGGAGACGCCGGAGGTCGTATGTCATTCGGCCCTGGGTGATCTTGTCGGAGTCGATACCAAGCATCTGAGCCAAGGGCTGGCGTAGATCTTTGTTGGCGAAAACCGTTGACTTGGAAGGCGAGCACGACAAGCACACTGAAAAGCGCCTGGACACGCCGGTCATCGAAACGGAGCGCCGCAACCCGCTGCCCATCTACGTTGAGGGGCTGAACCACCCGATCGAGAGCACTCTGGCCCACTGCACAGTCGTGGCTGACTCGCCGGACGTCGAGAAGACGTCGGTTGGCCTGGAAGCCAATTTGCCGCAATGCGGGCAGGTTGTGCAGTCGCTTGCCGATCTTGAAGTCTCGGGTGTCGTTGATGGTCGTCTCAGTCCGCAGGGCGCGGCCTTCCTTGTAGTATTGCTTGATCCGAGTGTTTTTATAGTTGACATGCAACGATGGGATGACTCCCTGAGTGATCACTCGGGTCTGACGGCGTCCATCCGGGCGGCCAAGATCCAGATTCTCGCGGATGACCTCTTCAAAGAAGATGCGGCCATTCACCGGCTGGTCCAGAACCTGAGCCAGAGAAAACTCCGCCTGCAGGATCGAAAGATCGTAACGATACCCTGCTTGACGATCCTGCGCTGCGAAGGGATGAGGCAGGATAGCGAACCACTTCCGTGCCAAGCGGTCGATCTTCTCGGCGGAAAGATCGTCACAGATCTTCTGCAACCGGGCGGGGTCGTCACACCGCAAAATCCCATTGTCGAGAGCCTCGAAGCCGATCCCCTCGGCCGCGAGCTGATCGCTTGGCGTACTCGTGCCCATTGATGCAGAGCTTTCCGCTGTAGGGAAAATAAGAGGAGAACTTCAAGAAGAACGGACCAAAATCACGATCAATGCAGTAGAAGTAGTACTGGTTGACAAGAGCTGTGGAGCGCACGATCCAAGGGTAGGAGGCGCCTGTCACTGGATTCCGGCGCTTTTCCGTCCGAAACACCGAAATCTTCTCCTGGGCTTTGCCGATGAACAGAACGCCCTCCTCTCCCTCAAAGTGAGCTCGGTACTCAGCGGCCACATCATCCTTGCGCTCACCCTTTCGGAAAGAAATGAGGGGGATCTGATTCTTCTTGGCAAAATCCTCGATGGACCGAATGAAGCTCTTACTGATAGGGTCCATCAGGACCGACGAGGCGAACTTGTACCCGAGGTGCGAGCGGAAGAACGCTGCCACTCCACCTTCGGTCTGAAGAGTCGGTACGTAGACATTGAGGTAGAGGCGGTCGATCCCCTCGACCTCCAGGGTAATCCGGTCGCGAAGGATCTCGGCGACGCTCTGCGGTATACTCATAGTCGGCTCCGATTGACGAGGTCCCTCGGGACCACCAGCCGCTCGCGCGGCCCAAAAACCGGCCGAAACTATCTCGGCCACGCTCAACCGGAGCCTTCTTTGCTCTCAATGCAGAAATGCTGAGTAGGTCTACGCCTCGTCGGTCTGAGGCGGAGCCTCGCTAGCCATAGCCATGGCGTGGTGCTCAGAGTAGAATTGGAGCAGATGTGGCAGAGGAGAAGCTGCATACGAATATCGCAACGTACCGTTAGTGCGGCCAACCCCGCCGATCGAGCGGACGGAAACCGCAAACAGCGCGGTTCCCGTTCGCTCATCGGCATCCCCGTTAGACGGTCGTACCTCTCACAGAGAAGGGAAAAAATTACGTGACCAACACCAGGCCGCGTGCCCAGAAGCGCAGGGAGGCTACGTTAAAGGTTCTCGTGCCGGTTATCACAGCTCTTATCACTGCATTCGTCACGATTTGGGGTATCGAACGCGGTCGTGCTGCGGCGGCGCCATCCCCACAGGAGCTGGACGTTCCACCACAGCAGGTCGTCGATGCAACGCTGCCTTCTCCGCCCGAAACTAGAGCCCTGCTAACGCGGTTGGGTGTCATTACGGCCAAACTGGACTACGGAGAAGGACGAAGCAGCGCCAGCACCCGCGCACCAGAAGACGCGGACATCTGCTTGCTGACAACAGTTAGTAGTTATGGTGGTGCATCGAAGTCGTGCTCGCTCAAAGTTGAGGACAACCGCTGGATACTAGTAGCGAGCGGGCGCAAAGCATCGGTAAACTGTGAAGCGACTTGCCTCAGCTTCGCACACCCGGCGGGCTAGCTGGAGGCAGCAAAGTGCGTCGGCCTGATGCGGCCCGTCTAACCGACCGCTACAACGGACGGCTGGCGCCGCCGGTGAGCGGCAGCAATGTTGGGCATACAGGCAATGACCGCTGAGATCCCAGAGATGCGGTCAATGATCGAAGCCGCTCGCCGGTATCTCCTCGGTGAATGCACGATCCAAGAGCTCAATGGCCACGCAAGCGAATGTTCTACAGTGGCTCGTCTCTTCGGGGCTCACCCAGCGATCAAGAAAACGGCAGATGAGTGGGTCGCAATGATCTACCGGCGCTGGAATGAATGGGGAGACGTCAAGCAGCCTTTATCGGAGGAGGCATTTCGGGCGTGGCTGCAAGAACAACTCATCTAGTTGTGCGTATGCCCTCCTGCGCTTCCGTGATCTCGTCGGCTTTGGGTCATCCTCGCCCAACGATTCAGATGTGACAGAGCATCAGGTCTATTGCTTGCCCAGGAAGCCGCCGGCGAGGTCGGCGAGATCGTCGAGGACGTTGCCGTCGCCGTCGCGGTCGAGCAGGGCTCCCAGGCCGCTGCGGGCCTGCGGGTGCTGCTCGATGCGCTGGCGCTCCTGGCCGAGCACGCTCGCGAGGCCGCCCGGATCGAGCTGTTTCTGCCGCTGCTGCCGGCCGAGATAGGCGAGCACGATCGGCGCCAGCAGGGCGAGCAGCCTTGACACGGTCTGCGGGTCGAGCCCGGTGCTGCGGCCGAGGTTCCCCTGCACCTGCTCCTGGCGCTGGCCGAAGACATGGCCCAGGATCGCCGCTCCGGCGGCGCCGAGCCCCCCGCCGCCGCCGCCCAGGAGGCCGTCGAGCGAGTCGAGCAGGCTGCCATCGTGGTCCCGGGACAGGGCGTTCGAGAGCTGCTGGGCTCCCTGGGGATGAGAGGCGTTCTTGGCCATCGCGCCCGTCAGGGCCGCGAGGGCGGCCGGCAGGGCCTCGCGCGTCTGTTCTTCCGAGATCCCGAGCTGGCGGCTCACCTGGGTGAGACGGGGTCCGCTGAGCTGCTCGTTGACCAGGTTCATCAGGTCCATGGGGGCACCTCCTTGGTAGAGGACGCGGGCGGCGCGCCCATGCCCTTCCTCGCGGCAGGATAGCAGCAAACGTGGAAGACCCCGCCCGGCGCACCTGCGCGCGCCGGGCGGGATCGGGAAAAGGACTGCTTACGGCAGGTAGGTCACCACGAGCTGCGGATGGTTCGCCGACGTGGCGTTGTTGCCCGAGTAGTAGCCGATGTAGTCGTCGCGGTTGTCATCGTCGTCGTCGAGCGTGAAGGCGACGCGGACCTGGGTCTTGCCGGTCTTGTTGATGGCCGCGATGCCCGCGGCGTTGAACGTGCACTCCGACCAGTCGAGGTCGGCGGCGGCGTTCGAGAGCGTGCAGACCGCGGTCGCGGTCGCCGCGGCCTGGAAGTCGAAGGTCTCCAGGGCCACGTTGCCGTTGAAGCCGCCGTTGCGCACGTCCGCGCTCAGGCTGCCATGGGTGGTGAAGGGGTTGGTGCCGACCAGCGTGCCGCGCCGCAGGCGCAGGGTCACCTGGGAGATCGTGGCCCCGTCCGGGATCGCGGTGGTGTCGAAGGAGACCACGCTGCGGTACTGCTTGTCTCTCTTCGCGTCGCCGGCGCGCAGGGCGCTGGTCGTGGAATCCGTGCTGTTGGCGGTGCCGCCGGCGTTGGAGGTCTCGGTCGACTCCAGGATGTGGCCGTCGTCGGCCGCCACCGAGGTGAAGGTCGTGGTCGTGGGCGGCGCACCGGTGCAGGCCGAGGTGTCGTAGGTGCAGTTGGCGGCGCAGGAGAGCGTGCCGCCGCCGAAGCCCAGGCCGGTGCAGGTCTGGCCGCCGAGGTCGGCGCCGTCGCAGGCCTCGCCGGACTCCTTGACGCCGTTGCCGCAGACGCTGCCGCCGGCGGCGAAGTCCACGATCGCGAAGCCCAGGTTGTCCTTCTGCGCGTTGCCGGTCGAGCCGGGGAAGTAGTGCCGCGTGTCGGACCAGGCGAGATACGCCTTGCCCGAGAGCACGTCGAGGCCCATGTACTCGCCGTACTGGTTCGGGTTGTAGTTGGGGTTGTCGGCGGTGTTCATGTCGGAGTAGGAGATCGCGTTGTTGTTGAACTCGGCCGAGGCCGCGCTCGCCTGGATGTTGGCCTCGAAGCTCACGCCGCAGTTCGTGGAGCGGGCGGCGAAGAAGTCGACGGCGTCGTTGCCGGAGTCGTTGCGGGCGTCCTGCCAGGCCACGATCACGTTGCCGTTGCCCTGGTCGACCTGCAGGAAGGGATGGAACTGGGCGCGGCCGGCGAGGCCGTCGTCGTTGACCTTGACCGCCGCGGACCACGAGGCGCCGCCGTTCGTGGAGCGGGTCACCCAGACGTCGGTGTCGTTGACGTTCTGGCCGGCCCCGTAGTCGGAGAAGGAGGCGTAGAGCGTGCCGTCGCAGGCGCCGCCGCTGTTGTCCACCGCGATCGCGCCGAACGGATTGATGCAGCGGTCGTTCTGGGCGTCGGCGCAGTTGGCGTTCGAGAAGCCCACGAGGCTGAAGTCGCGCACCGCGACGGGCGCCGACCAGTTGACGCCGCCGTCGGTCGAGCGCGTGTAGACCATGTCCTCGTCCGAGCAGGTCTGGGCGCCGCAGGTCAGCGAGTCGAAGATCACGTGGACGTTGCCGTTGTCCTCGACGGCGATCTCGCAGGCGAGGTCGACTCCTCCGACCGGCGAGGTGGGGAGGTCGGCCTCGGTCCAGGTGGCGCCGGAGTTGGTGGAGCGCGCGATCTTCTCGTTGTTGTTGCGGTCCCAGCAGGTGTAGTGGCGGCCGAAGAAGGGGCTCGCGGGGTTGTTGTCGATGGCGTAGAAGTTCTTGTCCTCGAGGTCGGTGTCGCCCCAGCTCGTGACCACGATGCCCTGGCCGCTCCAGTTGGCGCCGCCGTCCGTCGAGCGCGCCACCACCATGGAGTAGCGGGTGGAGAAGATGCTCGCGCAGAGCAGCATGTAGTTGATATAGACGTTGTTGTTGTTGTCCCAGGCCAGGGCCGGATCGGAGCCGAACACGGTGGCGGTGCAGGAGCCGATGCCCGGGTAGGCGGTGGAGGTCGGCGCGCAGGTGTAGTTCCACACCGCGCCGCCGTCGCTGCTCCAGAAGATCGCCTGCGTCTCGCCGCAGCCCGCCGGCGCATCCCAGGTGTTCGCGGCAGCCACGAGCTGGTTCGCGTTGTTGGGATTGACCACCACCTGGATCTCGCCCTGGTACTCGTTCGGCGGCGGCACGTCGGTGGCCGCTACGTTGCGGTTGGTGCCCACCGTGGCGGCTTCCGTGATCTTCCGGATGCCTTCGGCGACCCGGGTGCGCTGCGGGACCTCGGCCGGCCACTCGTTCTTGATGCTGTCGACGGCCGCGTCGCCGTACAGGCTGCGCGCCGTCACCTCGTGCAGCGTGACCCAGACCTTGTGCGCCTCGTAGATGGCCCGCGGGATGGCGAATTCGTAGTGGCGGACCTCCATGTCGATCGCGAGATAGTCGAGCGGCGACATGGGCATGAAGCGGAGGATCGTGTCGAGCAGCGCGGCGTCCCTGGGGTGGGCCTCGTGCTGCTGGACCAGGCTCAGGAACTGCGGGTTGTTCTGCAGGGCGAGATAGACGGGCTTGAGCGCGTTGCGGCGGTCCTTGGGCTCGGGCTGCGCCTGGGCCGGGACCGGAAGGGCCATCGCCGCGAGGATCGCTCCGGCGCAGAGGGACGGCATCAGGCGCTTCAGGAAGGTCGTCATGAATCGGTTTCCTCCTGGGTCAGGGAGAGGCGCTCAGGGTGGCGCGCTCCGAGGTTGCGGATTCCGCTGGAGCAGGGGACTGCGATGGGAGTGAAACGAAGCTCCTTGAAAGTGAGGGTGCCTGGCGAGCCCGGAACGTGACAAAGCATGTGCTATCGTTTCCGCCGAGGTATTCATGCGTCGCCTGTTGCCGTTGCTCTCCGTTGTCCTGATCGCGCTCGCCTCCGCCCTCCCGCTGGCCGCCGCCCCTCTGCCGGGCTGGAAGCGCTTCGACCTTCCCGAGACCGGCTCGTACCTCTGGCGCTATCTGCCGGCGGGCGTCGATCTCTCCAGGCCCGCGCCGGCCGTGGTCTTCCTGCACGGCTCGGGCAACACGCCGGACCGGTACCGCCCCTACGTGACCGAGGCCGCGGACCGGGCGGGGCTCGTCGTGATCCTGCCCAAGTCCGCGACCAACCTGGGCTGGGGCGTCGCGGCGGACTACCGGATCGTCGAGGAGAGCCTGGGCGTTGTGCGGGCAGAGCTGCCCCTCGATTCCCGGCGGGTCTCGATCGGCGGGCACTCCGCGGGCGGCACCTGGGCCTACCTCCTGGGCTACGCGTCCACCGGCTTCAACGCGGTCTTTTCCATGGCGGCCGGGTACTACAAGGTAGGTACCGTGGCCGATCCGTCGTACAAGCCTCCGATCCGGATGTACTGGGGCGACCAGGACCCCAACTACAGCTCTTCCCCGGCTTTGAAGCAGCAGTGGGACCGGCTCGGCGTGGCCTGGGAGGAGGAGGTCCTGCCCGGCGCCGGGCACAACACCTTCCCCGCGGATGCCATGGTGAACGGCTTCCTCTTCCTGGCCGGCAAGACCCGGCCTGCTGGTATCGAAGGGGGCGGGTGCGTGCCCGGTCCCACGGTCCTCTGCGTCGGCGGAGGGCGGTTCCGGGTGGAGGTGGCCTGGAAGGACTTCCAGGGGGGCGTGGGGCCGGGGACCCTCGTGCCCGGCGCATCTTCCGCGGACTCCGGCCTCTTCTGGTTCTTCGCGCCCGACAACTGGGAGCTGCTGGTCAAGGTCCTGGACGGCTGCGCGCTCAACGGCCACCATTGGGTCTTCGCCGCGGCCACGACCACGGTCGAGTATGTCCTCACCGTCACCGATACGCAGACCGATCAGGCGTGGACCTGGCGCAACCCGCCGGGCCGGGCCTCCCCGGCGGTGACGGATACCGCCGCCCTGGGCTGTACTCCCTAGCCTGGGGTATCATCGCCGGAAGTTCCGGTGGAGGAGGTCGGCGATCATGATGCAAGGCAGATTCGGAAAGTGGATGGCGGGGCTGTTCCTGGTGCTGCTGGTCAACACCGCGTACCTGGCGGCGTTCGCTTCGCCCACGATCTTCTACATGAGCAACGTGCTCCTGCACCTGGGGCTCGGTCTGGCGCTGGCGGCCGGCCTGGTCTGGTGGCTGGCGCGGAGCCCCGAGGCCCGGCGGTCGATCCCGATCGCGGCAGCGCTCTTCGTCCTCGCGCTGCTCGCCGGCCTCTACCTGATGGTCGCCGGCAACGTCCTCCAGAACCGCTGGGCGTTCTGGGCGCACGTGGTGACGGCGGGCCTCGGCGTGGCCGCGCTGGCACCGTGGGTCTGGCGCAAGGCGAACGAGGGCGGCGGCTGGCGCCGGTTCCGGACCGGCTTCGCCGTGGCCGCCGCGCTGCTGGTCGCCCTGCCCCTGGCCACCGCGGCCTGGCGCAAGGCCAACCCGAACCCGTCGAACCGGATCAGGAACCCGCTGATCGTCCCCACCTCCATGCAGGAGGAGGGGGGCGGTCCGCAGTCGCCGTTCTTCCCGTCCTCGGCGAACACGAACACCAAGGAGATCATCCCGTCCAACTTCTTCATGGACTCCCAGGTGTGCGGCGAGTGCCACAAGGACATCTTCGAGCAGTGGAACAGCTCGGCCCACCACTTCGCCTCGTTCAACAACCAGTTCTACCGCAAGTCGATCGAGTACATGCAGGACGTGGTGGGACCCCAGCCGAGCAAGTGGTGCGCGGGCTGCCATGACCATGCGGTCTTCTTCAACGGCCGCTTCGAGCGCCCGATCAAGGAGCAGCTCGACACGCCCGAGGCGCATGCGGGCCTCGCCTGCACCTCCTGCCACGCCATCACGCACGTGGACAGCTCCATGGGCAACGGCGGCTTCACCATCGAGTATCCGCCGCTCCACGGCCTGCTGACGAGCCGCAACAAGGTGGTGCGGGCCATGGACCGGTTCCTCACCTACACCGATCCCGAGCCGCACAAGAAGACGTTCATGAAGCCGTTCATGCGGATGGACTCGGCGGAGTTCTGCTCGTCCTGCCACAAGGTGCACCTGGACGTGCCGGTCAACTCCTACCGCTGGTTCCGCGGCTTCAACGACTATGACAACTGGCAGGCGAGCGGCGTCTCGGGCCAGGGCGCGCGGTCGTTCTACTATCCGGCGGAGTCGAAGACCTGCGCCGGCTGCCACATGCCCCTGGTCGATTCGCAGGACCCGGGCAACGTGGACGGCAAGGTCCACTCCCACCGCTTCCCGGCGGCGAATACGGCCCTCGCCCACGTGAACCAGGACGCGAAGCAGATGGAGGCCACGGAGAAGTTCCTCAAGTCCGGCTTCATCAAGGTGGACATCTTCGCGGTCGCCCCGGTCGAGCCGACCGGCGAGACCGAGATGATCCGCCGGGCCGGCGACCAGGGGCCGAAGCTCATGTCCACCTTCGCGGTGGGCGAGGAGGCCGAGCAGACCGGCGACGTGTTCCTGCGCGAGGTGGGCAAGGTGGCGGCGCCCATCGAGAAGGCGAACCCGGTGCTCGCGCCGGGCTCCACGGCCCGGGTGGACGTGGTGGTGCGCACCAAGGCCATCGGCCACTTCTTCCCCGGCGGCACGGTGGACGCCTTCGACATCTGGCTGGAGCTCCAGGCCCGCGACGCCGACGGCCGCATCGTCTACTGGAGCGGCCGGGTGGACGAGAACCCGGACGGCACCAAGGGTCCGGTCGAGCCCGGCGCGCACTTCTACCGCTCCTACCAGCTCGACGGCGCGGGCAATCCGATCGACAAGCGCAACGCCTGGCAGTCGCGCAGCGTGCTCTACGTGCGCCTGATCCCGCCGGGCGCGGCCGACGTGGCCCACTACCGGATCAAGATCCCGCAGGATGCCCGCGGGCCGCTGACGCTGACGGCGAAGCTCAACTACCGCAAGTTCGCGCATTCCTACACGCGGTTCGCCTACGCCGGCCAGCCGAAGCCGGGGCAGGCGCCCGAGCTGGTCTCCGCCAATCACAACAGCCAGGAATGGTCGTTCGATCCGGCGAACATCCCGGCCAACGTCTCGGGCAAGATCAAGGGCCGCATCCCCGACCTGCCCATCGTGACGCTCGCCGAGGACACGGCGGAGCTGCAGGTTGGCCGGGCCGGCGAAAAAACCGAGACGGTCTGGAAGCCGGTCGTCGCCAAGGAGGACCGCGAGCGCTGGAACGACTGGGGGATCGGCATGATGCTCCAGGGGGATCTGAAGGGCGCCGAGTACGCCTTCCTGCGCACCACCGAGGCCGAGGAGGGCTACGCCGACGGCTGGCTCAACGTGGCGCGCGCCCTGATCCGCGAGGGCGAGCTCGAGCGGGCGAAGCCCTTCATCGAGAGGGCGCTCAAGGTCGATTCCAGCCTCGGCCGCATCCACTACTTCAAGGCGCTGATCCAGAAGGCCGAGGGCGACTACGACGGCGCGCTCGCCTCGCTGCGGACGGTCGAGTCCAAGTACCCACGGGACCGGGTGGTGCTCAACCAGATGGCCCGCATCCTGTTCCTGAAGCGCGAGTACAAGGAGGCGCTGGAGGTCCTCGACCGCGTCTGCATGGTGGACCCGGAAGACCTCCAGATGCACTACACTGCCATGCTCTGCTGGCGCGCCCTGGGCAACCAGGAGAAAGCCGCCCGCGAAGCCAAGCTGTTCCGGCGCTTCAAGGCCGACGAGTCCTCGCAGGCGATCACGGCCGAGCGCCGCCGGATCAGCCCTGAAGACAACAACGAGCGGCAGCCGATCCACGAGCACGAGAGCGTGCCGCTGAACAAGATCGCAATCCCCACGGATACGGCCGTGGCGGCCGGCGCGGGAGGTTGACGACGTGAAACGTGCCCTGATCTGCCTGACCGCCGTTCTCTTGCTGGCGGCGGCGCCTGCCAATCCGCCGGTTCGCTTCGCCGACGCCACCACGGCCGCGGGCATCAAGTTCGTCCACAACAGCGGCAAGGCCGGCAAGAAGCTGCTGCCCGAGACCATGGGCGCGGGCGTCGCCCTGTTCGACGCCGACGGCGACGGCTGGCTCGACATCTTCTTCGTCAACAGCCGCGACTGGAAGCCGGGCAAGCGCCGGTCGACCCAGGCCCTCTACCGCAACAACCGCAACGGCACCTTCACCGACGTCTCCAAGGGGAGCGGCCTCGACGTCCAGGTCTACGGCATGGGCGCCGCGGCGGGCGACTACGACAACGACGGCAGGATGGACCTCTACCTGACCGCGCTGGAGGGAGACCGCCTGTTCCACAACCTGGGAGGCGGCAAGTTCCAGGACGTGACGGCCGCGGCGGGGATCAAGAACGCCAACTTCGGCACCAGCGCGGCCTGGCTCGACTACGACAAGGACGGCCGGCTCGACCTCTTCGTCGCCAACTACGTGCAGTGGAGCGAGGACAAGGACCTCTGGTGCTCGCTCGACGGCGCCACGAAGTCCTACTGCACGCCGGAGTCCTACAAGGCGGTGAGCTCGAAGCTCTTCCGGAACGCGGGCAATGGCAAGTTCGAGGACGCGAGCGTGCGCGCGGGCGTGTCCGAGCCCGGCAAGGCGCTCGGGGTCGCGGTGCTCGACTACAATATGGACGGCTGGCCGGACCTCTTCGTGGCCAACGACACGCAGCCGAACAAGCTCTTCCGGAACAACAAGGACGGCCGTTTCGTGGACGAGGGGCTGGAAGCCGGGGTGGCGTTCAGCGAGGAGGGTGTCGCCCGCGGCGCCATGGGCGCCGACGCGGCCGATTACGACCGCTCGGGCCGTCCGCACCTGCTGGTGGGGAACTTCGTCAACGAGATGCTGGCGCTCTACCACAACGAGGGGAGCGGCGTGTTCGTGGACGAGGCGCCGGCCTCGGCGGTCGGCCGGTCGAGCCTGCTGACCCTCGCCTTCGGCGTCTTCTTCTTCGACTACGACCTCGACGGCCAGCTCGACATCTTCTCGGCGAACGGCCATATCGAGGAAGAGATCAACCGGGTGCAGCCGCGCGTGCAGTACAAGCAGCCGCCGCTCCTCTTCCGCAACCTGGGCAAGGGCAAGTTCGAGCAGGTCAAGGCGGGGCAGCTCGACCAGCCGCTGGTGGCGCGGGGCGCGGCCTACGGCGATCTCGACCGCGACGGCGATCTCGACGTGGTGGTGACCACGAACCATGGTGCGGCGCGGCTCTTCCGCAACGAGAGCGGCAACGGCAACCGCTGGCTGCGGATCAAGACGGTGGGCGCGAAGTCGAACCGCGACGGCATCGGCGCGGTGGTGCGGGTGACGAGCGCCTCCGGCAAGCAGTGGGGCCAGGTGCGCAGCGGCTCCAGCTACTGCTCGCAGAGCGATCTCGCCCTGACTTTCGGCCTGGGCAAGGACCCCGGCGCGACCGCGATCGAGATCGACTGGCCGAGCGGCGCGAAGCAGAAGCTCGGCGCCGTGCCCGCGAACCAGGTTCTCGTCATCCAGGAAGGCAAGGGGATCGTGGCGAAAGCCGGCCCTGCGAAGTAGCGGTAGCTTGGACAGCCCTGGAGGGGCTGAACCCGTCTAGCCTGGGGTTTCAACCCCAGGCGCGGTGCCGGCAACCCGCCTGGGGTTGAAACCCCAGGCTAGACGGGTGTCGCTCCTACAGAGCGAAGGAAGGGGCGGGGCTCACCCGCGGGAGGATCGGCGATGAGGAAGGCTTGTCTGGGGGCGCTTCTCGGGCTTGGGCTGGCGGGGCTGGCGGCGGCGCAGGACCGGGACTTCTCCAAGGTGGAGATCAAGGCGACGCCGGTCGCCGGCAAGGTCTATATGCTGGAGGGAGCGGGCGGCAACATCGGCGTGTCGGTGGGGAGCGACGGCCTGCTCATCGTGGACGATCAGTTCGCGCCGCTCGCGGACAAGATCCGCGCCGCCCTGAAGCTCTTGAGCCCGGGCCCGCTCGCCTTCGTCCTCAACACCCACTGGCATTTCGACCACACGGGCGGCAACGAGGCCTTCGGCTCCGAAGCCACGATCATCGCCCAGGAGAACGTCCGCAGGCGGATGGAAAAGGGGCAATCCCTGAAGGGCGAGCAGATCGCGCCCGCGCCGCCGAAGGCGCTGCCGGTGATCACGTTCGGCGAGTCGGTCGCGGTGAACTTCAACGGCGAGGAGATCCGGGTCCTGCACTATCCTCACGGCCACACGGACGGCGACAGCGTCATCTTTTTCACCGGCTCGAACGTGGTTCATATGGGAGACGAATACTTCGCCGGCCGCTTCCCCTTCGTCGACCTGGAGAGCGGCGGCAGCCTGGCCGGTCTCACCGAGAACATCGAGAAGGTCCTGGAAAAGCTTCCGGCCGACGTCAAGGTCATCCCCGGCCACGGCCCGCTCTCCACCAAGGCGGATTTGCAGGGCTATCTCGACATGCTCAAGGAGACCACCGCCCACGTGCGCCAGCGCATCGAGGCCGGCAAGGACCTGAAGGCGATCCAGGCCGAGGGGCTGCCCGAGAAGTGGAAGGAGTGGGGGAGCGGCTTCATCAAGACCGAGGACTGGATCGCGCTCGTCCACGGGAGCCTGACCGGCAAGGGGGCGGGGCCGGGCAGCGGCACGCACCACTAGAACAAAAAGGACCTCAAGGACAACAAGGACAACAAGGACAGAGAAACCCGTCCTTGAGGTCCTTGGTGTCCTTGAGGTCCTTTCCGGCTCAATTCCCCTTCGCGCTTTTCCTCGCCGCGCGCCCCTGCATGACCGTGCAGGCTCCTCCCCGCAGAACCGTCCGGTCATGCGGTTGTTCCGGCGCGGGCGGCATCCCTACAATGCTCGTCATGCCCCGCTGGCCGATCGCGCTCCTGGCTTCCGCAGTCCTCTTCCTGCTCGAGGCCTGCCCGGCAGAGGCCCAGGTCCGGGTGCGCCGCAACCTCACGGTGGACGACGGCCTCGCCCAGAGCCAGGTGCTCACCCTGTTCGAGGACCGCGACGGCTACCTCTGGGCCGGCACCAACGACGGCGTGAGCCGCTTCGACGGCTCCCGCTTCACCAGCTTCCAAAGCTCCGACGGTCTCCCTCCGGGACCGGTGCGCGCCGTCCGCCAGAGCGCGGACGGCGCTCTTTTTTTTGCCACCGACCGCGGCGTCTCGATCTACCGGGACGGCCGCTTTACGCCGCCGCCCGCGGACAGCGGGCTGGGCGAAGGCGAGATCGCCGCCCTCGCCCAGTCTCCCGACGGCGACCTGTACTTCGTGCGGCCCGGCGGCGTTTCGGTGCGCCGTCCGGATGGCCGCTTCGAGCGCTTGGCCGTCCGCGGCTTGCCGGAGAAGCCCTGGCTCATGGCGGCGCTCCCGGCCCGCGACGGGACCCTGTTCCTGGGCGGCGAGGCCGGCGCGTTCGCGGTCCGCTCGGGCGAGGCCCGACAGCTCGCCGACGGCATGGTCTTCGCCATCCACCAGGCGCGGGACGGCGCGGTCCGCTTCGGCACCGACCAGGGCCTCTCCGTGCTGCGCAATGGCGCGCTGGAGCCCGTCCCGGGCATCGCCGGCCCCGTCCTCCACATCGCCGAGGGCTCGGACGGCACGCTCTACCTCTCGACCCACTCCGGCGTCCTCCTCCTGCGCGCCTCCGGGCTCGACCGGATCACCACCGCGAACGGCCTCATCTGGGACCAGGTCCACGCCGTGACCGAGACGCGGGACGGCGCCGTCTACATTGCCACGGAGCGCGGGATCGGGATCTACGACCGCGGCCTGGTCGAGAGCTGGACCGCGGACACCGGCCTGCCCGAGGGCGTCGTCTGGTCGATCGCCGAGGACGGCCGCGGCGAAACCTGGCTGGGCATGGACAGGGGTCTCGCCCACCGGCGGGACGGCCGGTGGGAGACCCTCCTCCGGGAAGAGACCGTGCGCGCCGTGGTCGCGGCCCGCGACGGCCGGATCTACGCGGGGACCCAGGAGAGCGGCTTATGGAGGATCGAGGACGGGCGGGCCCGTCCCCTCCCCGGCCTGCCCGACCGCTTCGTGCGGGCGCTCTGGGAGGCGCCGGACGGCGCTCTCTGGATCGGCACCAACCGCGGGACCGCGGTGCTGCAAGACGGCCGCATCCGGAAGCTGGAAGGGTTGCCTTCTCCCATGGTCACCTCCTTCGCGGCCGGCCCGGGCGGCTCGGTCTGGATCGGCACCTATGGCGGCCTCGTGCTCTGGAAGGACCGCGCCGTGCGCGTCTGGACCGAGCACGACGGCCTCGCGGACGACGCGGTCTGGTCGATCCTGCCCGGCCGGGACGGCAGCCTCCGCGTGGGTACGGCGCGGGGGCTCTCCGTGCTGCGCGACGGCCGCTTCCGGACGATCGACGCCCAGGGTCCCGGTCCGCGTCTCACGAACGACACGGTCTACTGCCTGCTGGAAGACGCTGCCGGGCGGGTCTACGCGAGCACCAACCGTGGAGTGAACGTGCTCGATCTGCGGGCCGAGCCGCAGGTGGTGCGGATCCTGGAGAGGGCCGACGGCCTGTCCAGCATCGAGGGCAACCTCGGCGCCTGCCACCGCGACGCCCGCGGCCGGCTCTGGTTCGGCAATGTGTCGGGCGTGAGCGTCTACGATCCGGCGCGCGAGCTCGGCCGGCGCGAGCCGCCGCGGGTAAGGATCGCGGGCGTGCGCCTCTTCGACAAGGACCTCCCGCTGTCCGCCATGGCGGAGCGGAGCTTCGGCTACCGCGACAACTACTTCCAGCTCGCCTTCGCCGGCATCGAGCATGCCGCGCCCCACCGGCTGCGCTACCGCTACCGGCTCGCCGGGCTCGACCGCGGCTGGACCGAGACCGACCGCGGCTCCGTCCAGTACACGAACCTCGACCCGGGGCAATACCGCTTCGAGGTCCAGGCGGCGAGCGGCACGGGGCCGTGGAGCGCGCCGGCCGCCCTGCCGTTCGCGATCCAGTCCCCGATCTGGCGGCGCTGGTGGTTCGTGCTCCTCGCGGCGCTGGCGCTCGGCTCGGCCGTGGCCTCGGTCCTGGCGCTGCGGGTGCGCCAGCTCCTGGCGCTCGAGCGGCTGCGCACGGCCATCGCGGCCGATCTCCACGACCACATCGGCGCGGGGCTGACCGAGATCGCGATCCTCTCCGAGATCGTGGCGCACCGGACGGGGGGAGCGGCTCCGGAGATGGGCAAGGTCGCGGACACGGCCCGCCAGCTCCTCGACAAGATGAACGAGATCGTCTGGCTGGTGAACCCGCGGCGCGACAGCCTGCACGACCTTTTCGTGCGGCTCAAGGACTCCTACTCCGAGCTCTTCTCCCACGCCGGAGTGCTCTTCCGCGCCACCAACCTCAGCCTGTTCGAGCGCGTGCGCCTGCCCATGTCCTACCGCGAGAACCTCTACCTGATCTTCAAGGAGGCCCTCAACAACTCGCTGCGCCACAGCGGCTGCCAGGAGATCGAGCTCTCCGTGGCGCTCCAGGGCAGGCGGCTGGAGGTCGTGCTGCGCGACGACGGCCGCGGCTTCGACGCGGTGGAGGGCCGGAGGGGCAACGGCCTCGACAACATGAAGAGCCGGGCCGAGCGGATCGGCGGCCGGCTCTCGATCGAGGCCGGGCAGGGGGCCGGCACCGCGATCCGCTTCGTCGGCGCGCTGCCGTAGCCCGGCTCCTGATACCCTTCCGGGCGATGATCCGCGTCGCCCTGGTCGAGGACAACGACACCATCCGTCTCGGGCTGGCCGCGCTGATCGACGGCACGGCGGGTTTTCAGTGCGCGGGCTCCTGGGGCTCCTGCGAGGAGATGCTGACCGAGCTGCGGGAGGTGCGCCCGGGCGTCCTGCTCATGGACATCGGCCTGCCCGGCATGTCCGGGATCGAGGGGCTGCGCCGCGCCAGGGCGCTGCTGCCGGACCTGAACGTCCTGATCCTCACGGTCTACGACGAGAACGACCTGGTCTTCGAAGCGCTCTGCGCGGGCGCCTGCGGCTACCTGGTGAAGAAGACGCCGCCCGCGCGGCTCCTGGAGGCGATCCAGGAGGCCCACGGCGGCGGCTCGCCCATGAGCTCGCACATCGCGAGGAAGGTGGTGAACCTCCTGCGCCAGACCACGGCGGAGCCGAAGGCGAGCCCGGTCGACGGCTACGTCGATCCCAGGAAAGGGGAAGAGGAGCCGCTCCTCACCGCGCGCGAGCGCGACATCCTGAACGGTCTCGCCGGCGGCAACAGCTACCAGGCGCTCGCCAGGTCGCTCAACATCAGCACCGACACGGTGCGCTTCCACATCCGCAACATCTACCGCAAGCTGCACGTCCACTCGCAGTCCGAGGCCGTGGCGAAAGCCCTGCGCAAGGGAATCATCTAGTGCCCGCCTACCGCGACGACCTCTCCTACATCCACCACGTCGGCTTCGGCGGGTTGGCCGGCGGCGCGGCTCCCGGTCTGATCGGCCTGCTCCGGGAGGCCGGCATCCAGGAGGGGCTCGTTGTGGACCTCGGATGCGGCAGCGGTGTCTGGGCGCGCGAGCTTACGGAGGCGGGCTACGAGGCGCTCGGGATCGACAGCTCGGCCGCGATGATCGAGCTGGCCCGCTCGGTGGCTCCGCTGGCGCGGTTCGTCCAGGCCTCGCTCTTCGACGCCGAGCTGCCCCGGTGCGACGCGGTGACCGCCCTCGGCGAGCCCTTCAGCTACATCCCGGACGGCATGGACGCGCCGCCGCCGCTCGCGGACCTCCTCGAGCGGGTGGCGCAGGCTCTACGCCCCGGCGGTCTCTTCGTGTTCGATCTCGTCGTCCGCTCCGGCCACCGGCCCATGACCTACCGCACCTGGCAGGAGGGCGAGGACTGGGCCGTGCTGGTCGAGGTCGCTGAGGATCTCCCAAAGAGCCGGCTGACGCGCGAGATCGTCACCTTCCGCCGCCTGGGCGAAACCTGGCGGAGATCGCAGGAGAAGCACCGCGTGGCCACCTTCGACCGGGCCGGAATCGAGCGGGAGCTGCGCCGCGCGGGCTTCTCGGTCCGCGCCTCCCGGAAGTATGGTGACTGCGAGCTGCCTCCGCGCCGGCTCGCGTTCCGCGCAAGGAGATTAAAATGACTCGTCCGGAATTCGAGGCCATGCTTCAGTCCCTTGCCCGGGGCTGGGCGGAAAAGGATTACGAGAAGGTGGCGAGCTTCTATGCCGAAGACGTGCGCTACCTCGATCCGACCCGCTACAGCTTCGCGTCGCGGGCCGAGCTCCTGGAGTTCTTCCGGGGCGAGGATTCCGAGGAGAGCACGGTCTGGCACAACGTCGTCTTCGACGAGGAGCGACAGCTCGGAGCGGCGGAGTACACCTACCAGGGGACCCACCGCTACCACGGCACCGTCTGGATCCAGCTCCGCGGAAATCTCATCGCCCTCTGGCGGGAGTACCAGCACGTCTCCCACCTGGAATGGGAAGAATTCTGGGCCGGAACGGTGCGCAACTGACTACGGGTTGACGATCGTGTTGCCCGGCTTCCGGGGCGGATCGTTGCGGGGGCGCTCGGGGACGGGGGGATTCTCATTGAACTCGGGCGCCAGCTCGCGGTTGATCGCCGCCCACTCGGGTGACTCGTCCTCGTTCTCGACGATGGCGCCGATGGGGCACTCCGGCAGGCACAGACCGCAGTCGATGCAGACCTCCGGATCGATGATCATGAACTCTTCGCCCCGATATTCGCCAGGCTTGATGCAGTCCACCGGACAGACGGAGACGCAGGTGGCATACCGCTCGCCGAGGCACTTTTCCGTGATGACGTAGGACATGGCTTTCCGCTCTCCTGCCCGGGTCCGCAATCGGCGCCCGGGGCGGCTAACTGGTGTGAGCGCAACTCTAAAGAGAACGGCGCCGAGCGTCAACCGGGGGCCGGCCACTGCCGGGTCCCCGGCTTGGTGCTTTCGTTGCTGGAATACTCCGGGAAGATCAGGAGTTGACGAGTCTGCCTGGCCAGTCGTTTGGCAAGGCATCTCTCGAAAACCCGCAGCTCTCCTCCGCGACCCTCAAGGGCAATCGGGCGGAGCTGTGTCCAGGAGATACAACGGGTATGACTCCAAAGCTTCTCAAGCCTGGGCTCCAGGCCCTCCTGCTCTCGTTCGCGGTCTTCGCTGCGGCCCCTGCCATGGCCGACCAGATCGACGACGCCGGCTTCTTCGTGCGCCAGCACTACCTCGACTTCCTCGAGCGCCCCGCGGACTCCTCCGGCGAGGCGTTCTGGACCGGTGAGATCACGCAGTGCAACGGCGAGCCGTCCTGCGTCGCCGGCAAGCGGATCGACGTCGCGATGGCCTTTTTCTTCTCGGGCGAATTCATCGATCTCGAGCAGCAGCGGGACCCCCAAGGCCGCCGCCGGCTGGATGGCAGCGTCCGCAACACCGCCGACTACAACGAGGCCTTCGTGGACGCCGCCTACCGCCGGTATTGGAAGGTCCAGCGGCCCGCCACGGACACGCTCCTGACCTATCTGAACAACGGCATCCCGAACGCCGACTACAACAAGGTGATCCGGGACTTCATCACCGACTCGCGCTACCGCGGACGGTTCGACAACACCCCCTACAGCAACACGCTGGACGCGAACCGCAACCGCCTGTTCAACGACTGGGCGGCCCGCAACGGCCAGTCCAATGTTTGCCAGGCCTGGGCGAACCTCAACTGCGAGGCCAAGGGCGCCTTCATCACCCTGACCCACCGTCTCCAGGTCTCCTACCTCGCGGACGGCAAGACGCCGCTCGACCACGTGGACGCCCTGTACGCGATCCTCGGGAACCCCGGCGAGTGCGGTGGCGACGCCAACCGGATCTTCGCCTCCATGGACGACTACCTCTGGTACGTCATGGCCTACTCGAACGTCGGCTACGTCATGTCCGTCGACCAGAACGGCAACAACTACTGGACGCAGAGCAACGACCTGGCGGGTCCCCACGATCCGTTCGACGCCAGCGACATGACCGTCTACGGCCACCCGCGGGGGCAGACGCACTTCTGGATCTCCGACGAGGGCTTCTGGACGCCCGTCTGGCACACCGGCGTGCCCGGCATCGTGGACGCCAACATGCTGGAGTTCGATCAGGACTACGACTGGAACCACCCGTCGAGCACCGAGTGCACCTATGACACCGACGGCTGCGACACCTGCAAGGCGGGGACGAACAAGGCCGGCTTCTCGGACGGCACGGGGCGGATGATCTACGGCCGCCAGCACCCGCTCATCCCGGGCTGGTTCAGCGGTCCGGATTACGAGTGGGCTCCCCTCGGCTGCGAGCGGCAGTGGTGCGGCGGCTGCAACACCTGCGAGGCGAAGACCTCCTCGGGCTACCAGCTCGGCTACCGCGCCACCTCGTGCTCGCAGGTCCCCTGCGGCCCGAACACCAGCTACTCCTGCACTCTCGACGGCGGCAAGAAGACCTGCAGCTATCCCAACGGCTGGGTCCCGGCCAACTGAGCACTCTCCTCGGTGATCCAAGGGCGGCTGCGGTCTCAGGACCGCCGGCCGCCCTCCCGTACCTTACGGACAGGTGGCGAACGCGTTCGTGTCCTGGACGGGCACGAAGGGCTTGCCCTGCGGATTGAAGTACTGGCGGACGTGGCCGGTATGGTTGTCCGTCACCTTGATCAGCACCTCGACGTCGGTCAGGCCGCTCGCGAAGACCCAGTAGCGGTCGAAGCCGCCGCAGGCGTTCAGCACCTTGACGGTCAGCTCGACGTTGTCCGGGTCGAAAAACCAGAAGCTGCCCGAGTCGCTGCCGAGGCTGTCGGCCGTGGCGGAGCCGTGAGCGCTCGCCGTCTGCCAGGTCGCCTCGACCTTGAAGCGGCCTCCCGTGAGGCAGAGCGCGCTGGGACTGGAGACGCACGGGCCGGGCTCCGCGTGCGGCGTGAGGAAGTTGAAGAACACGTGCTCGGCGAGAGCACGGCCGCTCGCGAGCCCCACCTTGTTGTCGAACTGCCAGTGGATGCCGCCGTAGATCCGGCTCTGCCCGGCTTCCTCGGCGGCCTGGGAGAGCCGCGTGAACGAGCGGGTCACCCCGGGGAGGCCGTCCGATGTGGTGGAGAAGGAGATCTGGTCGGTGCCCAAGATCAGCCCCAGGACGCGGGCGCTCGAGCCGCTGAAGGTGCTGTGCCCCGAGGTGTAGGAGGGGAACGGCGGCGTCGCGATCAACGGCAGCCAGTCCGGATCGGCCGTGGTGGCGGGGTTGCCGTCGGTGTCCGCGTGCTGGATGCCGGTCACCGGCCGCCAGTTGTTGTAGGCGTACTTGTGGTCCCAGGAGACGATCGCCGCGTCGGCGCCGGTGATGGCGAGGAGGGCGAAGAGCCGGGCGTTGTCGAGCAGGCCGAGGTGCTTTTCCTGCGCGATCCCCTGGGCGATGACGTGCCAGTGGCCGGGCGGCGTGGCCGTGCCGCCGCCGTCCGCCCAGAACAGGGCGATCTGCGTCTGATCGGCCGTGCGCGCCGCGCTGTTGACCCGGCCGAGGCTCTCGACTTCCTGGAACGCCGCCGTGTACTCGGAGGCGAGCGGGGTCGGCGGCGCACCCTGCCGGAACTGCGAGCCGCTCGTCATGGCCCAGGGCAGGACGTTCGGCCAGTTCGGCAGCAGCGCCGGCGCGAAGGCGGGCGGCGTCGCCGTCCACCAGTTGGCTCCGGTCGGCGCTGCGTAGTCGACGACGGTGCCCGCGCCGTCGTCATGGCGGGCGGCGAGGATCTGCGCCGCGACCGACTCGCCCCACACGATGCCGGAGGTCTTCTCGGGGCCATCGGGGATCGCCGCAAGAGAAGTGGCGAGGGCCGCGTCGAAGGCCGCCCTCTGGATGGGGAACAGGTCGAGCAGCGCCGCATGGGCCGCTGCCGCGGCGGCGGCCTCGAGCGAGATGGGGGAGAAGAATTCGACAGGCTGCACGAGGTACGGCTCATAGGCGCCGCCGTTGGCGCTGTTGATCGCATCGAACATCGCCGTGTGGACGCAGGCGAGCGCGCGCGAGGCTTTCGGCGGCGGCGTCTTGTCCGCCCGGATGGCGTTGAGGGCGACCTTGTTCCAATCCAGGATCACGTCCGCATGTCCGGGCGCCGCGAGCCCCAGCAGCAGGGCCAGGCCGGCGCCGATGGCAGCTTTCCTCAACATGGTTTCCTCCTCAGATCCTCAGAAGCGGACGTTCGTTCCCAGGGAAAAGCCCTGGGTCTCGCCCGAGTTGCGGCCGTCGAGTGTCGTGAAGCCTAGCACGCTGAATCCCCAGCGGTCGCCGAGCCGCGCGTAGAGCTTGGCGCCGGCGCGGCTGTACTCGTCCTTGTTGCTCGGGAACGTGAAGCCCGGATCGCCGATGTCCGTGCCGTCGCGGGCGGTGAGCTGCGAATAGAAACCGATCCAGGTCAGGGCCCCGGTGGTGAAGCCGAGCTCGGTGTAGAGGGGGATGCCGTCCGGGGCATCGTCGCCGCGCAGGTCGTAGCCCACCTGCTGGGAGAAGTAGAACGCGCCGGAGTTGAACAGGTACACCAGGCGGGCGAGCGCGTCCGTGGTGCCGTCGCCCAGGTCCACCGGCAGGTTCGCCTCGTAGTCCGAGAGGGGGGTGCGGACGCCGCCCGCGGCCACCAGGCTGTGCGGCCCGGAGTTGAGGAAGCGGTACTTGAGAAGGACGGACAGGTCCTGAAGGCCGCTGTCCTCGAAGCCGCCCAGCCCGTCGGATTCGGCATCCACGTGGGCGACGTTGCCCACCAGGGCGAGGTCGTCGGTGAAGCCCCAGTCGAACCAGAGGGAGAGGCTGGTGATGTCGACCTCCCCTACGCCGGGATCGGAGACCTTGGTCTCACCCACCCAGAACTCGTCGTAGCCCTCCGAGGTGAAGGAGAAGGCCAGATCCCCTCCGCCCCGGGCGGGTAGGAATCCGGTGATGTCGAGGGCGCCGGCCGAGGACGGCAGGAGGAGGGCCAGGAGCAGAACGCACGACACAACGGACCAGGAAGCCGCTTGTGATCTCACGTCTCACCTCCAGTTCAAAAAGGATCTACTTCGCTATAACGCAGGAGTATACGCAGTTTTGAAGTTCCAGCAATAGAAGGGAGGGACGGGCTTGCCCAGGCCCGTCCCCGTGTTGCGGTGTCAGTCTGTCTTGCGGGAGGCCGCGACGGCCTGGTTGACGTAGGTCATGATCCCGGGATCGAGGCCGGTGCGCTGCTGCGCGGAGGGCTCGTTCCGGTAGAGGTTCTTCACCGACTGCGCGATGCCGGGATCGCCGCCGGTGAACTCCTGCACCAGCTCCATCCAGCGCTTGGACAGGCGCTGCATGGTCTCGCTCGCCGGGTCCGTGCCCTTGTCCATCTCGGCGCGGACCTGCGCGATGAGCTGCGGCCACTCCTGCTCGACCTGGCGGATGTGCTCCTCGCCGAGCATCTTCTTGCGCTCCTCCAACTGCTGGAGCTGCTCCGGGGTGTAGTACTTCTCGAACATGTTCATTACCTCCATGGTTTCGAGGAATTCCTCGACGGAGACCACCTCCGACGAGCGCAGCCGCTCCGCCATCGTCTCCAGCCGGCTGCACAGCCTGCGCTGCAGCTCGATGCCGTCCCGGAGACGCGCGATGTGGAGCTCGAGGACGCGCGGGAGCGAGAGCTCGGGTTTCGCCAGGCTGTCGCGGATCTCGTCCAGGGAGAACCCGAGCTGCCGCAGGGAGAGGATCTGCAGCAGGCGGGCGATGTCCTCCCCGTCGTAGAGCCGGTAGCCGGACGCGCTCCGCTGCGACGGCGTGAGCAGCCCGATCTCGTCGTAGTGATGCAGCGCGCGGACGGTCAAGCCCGTCTGCTTCGCCAGCTCTCCCACCTTCCACAGGCGCATCGCTTGCGCTCCTTTCTGCCTTTATGGGGCGAATACCGGGCGGATACCGGGCGGCCACGAACGTCAAGGTACAGCCTCACGTTGCGTGAGGGTCAACCCCCCTTGTGCTATACTGACTCAACTATATGTCCCGAGAGCTGTACCAGGCCGAGATCCGGCGGTTTTACGACGAAGGCTTCCTCATCGTGGAGAAGCTGTTCTCGCGCGGCGAGGTCGCGGCGCTGGGAGAGGCCGCGGAGCGGCTGCGCGCGGTGGGCCGCGAGATCGCCAGGGACCTCTCGGACTGTGAGGGTGAGACCAAGGTCGAGCATGAGGGCAGCCAGTTCGTCTTTGGAAACCACCGGCTGCTGCGGGTGGTCTGGGCGGGCGGCTGCGAGCCGGCCTTCCTCTTGAACGGCCGCGATCCGCGCCTGACCGCGATCGTCGCCCAGCTCTTCGACTCGGACAAGGCGGTCCACCTGCTCAACCAGCTCCATGCCAAGTACCCGAACGACGGCCTGGAGTTCGAGCCCCACCAGGACAGCGAGCACCGCCGCTACGGCACTCCCGAGTGGCAGGATGTGGACGGCCGCGGCAGCTACATCCAGACCGTGGTGGCGATCGACGACACCACGCCCGACAACGGCCCCCTGATCTTCTATCCCCGGACGGGGCAGAGCGGGCACCTCGATCCCGCCTCGGTGCGGAGCCGTTTCAAGGGTCAGCCCGGCGTGCCGGCGCTGCTCGCCGCGGGGAGCGCCGCCTTCTTCGGCCCCTACGTGGTCCACCGCAGCGAGGAGAACCGCGGCTCCGCCCCCCGGCGCATCGCGATCAACGGCTTCGCCCTTCCCGGCGCCAACTCCCGCGAGTACTTCGGCTCCGGCACGGGCGTGCCGGTCAGCCTCTCCTGAAGGACCTCAAGGACACCAAGGACACCAAGGACTTCAAGGACAGGGTCCTTGGTGTCCTTGAGGTCCTTGGTGTCCTTTCCGATCGGCCCCCGCACGGTCATGCGGGGGCCTGTGCCTGGTTCTACCTGACTGTGCAGTTGTGAGGGCCGGCGCGCGCCCCTATCCTGGCTCCATGAACGGCAAGATCCTTCTGGTCCCGCTGATCCTGGGCCTGTTCGCGGCGGTGCCGGAGCAGGAGCTGAAGAGCCTGGAGCAGGCGCGGAGCGAGGCCATCCGCACCGGCGACCTCGCGACCCTGGGCCGCATCTACGCGGACGACTTCCAGGGCGTCACGACCACCGGCGTGCCGGTGGACAAAGAGAAGCTGATGTCGGTCTTCCGGTCCGTGGACCCGCGCGTAACCTACGCGAACGAGGACATCCGGGTCCGGGTGATCGGTCAGGTCGCGCTGGTCTCCGGGCTGGTGACCGGACGGGCCGAGGGCGAGGTGGTCAGCGCTTTCCGCTATCTCCACGTCTACATCCAGCGGGAGGGACGATGGCGACTGTCGACCGGCCAGTCCACGAACGTCTCTCAGCGCTGACCTCGCCCGCCGTGCGCGAGCGCCATCCCCCGGGCCTCGCGGTGCTCTTCGCCACGGAGATGTGGGAGCGGTTCAGCTTCTACACCATGCTCGCGATGTTCACCCTCTATCTCCAGGATCCCGCACAGGGCTTCGGCTGGAGCACGGCGCGGGCGACGCGGGTATATTCGATCTATCTCGCGTTCGTCTACTTCAGCCCGCTCGTCGGCGGCTGGATCGCGGACCGCCGGCTCGGCTACCGGCGCTCGGTGGCGGTGGGCGGCGTGTTCTTCATGATCGGCCACCTGCTGCTCGCGTTCCGCTCCGTGCCGGTCCTCTACGCCGCGCTCGCCTGCCTGGTGATCGGCAACGGCTTCTTCAAGCCCAACGTCTCGGCCATGGTGGGGAAGCTCTACCCGGAGGGGAGCCCGCTCAAGGACCGCGCGTACAACGTCTTCTACATGGGGATCAACGTCGGCGCCTTTCTCGCCCCGCTGGTCGCGGAGGTGGTGCGGAAGCGCTTCGGCTATCACCCGGCGTTCGCCGTGGCCGCGGGCGGCATGGTGCTTTCTCTGCTCGTGCTCGGGACGTTCCGGCGCACCCTCGATCCGGCGGAGCGGAGCGGGGGAGAGGCGGGTCCCGTGGCTCTGCACCCGATCGATCAGGTTTCCGACCGCCGGCGGCTCGGCGGGCTGCTCGCCGTCTTCGCGATCGTGATCGTCTTCTGGATGGCCTTCCACCAGAACGGCTCGACCTGGACCTACTGGGCCAACGA
>Ga0268265_10000594_pt1 | contig 36381 bp, 26 predicted proteins | sample KBSSwiS52_FD_190355 | JGI IMG/M metagenome (GOLD analysis project Ga0268265, IMG submission 190355) | Switchgrass rhizosphere microbial communities from Kellogg Biological Station, Michigan, USA - KBS Switchgrass S5-2 (SPAdes) (version 2) | ecosystem: Host-associated > Plants > Roots >...
ACCAACCCGAAACGGCGTCTCCGTGGGGCCACGTCGCTGCGCTCCATGGCCGGGCCTCCGCGGAGGCACGCCTACGCACCCAGCTCGGTCGCCCGCCGCTGCACGTCACCAACCCGAAACGGCGTCTCCGTGGGGCCACGTCGCTGCGCTCCATGGCCGGGCCTCCGCGGAGGCACGCCTACGCACCCAGCTCGGTTGCGTGCCGCTGCACGTCACCACTTCACAGCGTGCCAGAAATATCATCCGGCTGCGGCGGGCTCCCCAGCAGGCTGCCGGGCTGTGAGTGGGCGCGCCCGTGGGGCGACCAGTAGCGAAAGGGTGAAGAGGGCGGCGAGGGTGAGGACGATGGCGCCGCCGGCGGCGACGTCCCACTGGGCGCTGACAGCGAGGCCTACGACGCCTGCGGTCACGCCGAGGGCCATCGACAGGGCGGTCATCGGGCCGGTACGGGCGCACCACAGCCGTGCGGTGGCGGCCGGGCCGACGATCAGCGCGATCGCCATGATCGTGCCGACGGCGGGCACCGTCGTCACCACTGTCACCTCGACGGCCACCAGCACCACCAGGTCGAGCAGCCGGGCCGGGTAGCCGCCGGCGGCGAGCGCCGTCGGGTCGAAGGCGCCGAGCAGGAGTTCCTTGCGCAGCGCGGCGAGCACCACGAGGACGACCGCGGCGGCGGCGGCGCTGATGGCGAGGTCGGTCGTGTCGACCGTGAGGATGGAGCCGACGAGGAACGCTGTCAGGTCTTTGGTGAAGCCGTCCTGGGCGGACATCAGCGCGACACCGAGCGCGAACCCGCCGGACAGGACGACGCCGGTCACGCTGGACAGGTCGCGCCCGCCGCGGCCGGCCGGAGCGGCCGAAGGCAGCGCCCCGCTGCCGCCGCGCGCCCCGGACACCGCCGCGACCATGCCGACGACGAGCAGGCCGAAGATGCCGGCGCCGAGGACGAGGTGCACGCCCAGCAGGGCGGCGACCACGACGCCGGGGAAGGTCGCGTGGGTGAGCGCGGTGGTCAGGAAGCTCAGCCGGCGCAGCACGACGTGTACCCCGACGGCTCCGCAGAGGATGCCGACGAGCACGGCCTCGGCCAGGGCACGGCGGGTGTAGCCGTCACCGAGGGTCTCCCACAGCCTCATCGCGGTCCCACTCCGATCTCGGCGACCGGCGGCGGGGCCACAGTCGCTGTGGCCTCGTCCGCGGAGGCCGTGTGGCGGCGCCGGAGGCGGACGGAGCGGACCAGAGATACAGCGAGCGCAAGCAGGTAGGCGGCGACGAGGACGAGCACGACGGTCGCGCCGGTCGCGAGCCGGATGCCGTGGTCGACCGAGACCTGGTAGCTGACCAGCAGGCCGAGCCAGCCGCTCGCCATCCCCAGCGCCGCGGCGACGACCGTGATCACGATGATCCGGTCGGACAGCAGCCGCGCCGCCGCGGCCGGGACGACGATCAGCGCGATCACCAGGACCGTGCCGACCGCGCGCACCGCCGCGACGACGACGAGCGCGATCGCCAGGTTCAGCGCGAGGTCGAGTGCGGCCACCCGGTACCCGGCTGCCCTGGCCGATTCGGGATCGAACGCGACCAGCAGCAGTTCCTTGCGCAGCGCGGCGAGGATCGCCAGCACGATGCCGGCGACGACGGCGGTCGCCACGATGTCCGAGGTGCGCACGGTGAGCACCCTGCCGAACAGGAACGCCGTCAGGTCGGCCGTGTACGACGAGCGCCGCGACACCAGCACGACACCGATCGCGAAGAAGCCGGTGAGCAGGATCGCCAGCGCCGAGTCTTCCGCCACCCGTCGGGTGGCGGCGAGCAGGGTGAACAGCCCGGCGGCGACGCAGGCGACCACGAGGGCGCCCGGGAAGATCCCCGACTGCCCGCCGATCAGGAAGCCGACGACGACGCCGGGAAACGCGGTGTGCGTCAGCGCGTCGGTCAGGAACGCGAGCCGGCGCAGGAGCACGAACACCCCGACGACGGCCGCGAGCCCGCCGAGCAGCAGGAGCTCGACCAGCGCTCTGGTGAGGTAGGGACGCTCGAACGGCACGACCAGCAGGTGGGTCATTGGGTCACGTCCGTCCTCGTGCCCGTCCACATGCCCGTTCTCATGGACGGGCCACGATGACCCCGTGGGCGCCCAGCTCCACGGCCGCGCCGCCGTAGGTGGCGCGCAGCAGGTCGGGGGTGAGGGTCGCGGCCGGCGGGCCGAAGGCGAACTGGTGCCGGTTGAGCAGGCAGACGTCGTCGCAGGCCAGGTGGGCGAGCGCCAGGTCGTGCGTCGAGATCACCACAGCGGTGCCGGCGGACGTCAGCCGTGCGAGCGCCGCGAGCAGCGCGTCCTGAGAGACGGCGTCGACGCCGTTGAACGGCTCGTCGAGCAGCAGCAGCCGCGGCCGCGCCGCGATCGCACGGGCCAGCAGCACTCGCTGGCGCTGGCCGCCGGACAACGTCCCGAACCGGTCGGCGGCGCGGTGGGCGAGCCCGACCGTGGCGAGCGCCTCCGCCGCGGCGGCCCGGTCGGCGGCGCCTGGCCGGCGGACCCAGCCGATCCGCCGGTAGCGCCCCATCAGCACCACCTGCGCGACGGAGACCGGGAAGTCGGCGTCGAGGGTGTCGGCCTGCGGAACGTAGCCGACCTCACGGCGGGCCCGCGCCGGCGCCTGGCCCAGCACGGTCACCGAACCGGAGATCACCGGGACGAGGCCGAGCACCGCCTTGATCAGGGTCGACTTGCCGGCGCCGTTCGGGCCGATCAACGCGACCGTACGACCGGCGGGCACCCGGCCGTTCACCCGCTCCAGCGCCGGGGTGCGGCCGTATGCGACGGTCGCGTCCGCGAGTACCAGCGCGTCCGGCACCCCGGCGGCTGGCTCGGCGGGGCTGGCCGCCTCGGCGGGCTGCGCGGTCCAGACCGGCCCCGGCGGGGCGGTCGGCCGGCGGTGCGGCGCCGAGAAGTCGTCGGCGACGACCGCCTCCGTCGCCACGGCCGGCCTCGCCGCGGCGACCGGTCCACCCATCGATCCAGCCGCGGCGACCGAACCGGCCGCGGCGACGGCCACCGGCTCGGTCAGCGCGGCCAGCCCGAACCGCGGCGTCGCGACCCGCGAGCCCGGCGGAGGGTTCGAGGCCGGCCGCGCGTCGGAACTCATAGCGGCCTCGGAACTCATAGCGGCCACGGTATGCGCCCGGTCGTTGGGCGACAGCAGACGGTCCGCCCCGAGCCCACCCCCACCGGACGAAACCCCGCGCTTCACCGAAGCGCTCCGACAATGGCGTCGGTGTTGTGCTGTTCGGCCTTCAGGTAGGTGTCGCCGGCCGATCCTGCCGGGCCGAGGGAGTCAGCGTAGAGCGAGTTCTCACCGGCGACGACCGTCACGCCGGCCTCGCGTCCGATCGTCTCGGCGGTTTTGGGCGGCAGGGACGACTCCGAGAACACCGCCTTGACCCCGGTTGACTTGATCTTGGTGACGATCTGCTGGATGGCGCGCCCGGACAGCTCGGCGGAGGTGTCGAAACTGGGGATGATCGAGCCAACGTAGGTGATCCCGTAGCGGGCGGTGTAGTAGCCGAACGCGTCGTGGTTGGTGACCAGCAGCCGCCGGTCTGCCGGGATCGTCGCGAATGCGGCCTCCTGGCGGCGATCGAGCGCGTCCAGCTCGGCCGAGTAGGTCGCCAGGTTGGCCTCGTAGGCCTTGGTGCGCGCCGGATCGGCTCGGGCGAAAGCGCGCTCGACGCCCGTGACCATGATCTTGGCGTTGCGCGGGTCGTGCCAGATGTGCGGGTCGCGCTCGCCCGCCTCGTCGCCGGTGCCGGTTCGCAGGGTCACGCCGTCGGCCATGACCACCCGGGTGCCTTCGAAACCCGCGGCCGAGACTGCGTCGTCGAGCCAGGACTCCAGCCCGACGCCGTTGGTGACCAGGACGTCGGCCGTGGCGATGGCGTCCAGGTCTGCCGGCGACGGCTCGTAGTCGTGTGGGTCGACGTTGGGCTTGATCAGCTGGGTGACATCGACCAGGTCACCCCCGATGACTCGGCTGAAGTCGCCGGCCTGGGTGGTCGTGGCGACTACGTGCAGCCGCCCGTTCTGGGCACCGCCGCCGACGGCGCCGCCGTCGGCGGTGTCGGAGCCGCAAGCCGCGAGCGCCGTTGCCAGACCGAGCGCGGCCAGCGCGCCAGCCACCGCGTTCGTGCGCGGTCGGCGTCTTCTGGGCATGGGGGGCCGACCGGCGGACGTGCACACCTCACGGGGACGCATGCCCGTAATGAAAACCGTTTCGGATTGTGCTGTCAAACGGGCCGTGTGCCGCCGATCTGTGCGGCGCAGCGAGCGCCGGGTGGGCTACCAGGCGAAACGGCGACGTCTCGTCCTTGCCAGGCTGGTCCGCCGCTATCGGAGCGGGTCAGCCGCTGTCGGACAGAAGACGGCGAAGCTCCAGGCCCAGCGAGCGCGGCTCGGTGAGCGGCTGACGGAAGGTCACCCGTACCTCGTCCGCGCCGTCCGGACCGATCTGCCACAGCGTCAGTCCCGTCCGGTCGAGCCCACCGGCCGCGACGCCGATGACCGCCGCCAGATCCGTCGGGTCGGCGAGCCGGCCAACCTCGGCCGGGCCAGTCTCTCGGCCCACGCCCGCGGCGGCGCCCAAGCCGAGGGCGCCGCTCATGCCCGCCGCCGGACCGGCGACACTGTCCCCCACCGCGCCGCCGAGCGCGCCGGACGCCGGGGACGGCTGCACGACCGCGACCGGCCGCCCATGGACGGCGATCTGGCGTAGCTGATCGGCGTGCGCGACATTCAGGTGCTCCACGAGGTCGGGCGCGTACGCGGCGATCAGGTCCGGCTCGGCGAGCGCGTAGGCGGCCAGGTCGACCCGGCGTCCGTTGGCCGTCGACGGCCAACGCGGCTCGGTGCCGCGACCGGGCTCCGCCAGCTGCGAACCGGCGACTCCGTGGCGGCGACCGCGCGGCGCTCCGGGCTCGGCCGCACTGGGCAGGCACAGCAGGACGTCGTCGACCGACAGCGCCACCGCCGCGAGCTCGCCCGCGCCGCACGGCGGCACCTCGACCGTCAGACCCGGCCCAGCGATCCGGCGGGCCACCTGCTCGGCACTGCCCGGCACCGTCCGCAGCTGCCCCGCGAGCACGAGCCGCTCGCCGCCCGCGCCGGGCACGTCGATGCGGCACCGCCGCGACGAGGCTGCCGCCGAGCGGATAGGCGGGCTGCCGGCGCCGACCAGCAGCAAAGGCTCGCCGCCATCGTCGATCAGGCCGGTCCAGCCCCGCACCCGCGGCCCCGGCAGGGTCAGCAGCGCGTGCCGACCTCCAGCCAGGACCGTGCGCGCACGGACCGCGAGCTGGGACATCGCCTCGTCCGGTTCCTCCGGTAGCATCGAGCTCCTCCCATCATCAAGTAAGCCTTACTTAAGTAGATCCCCTCTCTCCCGTCAAGCAAAGGCATGCTCGCGCCGGACGGGCGACAGCCGCGCGGTCGGCAGACGTCCGCGTCCGCCCGCCTCCGACCCGTACGCGCACGGCCACGGCCACGCCACGGCGAGGCGGTGTTGACAACTACCCGATGCCAACGGGGCCCGCGTGTCTCAAGGTCCTGGCAACTACGGGCCGGACACTGGTAGTGCTCCGGGGCGCGGACGGAGGATTCTAGGCTGGAATGGCCGGCCTACGGCGGCCGGCCTACGGCCCCGGCCCGGGGTCGGCACGTGGTTCACGGCCCGGGTCTGGCACGCGGTTACACGGCCCGCTGCCGTCCCGGATGGCAAGGCGTCGAGAGAGTCGGTCCGTGCCGTGCAGGTCGACGGCACGGCGAGGAGGTACAGGTGATCTTCAAGTTGGTCGGGGACGGCCGCCCGTACCCCGACCACGGGCTCGGCCAGCGCGACTGGGCGAAGATCCCGCCGCGTCAGGTCCGGCTCGACCAGTTGGTGACCACGAAACGGGTCCTCGCGCTGGACCTCCTGCTCGACGAGGACTCGACCTTCTACGGCGACCTGTTCCCCCACGTCGTCGAGTGGGACGGCACCCTCTACCTCGAGGACGGGTTGCATCGAGCGGTGCGGGCCGCGCTGCAGCAGCGCACTTCCATCCACGCCCGCGTCTACCCCATGTCCGCAACACGCTCGGCGCCCGCTTCCCCCGCCGACTCGGCCGGCACTCCGTACCCGGCGCCCTAAGCCACTGTCGGCGCACAGTCGGCCGGTGACGGCGCTTCGGCACTGCACCAAAGCGACCACCATCCCAGCGTCGGATCAGACCGACCATCGCCTTGGTCCCGCACCCCGGTCCAGCTCGAGGAGGGCGCCCTGGGCGCCCGACCGATCTGGGCGCGTCCAGCGCCCAGATCGCTATTTGCCCGGGTAGGTGTAGACGACGAAGCGGTCGTCGTCGACCTTGGCGAAGACGTAGCGGGGGCACGCCTTCGCGGGCCGGTAGGCGGCCACGGGGCGCAGCACCGGCGAACGCATGATCTGCTTCACTCGGCCACCCGCGAGCCGGTTCATCTCGGCCGTGGAGATGTCCGGCGGGTTCTCACGCTGTTCGTAGTACTTGCCGCAGTACTTGATCTCTGGCGGGCGGGACGTCCAAGCCGGCGTATGGAAGATCCACAATAGGTAGAGCTCCCGAAATACGATCACCATCAGCCCGATGATCAGCAGCGAGCGGACGAAGTTCCCGGCTCGGGATGAGGCGAGGACGGGGCTCACAAGACCGGGAGCCTATGGGCATCACGCCCAATTCTGGGTCATGCCCCCCTTGTCCGGCGAGGCGTACCGCACACGGAGCACGCCCCCCGGCCACGCCACCGCCTGATTCGGGCTCCGTGCGTTCGGCTATGGGCAGCGCGACAGGACGTTGAGGGCGCCCGTGCCCGGGAAGTCGAAGGACTGGGCAGGGCACCAGCCGGCCGCGGCCAGGTCGGCGAGCTCCGCCTTCAGGCCCGAGCGATCGTAGACCAGGACGAACAGCAGGATGCGGCCCGGCGGCGGGCCCTGGCGCGCCGCGAGCGCCTTGAGCGCCTCGCCAGCCCCGACCTGGGTCAGAAATATCGTCGAATCCTGCGGCAGGCGTGGGCCGACCCGGCCTGGGGCACCTTCAGGCGGCAGCAGGTACGGGCCGTCGTCGCTGACGTCCATGGCATACAGCCAGCCGGACCGGGCCAACCGGCCACCGACGACCACGACGTCGCCGGGCTGGTAGAGCCGACGGGCCAGCGTCGTCGCGTCGACCGTCAACGCCACCGGCCGGACCTGCGCACGCTCCCGCCACAGCGGCGCCAGCGCGCTCGCGGACGCCACCGGCGTGGCGGCGAGCACCACCAGCACGCCGACCAGCAGCACCCGCCAGCCCCGGCTCAGCACGGCCGGCGCGACGAGTCCCCCGGACCTGCTGGGTGGGGGGGTAGTTGTCGTTGTCGTTGTCACCGTCGCCGTCGTCGTGGCCGCCACCGTCGAGCGGCGGGAACGGGACCGAAGGACGCGGCGGGCGAGGTCGTCGGCGCCCGTGGCGACGACGACGGCCAGCAGGGGGACGAGGAACAGGTTGGTGCGGTTCGCCCCGAAGGGCCAGTAGCGACCGGCGCTCGCGACGAGCGCGAGCACGAGCGCGCCGATGACCGCCGCGAGCAGCCGGCGCCCGTCGCGCCGGCGGGTGAGCACGACGGCGCCGGCGACGACGGCGACCGCGGTGGCCGGGGCGATGAACCAGCCGGCGGCGATGGTGGTGTCGGTCGCCGGGTGCACCAGGTTCGGGTCGTAGCGGTCGACACCGGTCGGCGCGCCGCCGAGAATCCGGACCACCTCGCCCGCGACGAAGCGGACCGCCCCCAGCGGTCCGCGCCCGGCGAGGAACTGGGTGTCCCAGAACCGGCTCTCCCGCTGGCTGGACTGGTGAGCGACGAACAGCGCGGTGTGCAGGCCACAGATCACCAGGGCCGGTGCCGCCGCGAGCGCCGCCGTCAGCGACTCCCGCGGCAACGGCCGCCGGGCGCACGAAAGTAGGCCTCCCGGACCCTTGGCGACGGCCAGCTGGCCCGCTGGCCCGGGCCGCCGTCCTCGTCCGGCCCCCAGCACGTCCGCGGCGGCCAGCGGGATGATGAGGAACGCGGCCGGCACTGAGAACAGCGAGACCAGCCCTGCCGCGGTCCGGGTCGCGAGTGCCCGCCGCCACGGCTCGGCCGCGCCGTCCGATACCACCGGTCGGGAGGATCCGCCGGTCCACAGCCAGACGATGGCGACGGAGGCGAGGGCCTCGACCGAGTAGGGCTTCAGCTGGGTGCCGAGGTCGACGACGACGCCGGACAGCCCGACCGAGGCCGCCGCGAGGCCAGCCGCGACCTGGCCGGCGAACCGACGGGTGAAGCCGTATACGGCCGCCGGAAGCAGGACCAGCGCCACCAGCTCGGGTCCGCGCAGCGCCCAGGCGTGCCAGCCGGCGACGTCACCGACCAGCCGGGTGAGCGCCGCCCAGCCGAGCGCCGACGGTGTGTTCGCGTGCGCGAGTTCGTCCCAGAACGTCGCCGCAGGCTCGGCGAGGAAGTGCGGCCGCCAGATCTCGTCGTACCACAGCGGCCGGTCCAGAAGGACGTGCAGCACGCCCAGCGCGACGGCGACGGCACCGGCGAGCGCCGCCGGCACGGCGACGTCCACGGCCCGCCTAGCCGGGACACGGTTCGTCAGGACACCGCTCGCCGGGACACCGCTCGCGGCTGCTGGTGAAGCTCCGCTCGCCGGCGCGGCGGTGCGCGCCAGGGCGGCGACGCCGCCGGTCTCGCTTGGCGGGTCGTTGAGGACGTCAGACCCGACGTCCACCGCCGCAGGCGAGTTATCCACAGGTCTTGTCCACAGGGCGCCCGTCGCTGTGGAAATCTCGTCCGCTCATGTGGACCACGGTGTCACGCGTCTCTTGCCAGGTGTTCAACCGTCCCGTGTTCCGCTACCCCTTGGCTAGCTCTGCCGGTAGGTCGACAGGAAGTGGTCGATGCGACCGATGGCGGCAGTGAGGTCGTCAACGCTCGGGAGCGTGACGATGCGGACGTGGTCGGGCTTCGGCCAGTTGAAGCCGGTGCCCTGCACCAGCAGGATGTTCTCCGCCCGCAGGAGGTCGAGGACGAACCGCTCGTCGTCGCGGATCGGGTGCACCTCGGGGTCCAGGCGCGGGAACGCGTAGAGCGCGCCGCGCGGCGGCACGCAGGAAACCCCGGGGATGTCGTTCAGCAGCTTCACCACGGTGTCGCGCTGCTCGCGCAGCCGGCCGCCGGGCAGGACCAGGCCGCCCGCGCCCTCGTCGTTCGCCAGCGCGGCGACGACGGCGTACTGGCCGGGCACGTTGGCGCACAGCCGCATGTTCGCGAGGATGTTCAGGCCCTCGATGTAGCTGGAGGCATGCTCGCGCGGGCCGGAGACGACCATCCAGCCAGCGCGGAACCCGGCCAGCAGGTAGGCCTTGGACAGGCCGTTGAACGTCACGCAGACCAGGTCTGGGGCGAGCGCGGCCGTCGAGACGTGCTCGGCGTCGTCGTAGAGGACCCGGTCGTAGATCTCGTCCGAGAAGACCATCAGGTTGTGCTGGCGGGCCAGCTCCACCAGCGCCTCGACCGTCGCGCGGTCGTAGACGGCGCCGGTCGGGTTGTTCGGATTGATCAGCACGATCGCACGGGTGCGCGGGGTGATCTTGGAGGCGACGTGCTTCGGGTCGGGCATCCAGCCCGCCGACTCGTCGCACAGGTAGTGCACCGGTTTGCCACCGCAGAGGCTCACCACGGCCGTCCACAGCGGATAGTCCGGAGCGGGCAGGAGCACCTCGTCGCCGTTGTTGAGCAGCGCCTGCAGCGACATCATGATCAGTTCGGAGACGCCGTTACCCAGGTAGGCGTCGTCCGGGCCGACGCCGACGATGCCCTTGCCGCGGTGGTACTCGGCGATGGCAACGCGCGCCGCCAGAAGTCCCTTGGAGTCGCTGTAGCCCTGTGCGCCCGCGAGGTTCGCCATCACGGCCGCGAGAACCTCGGGCGGGGTCGAGAAGCCGAACGGAGCCGGGTTGCCGATGTTCAGCTTCAGGATCCGCTCGCCTGCAGCCTCCATCCGAGTCGCCTCGTCGAGGATGGGGCCTCGGACGTCGTAACAGACGCCGGCGAGCTTGTCGGACTGGGTGAACTCCATGCCATCCAGGGTAGGCACGTCGTCCACCTGTTATTCACACCCGGTGGCGGCCTCATCCATCACCACCCCCACCGTGTGTGGGCAGCCATGGCTAAATCCATCCGTTTGCCATCGCCTGTCTCACCCATCGTCAACACGCCCGCCAGGCTGGCTGCTACTTTCCGTAATCGCCCAGCGGGCGCCGGCTCCGCGGTACGACCCGGATCAGCCGACGCCGCCTACGGAGGGAAGGGGAGGCTTCGTCGGTTCGGTGGTTCCGGCCACGGGCGGAGCTGACGTGGTGGGACTCACCGTCTCGGTCGGCGACGGCGGCGCGGTGGTGGTAGCGGCTGGCGGAGCTGTGGCTCTCGTCGCGGTCACCGCCGGGGTCGTACGGCTCGCCGACGGCCTGGCCGTGGGTGAGGTTGTCGGCCGGCCGGGCGACGACGGCGCCGATGCCGCGCTCGTCGCCACTCCCGTCGACGGGACGGGCCCGGCCGTAGCCATCGGCAGCGAGAGCCGGGTGGCGAGCGCCGCCCACTGCTCGTCGCCGGTGGTGAGGCCCGTCGCGAGCCGTTCCTGGAGCGTGGCGACGCCGATCCGGGTTCCGTCGAAGAGGTTCCCACAGGCGCTGGCCCCGTCGCCGTAGCCGTCGAGGCCGGCGTCGAAGAGGTTCTGCGCGATGGTGTCGGGGCCCGTCGTCAGAGCCTTGCCCTCGGTCACGTCGTCGCCGAGCCTGGTGCAGGCCGGCTGCAGCGCGGCGCCGTCATCGTCCGCGACATAGGTGCGGATGGCCGCGACGTCGTCGGCCACCCGCTGACGGATGTCGCCAGTCCCGTCGTACCACCGAGCGACCGCGTCGTCGGCGACGGTCGACGCGGCGAACACGCTGTCGGGGGACTCGGACGAACCGGACGACTCTCCGCCGGTGCAGGTGGTCAGCACTCCGGCGGCCGCGATGAGCGCGGCGCCGGCGATGGCGAAGCGGATCCAGATCTGGCTCGGTTCCCCGTCGGCCCGCGTGCCTGCCCGCGACCCCGACCGGGGACGTTCCATCCGCCGTCCTCCTTGACCCTCCGGCGTCACCCAACGGCGCCGCCCACCACACCAGCCACATCGCGTCACGCCGGGCGGCGTCCCGACCGTCCTGCCGTGAGCGGGCGCCACGCCTTCGAGACCAGAGACTCGCGCATCTGCGGACGATGCTTTCGATCGGACGATATCGCCGGTTAGGTCAACCTCTAGGAGGGGTGGCGCCCATATGCCACCGCTGGTGCCCGCGGAGATCGCACGTGCACCCGCGGTTGACCAGGTCGGGGCGCCCGTTGGGGACGCATCCGCCTATGAAGACGCACCGATGCCAGTCTGGTCACATCCGAAATGAAACCCGTTGTCAATATCATTGAAACGGAGGGTGCGACTCGACCTCGAGGCCCAGCACCGCCGGGACGACAGCCGCCGACCATGCAACAAAAGATCACTTCGACCCGGACATCGGCTCTCGATCCCGAGAACAACGACCATGGGACGCACGAAGGAAGATCCGTTCCGCACGCCCTTTGGGCCGCTGGCCGGCCCCTCGTAGCTCGGGAGGTGAGAAAGTGGAGAGCGTGCCCACCGCGAACCGCGATCGTGCAGGCGACGAACCGGACGGCCGCGTGACGGCCTCCGCGAGTCGCGGACCGCGCGGCCGCGGCACGGCGACACGGTCCACCCGCCAGGGCGACGCCGTCTCGGCGGCGCTCGCGGCGACCAACGCGTTCACCAGCGCACAGGAGCTGCACGCCCGGCTGCGCGCCGACGGCCAGCCGGTCGGCCTCACGACCGTCTATCGCCACCTGCAGGTCCTCGCCGACCGCGGCGAGGTCGACGTGCTGCGGCTGGACGACGGCGAGACGGTCTACCGCCGCTGCGCGACGGGTGCGCACCACCACCACCTGGTGTGTCGCGAGTGCGGTCACACGGTCGAGGTCGCCGGCCTCGAGATCGAACGGTGGACGGAGCAGGTCGCCGCCGCCGAGGGCTTCACCGACGTCGCGCACACCGTCGAGATCTACGGACGCTGCACCGGTTGTGCCGCACCCGGCCACCCCGTCTCGACGACGGCTTCGTCGACGACGGCCGACTGAGTCCCTGCCCGCTATCCCTGCCCGCTGCCGTTTGATGCCCTGCGCGTGCGCGGCCGCGTTCATCCCGTCCGACGTCGTGCTGTCCGACATCGTGGGGAATCGGGTCAGGCATCAGAGCGACGACAAGCGCCGTTTCGCGGCCCTGGCGTCTGACAGGACGTCCGAAATCCCCGGGCACCTGCCGCGACGTGAAAGAAGCGGAGCCATGGCGCCCTCGGGACCCCGATGGCTCAGCCGCCGGTGGTCGGCGTGGCGGCGGCCTGGCCACCGCCGGTCGCCGGCGTAGTGGCCTGGCCACCGGTCCCACCACCGCCCTGCCCGGCGGTGGTGATGGATCCCCAGGTCGGCGGGTCCGGCTTCAGTCCGGCACAGCTCTGCAGCCCGCCCTTGGCCGCGAGCAACGCCTGGGCATCGGAGCCGGTGGCCGGCCGGGGCAGACCGCCGGAGATACGGGCCGGCACCCACTGGGCCTGGGTGACCGCCCGGCCCTGGACGGTCAGGCGCAACACGCCGCTCTGCGCGGTGACACCCCCGCCAGACGCGTAGAAGACGAAGTTGCCAAGGCCGTAGTCGACGAACGCTCCCGACGGGTGCCAACCGCCACCTTCGAGCACGTGAGCATGCGAGCCGACGATGATGTCCGCCCCCGCATCCACCAGGGCCGGCACGATGCCCGTCTGGTCCTCGCCGGGACAGCTGCGCATCTCCACACCCCAGTGCAGGAACACCACGACGGTGTCGGAGTCCGCCCGCGCCGCGCGCACCGCTGCCAGCAGCTTGGGCAGATCCTTGCCGGAGGCGAGCCCCGGCTTGCCCGGTCCAGCCGTCCAAGCGGCCGCCAGCTCGTCGTCGAGTACCCGGGTCGCCCCGACGACCGCGATCCGCTGGCCCTTGATCTCCGTCCGGTACGGCCGGAACGCCTCCGTGTCGTCCTGTCCGATCCCCACCACCGGGAAGCTCGCCGCCTTGGCATCGCGCAGCGTGTCCTGCAGGCCCGTCGCGCCGTAGTCCATGCCGTGGTTGTTCGCCATGTTCACGACGTCGACACCCGCGGCCCGCAGCGCGGTGAACGCCTGCGCCGGCGCCCTGAACGTGAACTCCTTCGCCGCCGGCTCGCCGCCGGTGGTGATCGCCGTCTCCAGGTTGAGCACGGTGAGATCGGCGGCCGTCAGCGTCTGGATGATCGGGCCAAACGAGGTGAGCCCGGCCGCCGACGCGCCCGCGAAGTGCACGTCGCCAGCGAACTCGAGCGTCACCGGCTCACCCGTGGGCGTCCGCTGCGCCCCGCCCAGCGGCACCGACGGGGACGCCGGCGCCGTCGTGGTGACCCCTCCCGGGCCACCGAGCACACCCGCCTGGACCTGCCCGTCCGACGAGCTGCCGTCGTCGCTGCCGCCGCCCAGGAGACCACAGCCCATCAGCGCGCTCGCCGCGACGAGCGCGACGGCGGCCCGCCGCGCCCCGCGGAACCGGCCAACAGACCGATACCTGGACACGGCCATCGAGCCCTTCTCTCTCGGGGCACACGCGGCCACCGCCTCCGGGGCAGGGCACGTCCGGCGCTCATCCCCGGCCCGACCGGCCACACCCAGCCCACCTGGCCCGCACTGCTCCGGCACCACAAGCTCACCGCCCGTCCTGGCCCCCAACAGGGGACACCGTAAGCAGCACCGAAGTGCCAGACGCGACCGGGGCCCACTGTGTTGCCTGGTCCGCTCCGTCCGGGCGCTGTTACATGGTCCGCTCCGTCCGGGCGCGGCGCTCCGGCCCCTTGCTCGCTTCGCTTCGCAAGGGACCTCCGCGCCGCGTCCTCCGGAGCGGACGGTGCCCTCCGGCGACCTCCGCTGCGGCCCAACCCACTTCGCTTCGCTCGTGGGCCGGGCCTCCGCGAAGGCGCGCCTCCGGGCCAGCGCGGTTACGTTGCGCTGCAACGTTGCGAGACCACCCTGAGCCCACACAGGGACCCCGTTCGCTTCGCTCGTGGGCCGGGCCTCCGCGAAGGCGCGCCTCCGGGCCAGCGCGCTTGCGTCGCGCTTGAACGTTACGAGCGGGGTAAGCCCAGGCGGGAACCCACTTTGCCTCGGTCTAGAGCGCGAGAAGGGCCGGCGCGAGTTCGCGCCACTGCCTGCGCGGAAGGCCTCGGCGGTCGTAGTCGAGTACCTGGACGGCGACCTGGTCGGCGCCGGCGTCGAGGTGCTCGGCGACCCGGCGGGCGAGCACCTCGGGGTCGCCATGTGGCACGATCATGTCGACCAGCCGGTCGGAGCCGGCGTTCGCGAAGTCCTCGTCGCCGTACCCGTAGCGACGCAGATTGTTGGTGTAGTTCGGCAGCCGCAGGTAGGAACCGGTGTGTCTGCGGGCAAGCTCCCTGGCTCGCTCGGCGTCGGTGTCCAGGACGAAGGCCTGCTCGGGGACGAGCAGCTTGCCCGAACCGAGCGCCTTGCGGGCGGTGGCGGTGTGCTCGGGCGGGACGAAGTAGGTGTGCGCACCGTCGGCGCGGTCCCGGGCGAGCTCGAGCATCTTCGGCCCGAGCGCCGCCAGTACCCGGATCGGTGTGCCCTCCGGGGGCACCGCCCGGTACTGCTCGGTGGCCATCCGATCCATCTCGTCGAGATAGGCCGCCATCTGGCCGAGCGGCTTCGTGTAGGCCGCTCCGCGGATCTGCATCAGCTCGGCGTGCGAGACGCCGAGACCGAGCAGGAACCGCCCGGGGTGTGCCTCGGCCAGCGCGAGCTGGCCGGCCGCCATGGTCAGCGGGTTGCGGGCAAGGATCTGCGCGATGCCCGTCGCCACGGTGATCCGACTGGTGGCGGCGAGCATCAGCCCGGCTGTCACCAGCACCTCGCGGCCCTTGACCTCGCCGGTCCAGATCGTCGGATAGCCGAGCTCGTCGAGTTCCGCCACCGCCTCCCGGACGACGTCGGCCGGCGAGAAGTCGAACTGTCCGCTCCAGATTCCCACCCGGCCCAGCGCCGCCCCGCCGACCAGCGGCCGCGCCGCCGAACCGGCGGGACCGGGGGTGGCCGTAGCGGGCACGGCCGTGCCGGGCGTGGGCGTGCCGGGCGTGGGCGTGCCGGGCGTGGGCGTGCCGGGCGTGGGCGTGCCGGGCGTGGTAGCCGGCACCGTCGTGCCGTCGGTCGACGACCTGGACGTGTGGGTGGGCGAGGCGGCCTCGGACGATGCGCTCACGCCGGTCACCGTACCGAGACGCCCAGCGTCCATCGCCCGCAGACCCGGCGACGCCCCCTTTGCCCGCCGGAGCAGCCGCGTTGGGCCATCGAGCTACCCGCCCAGCCCGGGGCGGGGCGGCGCTAGCCGGACACGAGGCGAGTCGCCAGCCAGCGTCAGCACTTTCCGAAGCAGAATGACTACAAGTTGCCGGCTTGCCGGCACGCGTACACGGTCTATCGTTGGCCAGCGTGACGGAGCTGATGCAGCTGCTCACTCCGAGCGGACAAAGGGTGACAGCGACCGGACCTGAGATCAGCGCGCAGGAGATCGAGGCGCAGGTCGCGGACGTGGCGCTCGCCGACCTGCTGGCCATGTACACCGACATGACCATCGTTCGTCGCCTCGACGAGGAAGCCACCGCGCTGCAACGCCAGGGCGAGCTCGGACTGTGGGCGCCGCTGCGGGGCCAGGAGGCGGCCCAGGTCGGCTCCGCCCGGGCGCTCGCGCCGGACGACATGGCCTTCCCGTCCTACCGGGAGCACGGCGTCGCCTACTGCCGGGGCGTCGACCCGGTCGCGGTCCTCGGGCTCTTCCGCGGCACGACGCACGGCGGCTGGGACCCGAACGAGCATGGCTTCGCGCTCTACGCGATCGTCGTCGGCTCGCAGACGTTGCACGCGACGGGCTATGCCATGGGTGTCAGCCGCGATGCCAGTAGCTGCGCGACGATCACGTACTTCGGCGACGGCGCCTCCAGCCAGGGGGACGTGGGCGAGGCGTTCGGCTGGGCGGCGGTCTTCAACGCGCCGGTCGTCTTCTTCTGCCAGAACAACCAGTACGCGATCTCCGAGCCGACCACTCGGCAGTCACGCATCCCGATCTGCCAGCGCGCCGCCGGCTACGGCTTCCCCGGCGTGCAGGTCGACGGCAACGACGTGCTCGCCACACTGGCGGTCACCCGCTGGGCGCTGGCCCGAGCCCGCGCCGGCGCGGGGCCGACGCTGATCGAGGCGGTCACCTACCGCATGGGCGCGCACACCACCGCCGACGACCCGTCCCGGTACCGGGACGCCGACGAAGTCGCCCAATGGGCATCGCGCGACCCGCTGGCCCGGGTGCGCACATATCTGGTCGCCCAGAACGCCCTCGACGACTCGGTGGACGCCGCGATCGCCGCGCGGGCCGACGAGGCGGCCGCGGACATGCGCCGCCGCTGTCTCACGCTGCCTGACCCGGAACCCCTGTCGATGTTCGACCACGTCACCGTGGTCGAGAGCGCGCATCTCGCGAACGAGCGCGCCGACCTCGCCGAGCTGCTCGGCGTTGACGACGACCCGCCGTCAGCCCAGGCAGCGTCGGCGTCGGCGTCGGCGTCGCGCACGAACAGGGCGCCGCTGGGCAGGTCTCCTGCAGACCGGTCTCCTGCGGACAGAGCGGCCACGGATCTGGCAGCCACCGTCTCGACCGCGCGAACATCGCCGTCAGCCGCCTCGCCGTCAGCCGACGCGCCGTCAGCCAGTTCCCCGCGGCCGGCCACCAGCCTCGCCGGCGCGGGAGCCCCCGTGCCACCCCCGCAAACCCCCGGACAGGAGGCGTCGTGCCCACGCTGACCATGGCAGGCGCCCTCAACAGCGGCCTGCGCGCGGCGATGGAGGCCGACCCGAAGGTGGTCGTCATGGGCGAGGACGTCGGCAGGCTCGGCGGCGTGTTCCGGGTCACCGATGGGCTGCGGGACCGGTTCGGCGAGGATCGGGTGATCGACACGCCGCTGGCCGAATCGGCGATCATCGGCACCGCCATCGGGTTGGCGATGCGCGGCTTCCGGCCCGTCTGCGAGATCCAGTTCGACGGCTTCGTCTACCCGGCGTTCGACCAGATCGTGAGCAACCTCGCCAAGCTGCACTACCGGTCGGCCGGGCGGGTGCGGATGCCGGTGACGATCAGGATCCCGGTCGGCGGCGGCATCGGCGCGGTGGAGCACCACAGCGAGTCGCCGGAGGCGTACTTCTGCCACACCGCCGGCCTGCGGGTGGTCACCTGCTCGAGTCCCGCCGACGCGCAGATCATGATCCAGCAGGCGGTCGCGGCGGACGACCCCGTCGTCTTCCTCGAGCCGAAACGGCGTTACTGGGAGAAGGGCGAGGTCAACCCCCTCGACCTCGCCGGCCTGAACGGCCACGCCAGCAGGGCCAGCCAGGCCGGTACGGACACGATTACCGGTACGACATCCGACGCGCCGGCCCCGCTGTTCGCGAGCCGGGTGGTGCGGACCGGACAGGACGTGACCCTGGTCGGCTACGGGCCGATGGTGCGCACCTGCCTGGACGCGGCGCTGGTCGCCGAGGCGGAGGACGGCCGCTCGATCGAGGTCATCGACCTGCGCTCGCTGTCCCCGCTCGACCTGGAACCGGTCGTCTCATCGGTCCGCCGGACCGGACGGCTGATCGTCGTCCACGAGGCTCCGTCGAACGTGTCGCTGTCGGCGGAGGTGGCCGCGCGGGTGACCGAGCAGGCCTTCTACTGTCTGGAGGCGCCGGTCCTGCGAGTCACCGGCTTCGACATTCCGTACCCGCCGTCCCGGCTGGAGGAAAGCTACCTCCCCGGTGTCGACCGCATCCTCGACGCCGTCGACCGTTCCTTCACCTACTAGTGATCTAGCAATCCTGGGGACGACGCCCGGCGACGGAACGAGGACGGAACGAGGAGGAACGGTGGCGCGACGAGAGTTCCGGCTTCCCGACCTCGGTGAGGGGCTCACGGAGGCCGAGATCGTCCGCTGGCTGGTCGCGGCCGGCGACGTGGTGCGAGTCAACCAACCGCTGGCCGAGGTGGAGACGGCCAAGGCCCTGGTCGAGCTGCCGAGCCCGTTCGCCGGACGGCTCGTCGCGACGCACGGCGCCGAAGGCGACACGATCGCGGTCGGCACGGTGCTCGTCACCATCGAGGACGAGGACGATGAACCGGCTGGCGCGGACGGCGGGACACCAGCGCCGTCCCGGACCGGTGAGGCGGGCGGGCCAGGGTCACACCTTCCAGACCTGTCTGCGCACCGCGACCGCGACTCCTCGCTGGTCCGGGAAGCGGGCGGTCGAGGAGGCCCGGGCGGCCCGGATCGCGAGCCCGTGCTCGTCGGCTACGGCCCGCGGGCCTCGGCCGCAGGCGCCGACATCGGCCGGACACGCCGGCGCCGCCGACAGCCGCCCGGGGCACCGCCGGCACCGGTCTCCCGAACCGGCGCCCCATCGGCACCGATGAACGCCTTCGCCGCAAGTGCCGCAAACGCGGCGAACGCCACGAATGCGCCTATGGGTAGGCGACCGTCAGGCGACCCGACCGGCCAGGCCGACTGGGCGGACATCCCCCCGGCCACGCGGGAGGCGGCCCCGGCCCGGGGCACGCGGGCGCTGGCCAAGCCACCAGTGCGCAAGCTTGCCCGCGATCTGGGTGTCGACCTCGGCCGGCTGTCCGGCACCGGTCCCGCTGGCACGATCAGCCGGGCTGACGTCGAGAGCGCGGCCGGGGTCCTGGCGGCCGGGCCCCCGAGCGGCGCCTTCCGGCCCTCCTTGCCCTCCCGGCCGGCCGAGCCGGAATCCTGGGCGTCGGAATCCCGGTCGCCGCAGACCTGGGCACCACCGGCCGGGGCGCTTGCCCCTCCAGGACCGGCTGCCCCGGCTGCCTCACCTGGCGGCTGGGCAGCCGGGGAGGCGATGACGCCGGCTGAGCGCCCCGTGCTGGCGGGCCCGGCGGCACGGGTAGGCCAGATCCCAGCCGAGGCCGCATTCGAGACGGCCAGCAGGACCTGGCGCGTCCCGGTCGCCGGCGTGCGCCGGGCGACCGCACGGGCCATGGTCAGCAGCGCCTTCACCGCGCCCCACGTCACCGAGTTCGTAGCCGCCGACCTGACCGAGACGATGGCCGCGCGCGACCGGCTCGCCGCACTGCCGGAGTTCGCCGGCGTCAAGGTCACACCCCTGCTGTTCGCGGCGCGAGCCTTCCTCATCGCGGTCCGACGGCACCCCATGATCAATTCCAGCTGGGTCGAGCGTGACCAGGGCGAGGCCGAGATCGTCGTGTCGGAGGCCGTGAACCTGGGCATCGCGGTGGCCTCGCCCCGCGGGCTGCTGGTGCCGAACATCCCCAGCGCCGACCGGCTCGACATGGCAGGCCTCGCCCGCGGACTGGCCGACCTCACCGCGCGGACCAGGGCTGGTCAGGCCAGGCCCGCGGACCTCGCCGGCGGCACGATCACCATCACCAACATCGGCGTGTTCGGAGTCGACACCGGCACGCCCGTGCTGAACCCCGGCGAGGCCGCGATCCTCGCCCTCGGCGCGGTCCGGCCGGCACCCTGGGTCCACGAGGGCCAGCTCGCCGTCCGTACCGTCGCGCAGCTGGCACTCTCGTTCGACCACCGCCTCGTCGACGGCGAACTGGGCTCCGCGGTCCTCGCCGACGTCGCCGCCATGCTCACCGACCCCACGCTCCTGTTCGCCTGGTCTTAACACGGCCCCCAACGGATGGCGCCAAGAAGGCCAAGAGTGGTAGATAGCAGCAAAGGCCACAGGTGGGGTGAACAACAGGCGCAGGAGACGACCTGGTAGCGTTGCGCACGCGCCCAGCTATCGGCACGACTCCGACTTCCCGCACGACTCCGACTTCCCGGACAAAGAGGTGAACCTCATGACGCGCGTGGAGGCTCTGCTGGCCGCGGACGAGTTCGTCGCCAAGGTGCTCACCTCCGCCTCGTCCACGGGCGCGACCGGCGGCCGCTTCACCGGCGCCCTCAACCTGGCCGAACGGGTGGACCTCACCCTGCGCGTCGCCCGCTTCCTCCTCGAGGGCCAGCCCTCCTCCGAAAGCGACGACCTCCTCAAGCGCGACATGCGCAACGAGCTGGACCAGGCGTTCCCCCCGCTCCGGACTTCTTGATCTGGTCCGGTCCGCCCCGGCCCCGTGCTCGCTGCGCTACCGGGGCGGAACGGCGCTGGGCAAAGCACTAGCCGGGCACGCCTCTAGGCGGCCTCAGCGGCGGACGCTCGGGTCGGCCTCGCGGATCGGCGGAGTGACAGGCGGGGTGAGCGGGGCTGTCGGCTCGACAAGGATGATGCCGTCGTCGGGCGGCAGCGGCGGCAAAGCGCCCTGCTCGAGGGACTCCTCGAACACCTGCCGGCGCCACCGCTCGCGGTAGACCGCGGCCGCGAGGCCCGCGAGGCTGACCAACATCACGATGACCCCCACCGCGGTGAGGTCGATACCGGATGGCTCGGCGCGAATGGCAAACGCCAAGATCGCGCCAAATGCGAAGAACCCGAGGCTCGCCATGATTCCCATGGCTGATCGGTACCCAGCAAACACCCAGGCGGAAACAACTGTTCTATCGGACAGTCCCCTTCTTCCCGTCTTCGCCGCCGACCAGCACCGACATGCGGACATCCGCCCAGGCAGAGCTCCCGCGAGCACCTGCTTGCCCCACAGGCGTACCCCCGCAGCCCCGGCCCACGAGCGAAGTGAAGTGGCCAGGCCGAGTCGGGGCAGGCCGAGTCGGGGCAGAAACAACTTTCCACCCCGAGCTAACGGCCCTGCTCCCACGCCCGGACGGAGCGGACCAGCAGACACAGCTAGAAGGCTTCCTCAGGGACGTCCATGAGGTCGAGGGTGGTGGCCTCGAGCATTGCGCGCCGAGCGTGCAGTTCGGGCAGGACGTTCGCGGCGAACCACTTCGCGGCGGCGATCTTGCCCTGGTAGAACGCGACGTCCCGGGGAGCGGGCGAGCCGGTGAGCGCTGTCAGGGCGACTTCGGCGCCGCGCAGCAGCAGCCAGGCGATGATCAGGTCGCCGAGGCTCATGAGCAGCCGGGTGGAGTTGAGGCCGACCTTGTAGACCTCGCGCTTGTTGTCGGCGGCCGAGGTCAGGAATCCGACCATGCCGCCGACCATCGACTGGACGTTTTCGAGCGCGGCGGCGAGCTGGTCACGTTCCCGGGCGAGTGCGCCGTTGCCGGCCTCGCCCTTCGCGAACGTCTGGATGTCGATGAACAGCGCCGTGAGGGCCTGACCCTTGTCTCGTACGATCTTGCGGAAGAAGAGGTCCTGGCCCTGGATGGACGTCGTTCCCTCGTACAGGGTGTCGATCTTGGCGTCGCGGATGTACTGCTCGATCGGATAGTCCTGCAGGTAGCCGGACCCGCCGAAGACCTGCAGCGAGCTGGCCAGCAGCTCGTACGACCGTTCCGAGCCGAAGCCCTTGACGATGGGCAGCAGCAGGTCGTTCATCCGCGCCGCTCGTTCGGCGTCCGACCCGGCACCGCCGGACAGGGCGTCGTGCGTTCCGGGAACGCCCGCCTCGGATTCGGCCATGGCGACCGTGTCCTGGAAGGACGCGGTGTACAGGATGAGGGCTCGCATGCCTTCCGCGTAGGCCTTCTGCGCCATCAGCATTCGTCGGACGTCCGGGTGGCTGATGATCGTCACTCGTGGCGCCTTCTTGTCAGCAGCCTCGGTGAGGTCGGCGCCCTGCACCCGGGTGCGGGCGAACTCGAGAGCGTTGAGGTAGCCCGTAGAAAGGGTGGCGATGGCCTTGGTGCCGACCATCATCCGGGCGTGCTCGATCACCTGGAACATCTGGGCTATGCCCTCGTGTACGTCGCCGACCAGCCAGCCGACGGCCGGGGCCCGCTCGCCGAAGCGCATTTCGCAGGTCGCGGAGACCTTCAACCCCATCTTGTGCTCGAGGCCGGTGACGTAGACGCCGTTGCGGGTGCCCGGCGCGCCCGTGTTCGGGTCGGGCATGAACTTCGGAACGACGAACATCGACAGGCCCTTGGTGCCCGGGCCGTGGCCTTCCGGCCGGGCCAGCACCATGTGGAAGATGTTCTCCGGAACGTCCCAGTCACCGCTGGTGATGAACCGCTTGACGCCCTCGATGTGCCAGGTGCCGTCCGGCTGCGCGATGGCCCTGGTCCGGCCGGCGCCGACGTCGGAACCGGCGTCCGGCTCGGTGAGGACCATCGTGGCGCCCCACTGACGCTCGATGGCCCAGGCGGCGATCTGCTTCTGCCAGTCGTTGCCCAGACGGTCGAGGATGCCGGCGAACGTCGGGCCGGCCATGTACATGAACACGGCCGGGTTCGAGCCGAGGATCAGCTCGGACGCCGCCCAGGCGACCGTGGGCGGAGCGCCGAGCCCGCCGAGGTGCGCCGGCACGAACAGCCGCCACCACTCGCCCTCCTGCAACGACGCGAAGGACTTCTTGAACGACTCGGGCATCCGGACCGAACCGGTGGCCGGGTCGAACTCGGGCGGGTTGCGGTCGGCGTCCGCAAACGATTCGCCCAGCGGGCCGGTGGCCAACCGGTCCAGCTCCGCCAGCACCTCGTAAGCGGTCGCGCGGTCCATCTCCGCGAAGGGTCCGCTGCCTAGGATCCTGTCGGCTCCCAGCATCTCGAACAGGTTGAACTCGATGTCCCGAAGGTTGCTCCGGTAGTGCCCCATGGCCGCCCCCATGTCTGATCGGGCTGTGTTCTTCTCGGGCCGCCGGCCACGGTCGCACCGTGATCATGTTCGGCCGCCGGTCCGCCCTGCGGTCGTCGAGGCCCCACCACGGCGCCATCGTCGACTTAGTTACTGGCGAGTACGTCTTACCCATGCTACTCGCGAGTAACCAAGACGCAAATGCGATTCCACGGCGAACATCGGGCACCAGGCCCGCCAGTCGGACCGACGTCTACCCACAAACGACGACAGATGGCCATCCAACGATCAATGGCTTATCTAAGCTGAGTGGTGGGTACCCGACGGAAAAAGACAGGCGCGGTCGCCAGCGGGCGGCGCTCCGCTACGGAGCGCGATAGCTTGGATAGCGCACCGTCACCGGGCGGTCGGCCGCTGCCCCCAGCGGCGAGTCCGCGCGCCCGCGGTCCGCCGGATGGGAGGAGGTTGGCCGTGGCCGGGTGGGTGAACGCTCGCCGGCGGAACCGGCGGCTTGATCCTTGCCGCCGCGTCGCCGTGGCGGGCGTGCTGCCGATACTGATCGCTGCCGCGCTGGCCGGGTGCGGGCAGAGCTCGGACGACGCTCTCAGCTCGTCCGCCGCCGAGGGCGCCACGACGGCAGCACCTGATCCCGGCGGACAGGCGACCGCGACCGCGACCAACCCCCTGCCGACGCCGACCGCGGATGGCGCGACCGGCGACGGTGGTGCAGCTGGCAGTGGAACGGACAGTGGCGGCGAGGCCGGCGGCACGGGCGGCACAGGCGGCTCCGACGGAGCGGGAGGTGCCGGTGCCAGCGGCACGCCGGGCGCTGACGGCACTGACAGTGCCGGCCGCACGGGTCCCTCCACCACCGACGCATCCGCCGCGCCGACCCCGGTCGCGTCGCCCGTCTTCGTCGGCGAGCCCTGCGCCCCGGACCAGGACACCGCGCCTGCCACAGCGATCAACGGCCTCACGCTCTACTGCGCCGCATCGAGCCCAGGTTCGAACGGCCAGGGCAGTTGGTCCGACGTCCCGTCGCAACAGCAGCAGCAAGGGCCGACACCGGGCGCCGAGTGTGACAGCTCCGACCTGGGCCACGTCCAGCAGGATTCCTCCGGCCGCCCGGTCGCCTGCCTGCGCGAGCCGAGCGGCGAGTTTCGCTGGGCGGACATCTCCTGACCATCCCGCTCGGGGGCGCTGGCTATGGTGGACGTGGTAAGTCCGACGCGGGCCTGTGGAGGCACGGCTTCGCGGCCGTCGTGGCCTCATGGCCATCGTGGCTTCGCGGCCATCGTGCGCCCATCCGCCACAGCGGCACCTGAGAACAGAGCAGCACCTGAGAACCGCCACCGGACGCGTGCGGCCACCCCAGAGCGCGTGTCCTTCAACTCGTAGGCACCGAACAGCTGGTAGCACCGAACACGGCCTCCGGGCCGGCACCGTCGGCACTCGCGGGAGGCCCGCCGTCAGCCCAATCGTCTCCGTAATGAACCTGACGAAACGGTACCGACGCGTGCACGCGGTGACCGACGTCAGCTTCGCGGTGCGGCGCGGCTCGGTCACGGGCTTCCTCGGGCCCAACGGGTCGGGCAAGACCACCACTCTGCGCGTCCTGCTCGGGCTGGTCACCCCGACGAGCGGCCACGCATTGATCGACGGCCGTCGTTACCGCGAGCTCGCCAACCCGGCGCGCCACGTCGGCGCCGTGCTGGAGCCAGCCGCCTATCCGACGCGCGCCGCCGTTGACCACCTGCACGCGTTGGCGCTCCCGCTACGGGTCGGCAGGGACCGGGTGGACGAGGTGCTCGGCCTCGTCGGGCTCGAGGACGCGGCCGGACGTGCCGTCGGCTCCTTCTCCCTCGGGATGCGCCAGCGGCTCGCGCTCGCGGGCGCCCTGCTCGGCGACCCGGAGCTGCTGGTCCTCGACGAGCCCGCGAACGGTCTGGACCCGGAAGGCATCCGCTGGCTGCGTGACTTCCTGCGTTCCTGGGCTGCCGAGGGCCGTACCGCCCTGCTGTCCAGCCACGTGCTGGCCGAAGTCACCCAGACCGTCGACCACGTCGTCATCATCGACCGCGGCCGGGTGGCCCTGGACGCCCCGATGCCGGAGATCGGCAGCGGCTCGGTGACCGTCAGGACCCCGCACGCCGACCTGTTGGCCGACCTGTTGGCCGACCTGTTGGCGGCCGACGACGGCGCCGGCACGGGCACGGGCACGGGCGTGGATATTGGTGGTCCCCACCCGCTGCGCGCCGCGGACGGTCCGGCTCCGGCCCGCAGAGTGGGCCCCGACGAGCTGCGGTTACCGTATGGGTGGGCGGCCCGGGTCGGCCAGCTGGCCGCCGAGCATCGCATCCCCCTGGTCGAGCTGCACACCACCGGGCCAGACCTGGAGGGCGTCTTCTTCGCCCTGACCCGCGGCGGCTCGGACGGTCGAGACACCGCCGCCGGGCCCGTCCGGCGCCCTCGGATGGCCGGCCGATGACCACCTCGTTCACCGGTGGCTCGCCCGGCGGCCGGCCCGCCGATGCCCAGCCGGCCGATGCCCAGCCGGCCAATGCCCAGCGGGCCTCCCACCGCCGCGGCGCCGTCGCCTCCCGGTCTGACACCCACACGCCAGCGGGGCGGCCAGCCGGGATCGGCCTCCTGGTGCGCACCGAGTTGTTCAAGCTCTCGACCAGCCGCGGCCAGCGGGCCGCGGTCGCACTGTTCCTGCTCGTCCAGATCCCGATGCTGGCCTTCTGGGGCCGGGGCACGCTGCCGGAGTCCACCTGGGACGGCTTGCGCTCCCGGTCGGGCCTGCTGCTCGGCTACCTGCTGATGGCGCTCGGTGTCCAGATCGCCGCGAGCGAGTTCCGCTGGCGTACGGCGACCCTCACCTGGCTCGTCACGCCGGCGCGCCACCGGGTCCTGGGCGCGCAGCTGCTGACGGTGGTCGTGCTGGGGACGGTCCTGTCCGCGCTGACGTTCACCGCCTGGGTCGTGTGCGGCGTCGCTCGCCAGGATGGGCCGACGATGCGGCTGGACCGGCCGGGCGAGCTCGCGGCCGCGTTCGCCGTCGTCGCGGTCACGGTCTGCGCCGCCGGCGTCGTCGGCGTGTCGGCCGGGGCGCTCACCCGGGGGCCGAGCGCAGCCCTGCTCGGTCTCGTCGGGGTCGGCCTGCTCGAACTGATCGGCGACTCCACCCGGTTTCGCGGGCCGGTCACCAGCCCACTCGGCGTGCTCGGCTGGCCGACCTCGGAACTGAGCACGGTCTCGCTGTGGGCCTCGGTCGGCTGGGCCGTCGCCGCGACAGCCGCGGCGCTCGCCGCACTGCGCCGGGATCTGCCCGGATGAGCGAGGATAGTGGCGGTTCGGGGACTCCCCGCCGGTCGCCGGCGGGCGCCTCCCGGGGGGAACTCATGTGGGACAGGTCACGACGCGATTCACCGATGCCGAGATCCCCCGCCGCCGAGCCGCCGGATCGGCCTACCATCCGGCACATGGTGCGGTGCCCGGTATGCCTGGAGCAGAACCAGGACCAGTTCAGGTTCTGTTCCAGTTGCGGCAACCCCATGCCTACCACGTCCAACGAGATCCGCAAGACCGTCACGATCATGTTCGTCGACGTCGCCGGCTCCACCCACCTGGCTGAGAACATCGACTCCGAGCCGTTGCAACAGCTGATGACGCGCTACTTCGCGACGGTCCGCGAGCTGGTCTACGCGCACGGCGGCTCCGTCGAGAAGTTCATCGGCGACGCGGTCTTCGGGGTCTTCGGGATCCCGGCGGTACACGAGGACGACGCGCTGCGCGCCGTGCGCGCCGCCCTGGCCACCCGGGCGGCGATGCGCGAGCTCAGCGACGACCTGCGCCGGGACTGGGGCCTCCCGCTGCGCATCCGGATCGGCATCAACACCGGCGAGGTGACCGTCGCGGGCGGCCGGGTCACCGGCGACGCGGTGAACGTCGCCCAGCGGCTGGAGGCGTCCGCCGCGCCCGACGACATCGTGATCGGCGACGACACCTACCGACTGATCCGGGCCAACGTCACCGTCGACACGGTCGACCAGCTGGTCGTGCAGGGCAAGCGGGCGCCGCTGCGCGCGCACCGCCTGCGCGCGCTGGTGGACCCGGGCCATGGCGGGCGGGCGCCGTCGCCGAGCCCCGCGCCCGTGATCGGGCGCAACCGGGAGCGTCGCCGCATCCAGGACGCCTTCGAGGCGGTCGTCGAGGAGCGGATCTGCCACCTGTTCACCGTGCTCGGCCCGGCCGGCATCGGGAAGTCGCGGATGGTGAAGGAGTTCTGCGACGGCGTCTCGAACCGGGCGACGGTGCTATGGGGTCGCTGCCTGTCCTACGGCGAGGGCATCGCCTACTGGCCGCTGATGGAGATGGTCCGTCAGGCCACCGGTGTGTCGGCCGACTCGCCAGCGTTGGAGGGCCGCAACCGGCTGCGCGAGCTGCTAGTCGACGAGCTCGGCGTCGCGGGGGCGACCGAGGTGGTCGCCGCGCTCGCCCCGCTGGTCGGCCTCGGCGGCGCCGAAGTGGGTACCCAGGAGAGCTTCTGGGCGGTTCGTTCCTTCTTCCAGGCGCTCGCCGAACGCCGCCCGCTGGTGCTGTGCTTCGACGACGTGCACTGGGCCGAGCCGACGCTGCTCGACCTGATCGAGCACATCACCGACTGGTCGCGCGACGCCCCGATCCTGCTGCTGTGCCTGTCCCGGCCCGAGATGCTCGAGGAGCGCCGGCAGTGGGGCGGCGGCAAGCTCAACGCCACGTCGATGCTGCTGCAGCCGCTCACCGAGGCGCGCTGCCAGCGGCTGATCCGCAGCCTGATGGGCTCCGACGACCTCGCCCCGGAGCTGGTCGACCGGATCACCTCGTCGGCGGCCGGCAACCCGCTGTTCGTCGAGCAGATGGTCGCCGCGCTGGTCGACGACGGCCTGCTGCGCCGCGACGGCAACCACTGGACGGCGGCATCCGGCAGCCTGCGCAACGTCAAAGTCCCGCCGACGATCTCGGCGCTGCTCGCCGCCCGGCTCGACCGGCTCGACACCGCCGAACGCCACGTGCTGGAACGGGCGGCCGTCGTCGGCAACCGGTTCTACCTGGACGCCGTCGTCGACCTCTCCGAGCCGGAGGAACGCCAGGACGTCGCCGCGCACTGCCTGGCGCTCGTCCGCAAGGAGCTCGTCCACCCGGACCGCTCCGACCTGCCCGGCGTCGAGGCGTTCCGGTTCCTGCACGTGCTGCTGCGCGACTGCGCCTACCAGGCGACATCGAAGCGGCAGCGCTCCGACCTGCACGAACGGTTCGCCCGCTGGCTGCAGGCCAGAATGCTGGGTGGCCCGGGCGAACACGACGAGCTCGTCGGCTACCACCTGGAGCAGGCCTACCGCTACCGGGTCGAACTCGGCCAGCGAGACGCGGCCACTGTCGAACTCGGCCGCCAGGCCGCCACCTGCCTGATCGAGGCAGCCGACCGGGTCCGCCAGGGTGACGAGATGGGCGCCGCCCAGCTGCTCAAGCGGGCGATCGTGCTGCTGCCGGAGCTGGACCCGCTGCGGCTACGCGCCGAGATCGACCTCGGCTGGGCGCTGTACTCGTTCGGCCGGCTCTCGGACGCCGAACGGATCCTGCGCCAGGTCACCGACCGGGCCCGGCGGGCCGGCGAGCACGGACTGCGGGCCCACGCGCGGCTCGCCCACCTGCGGGTGCTGTTCTCCACCGAGCCGGACGGGCTGGTCGCCACCACCCTGGAAGAGGCCGGCGAGGCCCTGGCGGACTTCGTCCGCGACGGCGACGAGGTCGGCGCGGCGCTCGCATGCCGCAGCCAAGCCTCCGCCTACACCGCCGCCGGCCAGTACGCAGCCGCCGAGAAGGCGATGGAGATGGCCGTCCAGCACGCCGAGGACTCGGGCGTGCCGCGGGCGGCCCAGTCGCTGCGCCGCGAGCTGATCAGCCTGCTGAGCTGGACGCCCCGTCCCGTCAAGGACTCGATCGCGATCGCGACCGCCGCGCTCGACGGGGCTGGCGACGACCGCGGCCAGCGGCGGGCGCTGCTCGCCCAGCTGGCCGTGCTCACCGCCATGACCGGCGACATCGAAGGGGCGCGGGCCCACCTCAAGGACGCCGAGGAGATCGTCTGGGACCTGCGCGGCCCACGTTTCGACCCGATGCACAGCGGATTCGTCGTGGCGCGCGTGGCGCTGCTCGCCGACGACCTGACGACCGCCGAACGGGAACTGCGCAAAAGCTGCCGATACCTGTCCCAGATGGGTGAGCGGGCGTCCCTCGCGACCAGGGCGGCCGCGCTCGCCGAGGTCATGCTCGCCCTCGGCCGCCTCGACGAGGCCGGCAAATACGTCACCCGCTGCTCGGAGGCATCCGCGACCGACCAGCTGCCCGCGCAGGCCGGCTGGTGCGGCGTCCACGCCCGGCTGCTCGCGATCCGTGGCCGCGACACGGAGGCACTGCGGTTCGCCGACACGGCCGTGGAGCTCGCCGAGAAGGCCGACGACTACGACTGCCAGGCCACCGCGCTGCTCGCCCGCGCCGAGGTACTGCACCGCACCGACCGCAAGGACGACGCCGCGATGAGCCTCGCGGACGCACTCGAGCGCTACCGCCGCAAGGGCAACATCGCCGCCGCGGCGCTGGCCAGCCGCGCCTTCGACAGCCTCGAGGGCCCGGCGACAGTGATCATGCTGGCACCACCGGCTGTTTGAGCGTAGGTGCGGGGCAGCTGGCTTGGGGCAGCTGGCTTGGGGCAGCTGGCTTGGGGCAGAAGTGTTTGACATGGTCCGCTCCGTCCGGGCGCGGCGCTCCGGCCCCTTGCTCGCTTTGCTTCGCAAGGGACCTCCGCGCCGCGTCCTCCGGAGCGGACGGTGCCCTCCGGCGACCTCCGCTGCGGCCCAACCCACTTCGCTTCGCTCGTGGGCCGGGCCTCCGCGGAGGCGCGCCTCCGGGCCAGCGCGGTTACGTTGCGCTGCAACGTTGCGAGACCACCCTGAGCCCACACAGGGACCCCGTTCGCTTCGCTCGTGGGCCGGGCCTCCGCGGAGGCGCGCCTCCGGGCCAGCTCAGGTGCGTTGCGCTTCAACGTTGCGAGACCACCTTGAGCCTCACGCAGGGACCCCGTTCGCTTCGCTCCGTGGCCGGGCCTCCGCGGAGGCGCGCCTCCGGGCCAGCTCAGGTGCGTTGCGCTTCAACGTTGCGAGCGGGGTGGGACCCTCGTCGCGGGGCCCCCTTCGCTTCGCTCGTGGGGCAGTGTCTGCGCCTGATCGGGGGAGACCAGCGCGCCGCCGTTCTGAGCCAGCCTGCTGGCTCAGAACGGCGGCGCGTCTGCTGGGACCTTCTTGACGCCGTGGCGCTGCTCCTGGAGCCAGTAGAGCTCCTGAGCCCAGACTCGTAGGCGTTCGACGGCGGTGAGCTCGCAGGCCAGGGCGTGGGCTACGGCTGGACGGCGCAGAATGTCCAGTTCGTTGTCGCGGAACGGCCAGCCGGGGCCGTCGTCCTCGCTGGCGCGGCGGAAGGCCGCGCGTGCCAGGGCGATCTCGGCCAGGGCGTAGTCGACCTGCTCGCGCACGACGGCATAGCGGGTGGCGAGATCTCCCCGGCTGCCCGTCCCTTCTCCCATGGCGGGCCGGGCGGGCGGGCGGAGCGGGCCGGGATCTTCAGCGCCCACACCATCCGCTGGCCACGCCGACGTCCCCGTCAGACCTGGCAGCAGACCATCCGCGCGGGCTTCGCCGGTCCGAGTGGTGGCCCGGACCTCCCAGCCGACCTCCTGGATGGCGGGCCGCGGAGGAACTCGGCCCTCCCTGCCGACCTGCTCGCCGACCTCCCCGATAGGCGAAGCCGATCGGGGAGGGGCCCCGGGAGCCACCCGGCCGGAACCGGGCCGCGGTGCGGGACCGGTCGCCGGCCCGACAGACATGCCTCTGGCGGCGTCCTCGGCCGCGCCCATCGCCTCGGCCGTCGCCGCAGCGGTCGCCGCCAGCTCCGCCAACAAGGCGGGCAGTGCTGCAAATGGGGGTGTGACGGACCTCGACGGCGCGGAGGGCGGCAGCGCGCCGCCAAACCCAGCAGGCATCGGCGGCACGGCGGGGACGGGTCGGACGACGGGGACCGGCGACATGGTGGGAGGCGGCGGCGTCAAGGACGGCTGGGCCGGCATCGACGCGGCAAGCGTCGACACAGCGGCTTCCCGCCCAGCCGGCGGTGCTGGAAGCAGGCCACCGGTGGCCGCCGGGCCGACTGTTACCGCGGGTGTTCCCCATATGTCGCCACCATGGGCGACACCCGGATTACCCATGATCACCGCGTCGACAGCCGTCCTAGCAGTGGCCGCCGCCGGATCGGCGGCTACCGGATCCGCGGCTACCGGATCGGCAACTGCCGACACGACGGACATCGCGGTCTGATCACGCAGGTCGATCGGTCCAGATGTGACCAGCAGGTCGGCAAAAGGGCGGGACCCAGCGGCCGGATGCCCACGTTGGCCTGGCCCGACGCCATCCACGACGACGTCCCAGCCAGTTGGTGATGCCGTCGGCGACTGGCTGGGCGGCAGTCCCGGATGTGGCGGGTATGACGCTGGGTACGGCGAAGGCGGTGTGACGACGTCGATTGGCGCTTCATCGAGGGCGGTGAGGCCTACGCCAGTGTTCCCCGCCGGCACTGGAACGGACGCCGGAACGACACCGGTCGGCAGCGAAACGGCGGGTAACGCCGGATATGGCGGTCTCCCGGCGACCGACGATACGTCCGATGAAACGGTGTGGGTGGTCACCGCCTCGACCGACATAGCGCCTGGCAGCCAGGCTCGCGGCTCGGAGACCGTTGGAAGGATTCCCGCCGGGTAGTGATCCGCTGGTGGCTGCGGGTATCCGTACGCGGGCAGATGCGACGGTGGGACCGGGCTCGGTAGTGAGACCGGCAGCAGAGCCGGCACGACCGCCGCACCAGGCTGCGACAAAGGCGGCGGGCCGTAGGCTGACGACGCCTGATGAGCGGGCCATACCGTGGCTGACGGGCCCTGCGGGGGCGGCGTCGACGGCGGCGGTGGAATCGGACGGCCATACTCGTCCACCGCGAGGCGCCAATCGGTCACCGGCTCCGACCGCACATGAGCGGGCGCACCGGGCGGATCTGTGGAGGCGGCCGCGTCGAACACGCGGGCATCCCCGCCCCTCGGCCTGCCAGCCTGCCGATCTGCGGACGGCGGCCCGACCACCGGATAGTCATGCGCGCCATCGAAACGGTCCCCATACGGACCGTGGCCTTCGTATGAGGCAAACGACGCAGACATGATGAAGGCAGGGTACGGCGGTGCGCGCGACGGGCGCGGAGCGCCCCGAACCTCCCCAGCAGACCTCCCAGCAGACCTCCCAGATCGCCTTCGGCGATCCGGCAGGCCGGTAGACCGGCTTCTGGCTCGATGCCGGGGCGGTGGTCCCAGGCACCGGACGCGGAGGACGTGGTCGGGGTGCCGAGCGGTCGTGGCGGTGAGAGCGTGCAGGGGGGCGGGCGTCTCTCGGCGGGGTCCGCCTCCCCCGAGGGTTAGGCGAGTCGGGGCGAAGTCGGCGGGACCAGGTTGGCGTCGACATTCGGGACTACCTCGGTTTTACGGCTACCTCACGCGGTACGCGTGGGGAGGCTACCTCGTCACGAGTGAGAGCCATGCTACAGAGTGACAAAGCGACAACGGTGGGTAGCTGACGTATGGGGTCACCTCGTCGCGGTCCGCGCCCACCGCGTCGAGGAACGTCCATCGTTCGATGCCAGGCCTATCAGGGGGTTCAGGTGGAGGTAACCGCACCGTCAGCCGCTCTCGTGCTTGGATTCCCGCTGCTGATGATGCTCGTCATGCTCCTGATGAACGCTGTCGAGCGACGGCTCACCGGCTCGGGGCGGCCGACCGTGCGCCTGGCACCGGGTGGCGGTGACGAGGACATCGGTAGCGACGACCCGACCCCAGCAGCCACAAGGGACGTCGACCGGCCTGCTCAGGCCGAACCGCGCGGCTCTCTGCGCCGCATACCCGCACATCTCGTATCCGCGGATTTCATGCCCGCCGACCTTGTGCCTGCCGACCTGCTGGCCACCGACGCGGCCCGAGGGCGCGCTCCAGCTACGGTCCGGGCTGCCGAGGCCGGCATCCTGTCCGCACGAGCCGACGCCCACTACGGCTGACGCCGATATCTGACGGTGTTCACCTGACAGCGGCGGTGCGGCCCAGGAGGGCGGATCGTCGACCCTACCGAGGAAGGCCGCCGCGAGACTCGGACGATCCGGCTCGCTGAGCTGGGACAAGACGGAGCCGGCCGGTCAGGCCAGTGGCCGTGACCAGCTCCAGGAACGCCGGCGTTGGTGCCCGGATCTCCAAGGTGGCATGAACCCGTCGCAGCAACAGGTCCGCGCGGAGCAACGCGGCGAGCGCCGGGATGTCCACCCGGCGCAGGCCGCCGACGTCGACCGTCACCGTGCAGCCGCCCCGACCGAGTAGATCGCCGACCTGATCGCGCAGACAGCGCCGGCCTGGGCCATCCAACTCGCCGACGAGCTCGATGAGTACGTCGTCACCGCCCCGCGCGTCGCGGTGCACCGTCATCCGCAAAGCTCCGGCGTCGACCCGCATCCCACCCCCCGATCCCCTGGCTGCCGGCTCCGCCTGCGGCAAGATGGTTACGGAGAGTAACATGCGGTCCAACGTCAGGCCCTCAGCTCGACGGACGCGGCAAGAGTCCCAAAGATGCGAATCGCCGTGTACGACCCCGACCACGACCAACCCCGACCACGTCCAACGACGCGAGCCGCTCGGACCGGCCCGTCGACCGACGCGAACGCGACCCGCCGACCCGCCGACCCGCCTGGCAAACGGACGGGTTCCGGCCGCGAGGCCCCGCCGGTTCGCACAGAGCACTGCCAGCCTCGTGGCAGGAAGCAGTGACGCGGATCCGGCGGGAAACCCGGAATCAGCCGGAGATGAGTCCGGGATCAGGTCGCGGCACCGACGGCAGCCGGAAACCCGGCACGAAAGCGGCGGATGAGGGCGTTCGTCGAGGCGTCGTGCGCGAGCTCCGGCTGATCGGCGGCGGCGAGCTCCGGGATGATCCGGCCGGCGAGGACCTTGCCCAGCTCCACCCCCCACTGGTCGAAGCTGTTGATCCCCCAGATCGTCCCCTGGGTGAAGACCTTGTGTTCATAGAGGGCGATCAGCTGCCCGAGGGTGAACGGAGTCAGCACCGGCGCGAGCAGCGTGTTCGTCGGCCGGTCTCCGCTGAAGACCTTGTGCGGCACGAGCTCGGGGGCGACCCCCTCGGCGGCGACCTCCGCGGCGGTCTTCCCGAACGCCAGCGCCTCGGTCTGGGCGAAGAAGTTCGCCATGAGCAGCACGTGCTGGTCGGCGGTTCCCGCGCCGCCCGGGGTCCCTGCCGGATCGGCGGAGCCGATCTGGGAGGTCTGCTGGGAGGGCAGTTCCGGATGCGGGGGCTCGACGAACCCGATGAAGTCGGCGGGGATAACCGTCGTCCCCTGGTGCAGCAGCTGGTAGTAGGCGTGCTGGCCGTTGGTGCCCGGCGTCCCCCAGACGACCGGCCCGGTGTCCGTCGTGACCGGCCGGCCGGCCCGATCCACCGACTTGCCGTTGCTCTCCATGTCCAGCTGCTGCAGGTACGCGGCGAAACGGCTCAGGTAGTGGCTATAGGGCAGCACCGCCTGCGTCTGCAGGCCGAAGAAGTCCCGGTACCAGATTCCGATCAGCCCCAGCAGGACCGGGAGGTTCCGCTCGGGCGGCGCGGTGCGGAAATGTACGTCCATCGCGTGGAAGCCGGCGAGCAGCTGGCGGAAGTTCTCCGGGCCGATCGCGACCACCAGGGAGAGGCCGATCGCCGAGTCCATCGAGTACCGGCCGCCCACCCAGTCCCAGAACTCGAACATGTTCGCCGTGTCGATGCCGAACTCGGCGACCTTCTGGGCGTTCGTCGACACCGCGACGAAGTGGTGGCGGACGGCGTCCTCGCCGAGCGCCGCCACCAGCCAGGACCTGGCGGTCCGCGCGTTCGCGATGGTCTCCAGCGTGGTGAACGTCTTGGAAGAGATGATGAACAACGTCTCGGCCGGGTCCAGGTCGTGCGTCGCCTCCCAGATGTCGGAACCGTCCACGTTGGAGACGAACCGGGACTCCAGTGAACGGTCGGTGAATGTCCGGAGCGCCTCGGCAGCCATCGCCGGTCCGAGGTCGGAGCCGCCGATACCAATATTGACCACGGTGCGGATGTGGCGCCCGGTGGCGCCCGTCCACACCCCGGAACGCACCCGGTCGGCGAAGGCGTACATCTTCTCCAGGACCGCATGCACCCCCGGGACGACGTCCTCGCCGCCCACCTCGATGGACTCCCCGGCGGGAGCACGCAGCGCGACGTGCAGAACAGCCCGATCCTCGGTCGTATTGATCTTATCGCCGCTGAACATCGCCTCGACCCGAGCAGACAGCCCAGCCCGTTCGGCGAGCGCCACCAGCAACCGGATCGTCTCGGTGGTCAGCAGGTTCTTCGAGTAGTCCAGGTACAGCCCGTCGACCTCCGCCGACAACGCGTCGGCCCTACCCGGGTCGGCGGCGAACAGCGCACGCAGGCCGGTGCCGGCGAGTTCGGCATGGTGCGCCCGCAGTGCGGCCCACTCGGGCGTCTGGGTGATGACGACCGGCTCACCACCCAGGTGAGAGGGCTCGGAGCTCGGCAGCGAACTCGACATCGCGCGACCACCCTTCGGTTCAGAGCTGCTAGCTGAGATCTGCTGGAGCCAGTCTCTCTAACACTGGTCCGCTCCGTCCGGGCGCCGCGCTCCGGCCCCTTCCTTGCTTCGCTTCGGAAGGGACCTCCGCGCGGCGTCCTCCTCCGCGGACGTGCCCTCCGGCGACCTCCGCTGCGGCCCAACCCCCTTCGCTTCGCTCGGGGGCCGGGCCTCCGCGGAGGCGCGCCTCCGGGCCAGCTCAGTTACGTGACGCTTGAACGTCACGAACGGGCAGGCGCTCAGGGCCACTTCGCTTCGCTCGCGGGCCGGGCCTCCGCGGAGGCACGCCCCGGGCCAGCGCGGTCACGCTGCACTGGACACGACGAGCCGGGGTGGACGCTCATCGCGCGGGTCCACGTCGCTTCGCTCGTGGGCGATGTTGGTGTCCACTCGGGAGGGATTGCCGTCCCACGCCCACGAGAGAAGCGACGTGGCCACCACAAAGTCCGGCTCCGAATCAGGGCCGGTCTCCGATGGTGACGTTCAGCGGGAGGTGACCGGGCTGGGTGCGGAGGCGCGCCTCCGCGGAGGCCCGGCCCCCGAGCGAAGCGAAGGGGGTTGGGCCGCAGCGGAGGTCGCCGGAGCACCCGTCCGCGGAGGAGGACACGGCGCGGAGTGGTCGTCCGAGCCGCCAGGCGAGGACGGCCGCGCAGCGCCGTGCCCGGACGGAGCGGACCA
>Ga0268265_10000595_pt1 | contig 36375 bp, 35 predicted proteins | sample KBSSwiS52_FD_190355 | JGI IMG/M metagenome (GOLD analysis project Ga0268265, IMG submission 190355) | Switchgrass rhizosphere microbial communities from Kellogg Biological Station, Michigan, USA - KBS Switchgrass S5-2 (SPAdes) (version 2) | ecosystem: Host-associated > Plants > Roots >...
CTCCGAGCGCGTACGGAACGTGGGCAAGGTGCCGGTGTAAGTGCGCGCCGTGCTCCGCTCTGCACGTTCGCCCCACTGGATGGTTATCGTGACGACCCTGGTGGTGGCATCGCGCTCCACTTTCCCGGCGGCCTGCGTGTCGTCGCCGGGCAGCAAGCGATTGATCGTGGCCTGCCAGGCCGCCATGTCCGTCCCGCCCGTCGTGCCGCTGCGTCCGGTACCGTCAAAGGTCGCTGCGTCATAGTCGCCGGCCTGAAATCCGCTCTGGTTGGCGCGCATGCGATCGAGCAGGTCCGCACTCAGCATCGCTGCCTGCGAGCGAACGTACGATTCCTGGTTGTTCTTGAGGCTCGTCAGCTGCAAGGCGGCCACGCCGAGCAGGCCGACGGAAATGATGACCATGGTGACCAGCACTTCGATCAGAGTCATGCCGTGCTGCGCATGGCGCACGAGCGAAAGGGTCGGTCTGCTCATGAGCACGCTCCCTTGGTCGTGTTCAGACGGCCGGTCCGAGTGATTCTGACCGTGCGCCTGTTGTCATCTCTGCAGATGCTGTGCTGAACAGTGAATACCGTATCGAGCGGCGCGCCGGACGGCGGCAAGCCGGTGGACAGGAATCGAACTGCGGTCGTATTGCTGGAATTGAGCCCGACGCCGCTGCCGGCGCGTGCGAATTTCTGCAGGATTTCGTCGGTGCCGTCGAATGTGCCAGCCGTCCCCGTGGCGTCCGTGAAGACCATCCACCCGTTCGCTGCCCAGTTGGCCGTGGCGACGCAAGCGGTTTGCGCCGAGTTCGTAGCGCACACCGAGATGGGCAGACCGCGCCGCACCGCTTCGCTGCGCGCCGAGCTGAGCGCCACCACCAGCTTGTTGGTGTCGGCCACGACCCGGTTGTTGCGGATCAGGTCATTGAACGCAGGCACGCCGAGCCCCAGCAGCACGCCGAGGATCGCGACCGTGGCCATCAGTTCGAGCAGGTTGAAGCCCTGCTGGTGTCGGGTATCCATGGCGCGCAAGGTGCCCGCGCGGCGGATCGAGGGCAATCTGACCCCGACAAGTGGCCGCGGCGCCGGGATGGACGGCCGTGCGCGCGACATAATTGTTGCGCCAGTTCACACTCTTGTGGTCGGCTGCGGAGTTCTGTATATAGTCACAGCAGCTGTATTTACGTACAAGGATCCCCATGTCCGAGCTCACGCCGCGCCAGCGCCAGATCCTCAAGATGATCCAGGATTCGCTCGTCGATAACGGCATGCCGCCCACGCGCGCGGAAATCGCTGCCGCGATGGGCTTCAAGTCGCCGAACGCGGCCGAGGAGCATCTGCGGGCGCTGCAGAGAAAGGGCGTGCTCGATCTGTTGCCGGGCGCTTCGCGCGGCATTCAGTTGAAGGACTCTCTTCGTGAGCAGATGGGCCTGCCGCTGATTGGTCGAGTTGCAGCGGGCAGGCCCATGCTCGCGGAGGAGCACATCGAGGCGCGCTACCAGATCGATCCGAAGATCTTCCAGCCGAAGGCGCACTATCTATTGAAAGTGCGCGGCATGAGCATGAAGGACATCGGCATCCTCGACGGCGACCTGGTGGCCGTGCATCGCACGCCGGAAGTGCGCAGCCGTCAGATCGTCGTGGCGCGCCTGGACAACGAAGTCACGGTCAAGCGCTACAAGCAGGACGGCAAAGTCGTGTGGCTGTTGCCCGAGAATGATGAGTTCGAGCCGATCAAGGTCGACTTGAAAGAGCAGTCGCTGATCATCGAAGGCGTCGTCGTCGGTGTCCTGCGTCAGGGCAAATCGAAAGGACTGTTCCAATAGAGCTAGCGAAGCTCCGCTCGGCATGCCCACGTACAAGGAAGTGCGGGCGCTGTCGGCGCCGGATGCCGCCTATCTGGCTGGCTTGATCGACGGAGAGGGGACTGTAACGCTGAGCCGCAAGCATGCCGGCGACATGCGTCAACTAGTCGTCAGCATCAGCAACACCGAGCTGCCGATTCTCGAGTTCGCGCTGCTGAGCATCGGTGCCGGCAAGCTCACGCGTAAATGTACGAGCAAAGTGCATCATTCCCCGAGCTATGCATACGCCGTGTGGAATCGGCAGGCGCTGGCGCTGCTCGCACAAATCAAGCCGTACATGAGGTCGTACAAGCGTGAGCGGGCAGGGCTGGTGCTCAGGGACTATGTGCGGTTGACACCTCGCAACGGCAAATACACTGAAGCGATGCGGGTGGAGCGGCACGCCTTCGAAGAGACGTTGCTGGCGTTGCAAGCTGGCAGGAAGAAGAAGCCCCTTCAGCCTTGCGGCTGAAGGGGCGAATTGGTGGAGGCGGCGGGACAGCCGATTCCGTCTCTTTCGAGACGGGCTGGACTATGCCTTCATCCCGCAGTCGCTCGCGCAACTGCGGGAGCGGGGCGTGTTATCCGGATCGAAGTCTCCGGATCCTAGTGCCGGCTCGCGTCATGCGACGTCAGCTGGTCTATGAGTCTCTACAGGGCGGATCTGAGGTTGGCCCTCTTTCCACCCCTCGGCGTTACCGCTGCCGCCGCCATCGTTGGTCGATGGTCGGCGCCGTCAGGCTTCGCCGATGTGAGCCCCGTTGTCACTTCACCCTTGCGAGTGAAGGCGACCCAAGTTGATCGAACCCGCGTCCGTAAGCACTACGCCACAGGACACTACATGCTTAGCTCATTCTTTGATTCTCGCTGCACGCTACCCGAAGAGCAGGGAAGACGTACGGCCAGCTTCAGAGCGTTTTAGCGAACCGGCCTGGAGCACACCGGCGTCGCGAGCTTGTGAGCGCGTCCCCCGATTCTGGATGCACAAGCACATGCCAGGCGGAGGTTAGGCGGGATTAAGCCGCCAGAGCGTAGTTGTCTTCGTTTGCAACTATAAGTTTGTAAGCAGTTTTACGAGTTACTTACAACTCGGCATGCACCTGGGGTTTCGCAACCCACGTCGAAACCGATCGCCCCCATGAGCCGGGCTAGTGTATGGCCCACGCTCGAAATAACAAGCGCTACTTGTTGGCCGCAGTCGTCGCCTCGTAGGTGTCGTTCGCACGCTTGATCACATACGCGCGAATCGCTTCCGCATCCGCGGCGCTCAGCACAGGAGCGAAGCTCACCATGCCGCGATCCTTTCTCCCGCCGTCGATCACGACTATGCGCCACGACTGCTCCGAGCGATTCATCCGCGACCAGCGCAGATCCGGCAACACGCCGCCGCCGACTGCCGAGTCGCCGTGACAAGTGGAGCAGTTCTGATGGAAGAGAATCTGACCCTGATGGATCAGCTGCACGTCGCCGACGAGTGCCGGCGGCTTCGCGAGCGCGGGTGTCGCCGGTGGCTCGGGCAACGTCGATGTGCCGCCGAGCTTGAAGGCGAGCACGCGACTGCGATTGATCGCGGGTCCGCCTTTACGTGACACGTCGCCGCCGGAGATCGCATACGTGCCGCCCCAACCCGCGAGCACCACCACGTATTGCTCATCGCCGATCGAGTACGTCGCCGGTGCAGCGACGACACCGGTCTGCGCCGGGAACGACCACAGCTTCGTGCCGTCGCTCGCGTTGTAGGCGGCGAATTCGCCGCCGACGTTGCCTTGGAAGACGAGATTGCCGGCCGTCGACAGCACGCCGCCGTTCCAGGCGCCGGGATGATCTACCGACCACTTCACTTTCTGCGTAACCGGATCCCATGCCTTGAGCGAGCCCTTCACGGTCGCAAGCGCGGCGGCGCGGATCTGCGGATCCTCCGGCATCATCACGGCCGTCGCATCGATGCCGATGTTGAAGCCGAGCGGCCGGTCCTTGAACTTCGGATCGTGCAGATACGCCATGGCCAGTTCTTGCGCGGGCAAGTACACCAGACCGGTCTGCGGGCTGAACGACATCGGATGCCAGTTGTGCGCGCCGTAGGGTCCGGGCGCGACCAGCGCAGGCTGCTTCGGGTTCATGAAGCGCGACGCTGGATCCTCGACCGGCCGCCCGGTTTTCAGATCGATCTCCTTCGCCCAGTTCACCGGCACGAATGGCTGCGCGGAGATCAGTTTGCCGTTGGTGCGATCGATGACGTAGAAGAAGCCGTTCTTCGGCGCTTGCATCAGCACCTTGCGCGGCTGGCCGTCGATGGTCAGGTCCGCGAGCACGATGTGCTGAGTCGCGGTGAAGTCCCAGGTCTCGCCCGGCGTCGACTGGTAGTGCCACACGTACTCGCCGGTGTCCGGCTTCAGCGCGACGATCGCACTCAGGAACAGATTGTCGCCGCCGCCGGGACTGCGGTACTGCTGATTCCACGGCGAGCCGTTGCCAGTGCCGATGTACAGCAGATCCAGATCCGGGTCGTAGGCCATCGAATCCCAGACGGTGCCGCCGCCGCCGAGCTTCCACCACTCGCCGTGCCAGGTCTTCGCGGCCTCCGCGAGGATCGGCGCTTCGAATGGCTGCGACGGGTCGCCAGGCACGGTGTAGAAGCGCCACAGCATCTTGCCGGTCTGCGCGTCGTAGGCGGAGATGTAGCCGCGCACGCCGTATTCCGCGCCGCCGTTGCCTATGAGGACTTTGCCTTTGATGACGCGCGGCGCGCCGGTGATCGTGTACGCCTTCGTCTGGTCGACAGTCACCACTGACCACACTTCGTTACCCGTCGCCGCGTCGAGCGCGACGAGGCGGCCATCGAGCGTGCCCACGAATAATTTGCCTTCATAAGCAGCGACGCCGCGGTTGACAGTATCGCAGCACGCCTTCACGCCGGTTTCGCCCGGCACCTTCGGATCGTATTGCCACAGCAGCTTGCCGCTCGCGGCGTCGATCGCCTGCACCTTGCTCCACGCACTGGTCGAATACAGAACACCGTCGATGATCAGCGGCGTCGCTTCCTGACCGCGATGCGTATCGAGATCGACGAACCACGCGAGGCCCAGCTGCTTCACGTTGTTCGCGTCGATCTTCGCCAGCGGCGAGAAGCGCTGCTCGGAGTAAGTGCGCCCGGTGGTGAGCCAGTTGCCTGGGTCTTGATCGGCCTGGACGATGCGCGCGGCATCGACCTGCGCGGGCTTGGCGGGCGCCGTGGCGGCAGGCTCGTGCTTCTGACAAGCGGAGCAGGCCAGGGCGAGCAGGATCGTCGGACCGAGAGTTCTTGCGAGCACGGTTCCCCCCAACGCTTTCTTCTTATTCCTGGCTACAGTCTACAGCGTGCGGCCCGCAGCCTTCTTCATCTCGTCGAGTGTTTCATCAAGCGGGACTTCTCCCGCTGCCAGTCGCGATCCTTCTCGCTGGCGCGCTTGTCGTGCTCCTTCTTGCCCTTCGCCAGGCCGATGCGCAGCTTGGCGCGGCCGTTCTTCCAATACAGCTCCAGCGGCACGAGCGTGTAGCCGCGGCGCTCGACCGCGCCGACCAGGCGGTTCAGCTCGGAGCGGTTCAGCAGAAGCTTGCGAGTACGGATCGGGTCCGGGATGACGTGCGTCGAGGCAGTCGGCAGCGCCGAGACGTGGGCGCCGAACAGGTAAGCCTCCGCGTCCTTCACGAAGACGTACGCTTCCTTCAGCTGCACGCGCCCGGCACGCAGGCTCTTCACTTCCCAGCCCAGCAGCGACAGGCCTGCCTCGTAGGTTTCCTCGATGAAATAGTCGTGACGCGCCTTGCGATTCTCGGCGATCGTCGGGTTGTCGTTGGCGCGGTTCTTCTGGCTCATAGAGGTCGTGGATTGTAGCGGGTACCCGGGTAAACTCGCGCCATGCCAGCTGTCCCGGCCGCATGAAAGAAGTGACGCGAAGCGCGCTCGTGCCGTACGCGCCCGAGCAGATGTTCGCGCTGGTCCAGGACATCGAGAGCTATCCGCAGTTCCTTCCCTGGGTGAGCTCGGCCAAGCTGCTGGAGCGCGGCGAGAACCAGGTGCTGGGCCAGCTGGAAATGCACCGTGCCGGCCGGCGCGAGCTCGTGACCACACGCAACACGCTGACTCCTCCCCGGGAAATCACGCTCGCGCTCGTGAGCGGGCCCTTCAAGACGCTCGATGGCCGCTGGACTTTTCAGCCGATCGGCACGGACCGCGGCACACGCGTCGAGCTCACGATTCGCTTCGAGTTCGCGAACGCAATGCTGAACATGCTGCTGTCGCGCACTTTCGAGAAGAGCTGCAACGATCTCGTCGACGCGTTCGTCGCACGCGCGCGGACAGTCTACGGTACGCGGTGACCGCTAGATGCGCATTTGGGTCGTGTATGCACTCCCGGATCGGCAATCGGTGCAGGAGCTGCAGCTCCCGGAGCCGGCTACCGTGGCAGAAGCTGTCGCGCGCTCGGGATTGCTGCAGCAGTTTCCGGAGCTAGGCGACCGTCCGCTCGCGTGCGCGATCTTCGGTCGCGCAGTCGCCGACTCGCACCTGCTGCGCGCTGACGATCGCGTCGAGATTCTGCGTCCGCTACAGGTCGATCCGAAGGAGAGCCGGCGGCGCGCCGCGGCACGCGGCCGCACGACGCCGCGCAAGTGACACTATGACTTCTTCGCGGTTTCCGTCGGCCGGTCGATCTTCTCGACCTTGTCGCCACCGTCGAAGTACACGATGAAGTGGCGCCACTCGGGTTTCCGCAGCCGGCCCTGCTTCATGTAATAGACGTAGTCCCAGCGCGAGCCCTGGAACGGGTCCGCTACCATCGGCGTTCCGAGCAACGCGCGCACCTGCACACGCGTCATGCCGACGCTGATGCGATCGATGTCTTCCTTGTCGAGGAAGTTTCCCTGCTGGATGTCGATCCGGTGCACGCAAGCGGCGAGCACTGCGAGCACGAGAGCCGCGACCGTGAGCCGGCGAATGCGGAAGAACGGAACTATTCTCATCAGTAATGCGGTCATTTGGCGGGCACGACGGGTGGAGCGGGACGGCACGGTGCGCGATAATGGCCCGCGATTCTACCCGGCCCCCAGGAGTGAAGCACGTGGAAACCAGCGACCTGCGCAAAGCCGGGCTCAAGATCACGCTGCCGCGGCTCAAGATCCTCGAGATCCTCGGCACGGCACAGCCGCGCCACATGAGCGCGGAGGACATTTATAAGCATCTGCTCGAGTCTCACGAGGACATCGGGCTCGCGACGGTTTACCGGGTGCTGACGCAGTTCGAGGCGGCCGGGCTCGTCACGCGGCATCACTTCGAGGGCACGACCGCGGTGTTCGAGCTGAACGAGGGCGAGCACCACGACCACATCGTCTGTCTTGACTGTGGCAAGGTCGAAGAGTTCATGGATGCGGGCATCGAGGACCGGCAGCGCACCATTGCGGCCAAGATGCAGTTCGAGATCAAGGATCACTCGATGATCCTCTACGGCCGCTGCAAGCGGGTGAACTGCCCCTCGCGCGACAAGGACCGGTAGGTTTCTGCGGGTCAGGCTTTTGCCTGGCTCTTCTTCATCGGCCGGACTTTGGCCCGACCCCCGCTCGACTTCAACATCTCTGCCGCGTGCTCGCGCGCCTTGTCAGTCACGCTGACGCCCCCGAGCATGCGTGCGACTTCTTCCACTCGGTCGTCGGCGCTGAGCACCGTCAACACAGTTCGCGTGGTTTTGCCGTCAGTCAGCTTCGTCACGCGCACGTGCGCGTGCGCCTGGCTCGCGACCTGCGGTAGGTGGGTCACGCATAGCACCTGCGCTCGATCGCCGAGCGTGCGCAGCTGACGACCAACGATTTCCGCAACGCCGCCGCCCACACCGGCGTCGACCTCGTCGAACACCAGACAGGGCAACGCATCGGACTGTGCAGCAGCAACCTGGATCGCAAGGCTGATGCGCGAAAGCTCGCCACCGGAAGCGACCTTCGCCAACGGGCGCGGCGGCTGGCCCGGGTTCGCGCTCACCAGGAATTCGATTTCGTCTGCGCCGTGCACGCTCGCCGTTGCCCCGTCCAGCGCGCGCACTGCGATCTGGAAGACGCCGCCTGGCATGCCCAGCGTCTGCATCAGCTCACTGATTCGTCGCGAAAGCTTGCCAGCTGCGGCGACGCGCGCAGAGCTCAACTGCGCGCACGCGGCGCGAAATTGCGTCTGCAGCTGAGCGAGATTCTTCTCGATCTGCTCCAGCGACGCTTCCAGCGTGTCGAGCTGTTGAAATTCCGCGGCCAACTCCGCCTGCAGCGCGCCGAGCCCCGCAGGCTCGATGCGATGTTTGCGAGCGATGGACTCCATGGCCGCAAGGCGCTGCTCCACCCACTCCTGGCGCTGCGGATCGGCTTCCAGATCTGCTTCGTAGCGCTCGGCGGATTCGATGCCTTCGCGCAGCGCGATCAGGCTCTCGTCGATTGCCTTGGCGATCGACGCGAAGCGCGAATCGAGCTCGGACAGGGAGCGCGAGACAGTCAACGCGCGCGAGACCGCGTGTTCCGCATTCATATCTTCTGCTTCGCGCAGCAACTGCAGGATCTCGCGCACACCCGATGCCAGTCGGCCGTGCTGCGCCAGGCGCTGCCGCTCGGCGCTGAGGTCCGCGAGCTCGCCGGACTTGAGGTCGAGCGCCTTGAGCTCGCCGAGGTGATAACGCAGCAATTCGAGGCGCGCTTCGCGATCCTGCGCCGACGCGGCGGCGCGATCGCGTTGCTCGCGCAGCTCGGACCAGGCGCGGTGTTGCGCGGCGACAGAATCGAGCAGCTCGCGATAGTCACCGCTCAGATCGAGCAGCTCGCGCTGCGCGGCGCGCTTCATCAACGACTGATATTCCATCTGGCCGTGGATATCGACGAGCGTCTCGCCAAGCTGACGCAACGCCTGCACCGACAGTGCCTGGCTGTTGACGTAGGCGCGCGAGCGGCCGTCCGCGCCGACTATTCGCCGCAGCACTACGGCCTCATCTTCGTGCTCGATCGACTGCTCGGCGAGCCAGGCGCGCGCAGCCGCGTTGTTGGAAATCGCAAACGTGGCGGAGACCTCGGCGCGGTCGGCGCCATGGCGAACGACTTCAGCACCGGCGCGACCGCCAGCGGCGAGCAGCAGGGCGTCGACCAGGATCGACTTGCCGGCGCCGGTTTCGCCGGTGAGCACCGTCAGGCCGGAGGCGAGCTCCAGCTCGGCGGCATCGATGATTGCGAAATCGCGGATCTGGATGTGGAGGAGCACGGCGCGCGTCAATCTTCTGACTTGGCCTGCGACTCGGCCGGTGGGACCCGATCGCCGCGTCCCCAGCGCAACTTGGAGCGCAGAATGCGGAAATAGTCGTGATCTTGCGGATGGAGCAACGTCACGCTGCTCGCTGCCGGGCCGATCACGACCTTTTCGTCGAGCGCGAGCTCGCCCAGCGACACGCCGTCGCAGATCACCTGCGCCTTGGTTTCGAGACGCTCCAACAATCTGATCTCGATCTGCGAGGAGCTGCGGACCACGATCGGCCGGTCCGACAGCGTGTGCGGACAGATCGGTGCGAGCACCAGCGCATCGAGCTCGGGATAGAGAATCGGGCCGCCGCAGCTGAGCGCGTAGGCCGTCGAGCCGGTCGCGGTCGCGACCACCAGGCCGTCGGCGCGGTGCGTGTTGACGTAACGGCCGTCGATCCAGGTCTCGAAGTCGAGCGTGCGGCCGGTCTGCCACTTCTGCAGCACCACGTCATTGAGCGCCTGGCCGGTGAGACTGCCTCGGGCGGCGCTCAGCGTTGCGGTCAGCATCGCGCGCCGATCCTGCACGAAGCGCCCTTCGAGAATCTCGTCGAGGCGGTCGCGGACATCCTGCGAGCCGATGTCGGCGAGGAAGCCGAGCCGGCCGCGGTTCACGCCGAGCACAGGCACCGAGTGCGGCGAAGCGAGGCGTGCGGCGTGCAGCATCGTGCCGTCGCCGCCGATAGCAACGACCAGGTTTGCACCGGCCGCCAGATTCGCGGTCGGCCGGCGCTCGACGTGAGCAGTGCCGAAGTCGACAGTGCTGTCGCTTTCGGCGAAAACCTTGCGTCCGCGGCCGTGCAGGTGCACGGCGAGGAGCTGCATTGATTCGACGACGCGCGCGTCGCGATCATTGCCGACGAGGGCGACGTTTGCGAACAGTGTCGGGGCTGCTGGCATGGCCGCGTTTTTATCACGGCCAAATGCAGCGTAGTGGAGAAATAGCGGAGAAACTTGCAAAATGCCTGCCATGCCATGGGGTTGACCTGTGCGTTGCCGACGATGTCTTCGCAGACGACCGACGAATCACTCAATGACCGCGCCCAGCAGCTGCTGAAGCTGCTGGTGGAGCACTACATTCGCGACGGCCAGCCCGTCGGCTCGCGCACGTTGTCGCGCGACATCGGCATGGGCCTGAGCGCCGCTACGATCCGCAACGTGATGGCGGACCTGGAAGAGCTCGGCTTCGTCAGCTCGCCGCACACTTCCGCTGGCCGCGTGCCCACCGACAAGGGGTATCGCTTCTTCGTCGACACCTTGCTCAAGTTCCAGCCGCTCGGTGACGACCAGGTCGCAGCGATCCGCAACCGTCTGGGCGAGCTCACCAACGATCCCAAGGCGCTGGTGGCCGCCGCGTCGCAGATGCTGTCGAGCGTTACGCGCCTGGCGGGCGTTGTGACCTTGCCGCGGCAGAGTCACGCTGCGCTCAGCCAGATCGAGTTCGTGCCGCTCTCGGACAATCGCGTGCTCGCGATCATGGTGGTGAACGGCCGCGAAGTGCAGAACCGCATCCTGCAGCTGGAGCGCTACTACGGCGCGGACGAGCTGCGACACGCGTCGAACTACCTGAACACGGAGTTCCGCGGCAAGGAGCTGAGCGCGGTCCGCGACCACCTGCTCGCACAACTGAAAGAGACGCGCGAGCACCTGAACGAGATGATGCTCAACGCGATCCATCTCGCGCAGCAGGTGGTGAGCGTGCCGCCGATCACCGGCCGCATGGAATATGTGATCGCCGGCGAGACCAACCTGATGGGCTTCGCCGAGCTGTCGAACGTCGAGAAGCTGCGCCGCCTGTTCGAGGCCTTCACCCAGCAGCGCGACATCCTGCACCTGCTCGACCAGAGCTTGCGGGCCGAGGGCGTGCAGATTTTCATCGGTCAGGAATCGGGCTACACCATCCTCGACGACTGCAGCGTGGTCACCGCGCCGTATTCGCTCGATCAGGAAGTCGTCGGCGTGCTGGGCGTCATCGGCCCGACGCGCATGGCGTACGAGCGCGTGATCCCGATCGTGGACATCACGGCGAAGCTGCTGGGCTCCGCCTTGAATTCCCGGGCCTGAACCGCAAGTCCCGTTAAGTTAATGTGTCGGGCTTCAGCCCCGACCTACACCCTTGCACGAAACGGAGAGGGATCGAGATGACGGTGCCAAACGAGCATGACCGCGAAGCGGGCGGGGCGGCCCGCCAGGCGCCTCCGGGCGCTCAAGACGAAGCCGGTGACGTCGGGGCCCTGCAAGCGGCATTGGCCGCCGCCGAAGGCCGCGCACTGGAAAGCAGAGACCTATATATGCGTGCGCTCGCCGAGCTGGAGAACGTCCGCAAGCGGGCGTCGCGGGACGTCGAGCAGGCGCACAAGTTCGCGCTGGAACGCATCGCCAACGACCTGGTAGCCGTCAAGGACAGCCTCGAGCTCGGGCTCGCCAATGCCTCGCCGACCGACAAGCTGCGCGAAGGTACCGAAGCGACGCTGCAGCTGCTGAGCAAGGCTCTGGAAAAAGCCGGGATCAGCGAGATCCTGCCGCAGGGCGAGCAGTTCAATCCCGAGCTGCACGAGGCGATGCTGGCGCAGCCCTCCGCGCAGCACGTGCCGAACTCCATCCTGCAGGTCGTACAGAAGGGCTACCAGCTCAACGGGCGGCTGCTGCGCCCGGCTCGGGTGATCGTTGCAAAGGAGCCCTAGCCCCTTGAAAGGGTTGAGCGCATCCGCATGTAGCCGGTCATTCGGGACAATTTAGTCAGGGTTTCAGGAGCTTTTCGCAATGAGCAAAGTCATCGGCATCGATCTCGGCACGACCAACTCGTGCGTCGCGATCATGGAAGGGGGTAAGCCGCGCGTGATCGAAAACAGCGAGGGCGACCGCACCACCCCGTCGATCGTCGCGTTCACCAAGGACGATGAAGTCCTGGTCGGCCAGTCCGCCAAGCGCCAGGCAGTCACCAATCCGCAGAACACGCTGTTCGCGATCAAGCGCCTCATCGGCCGCAAGTTCCAGGACGACGTCGTGCAGAAGGACGTCGGCATGGTGCCTTACAAGATCGCCAAGGCCGACAACGGCGACGCCTGGGTCGAGGTCAACGGCAAGAAGATGGCGCCGCCGGAAGTCTCCGCGCGCGTTCTCATGAAGATGAAGAAGACTGCCGAGGACTATCTCGGCACGCCGGTGACCGAGGCCGTCATCACGGTGCCCGCGTACTTCAACGATTCGCAGCGCCAGGCGACCAAGGACGCCGGGCGCATCGCCGGCCTCAACGTCAAGCGCATCATCAATGAGCCGACCGCGGCCGCGCTCGCCTACGGGCTCGACAAGCAGGGCGGCGATCGCAAGATCGCGGTCTACGACCTGGGCGGCGGCACGTTCGACGTCTCGATCATCGAAGTCGCGGACGTCGACGGCGAGCGCCAGTTCGAGGTGCTCGCGACCAACGGCGACACGTTCCTCGGCGGCGAGGACTTCGACAAGCGCGTCATCGACTACCTGGGCGAGGAGTTCAAGAAGGAGAGCGGCGTCGACGTGCGTCGCGATCCGCTCGCCATGCAGCGCCTCAAGGAGGCCGCCGAGAAGGCGAAGATCGAGCTGTCCTCGAGCCAGCAGACCGACATCAACCTCCCCTACATCACGGCCGATGCCTCCGGGCCCAAGCACCTGAACATCAAGCTCACCCGCTCGAAGCTCGAGTCGCTGGTCGAGGATCTGGTGCAGAAGACGATCGAGCCGTGCCGGATCGCCATGAAGGATGCCGGCGTGTCGAGCAAGGACGTCGCCGAGGTGATCCTGGTCGGCGGCCAGACCCGCATGCCGCTGGTGCAGAAGACCGTGAAGGACTTCTTCGGCAAGGAGCCGCGCAAGGACGTCAATCCGGACGAGGCTGTCGCAGTCGGCGCCGCGATCCAGGGCGGCGTGCTGTCCGGCGAAGTGAAGGACGTACTGCTGCTCGACGTCACCCCGCTGTCGCTCGGCATCGAGACGCTCGGCGGCGTGATGACCAAGCTGATCGAGAAGAACACCACGATTCCGACCAAGGCGAATCAGACCTTCTCGACGGCGGACGACAATCAGGGTGCGGTCACGATCCACGTCCTGCAGGGCGAGCGTCAGCGCGCGGGCGACAACAAGTCGCTCGGCCAGTTCAACCTGGAGGGTATCCCGCCCGCACCGCGCGGCATGCCGCAGATCGAGGTCACCTTCGACATCGACGCGAACGGCATCCTCAACGTGCAGGCGAAGGACAAGGCCACCGGCAAGGAGCAGAAGATCGTCATCAAGGCCTCGAGCGGCCTGAACGAGGAAGAGATCAAGCGGATGGTGCGCGACGCCGAGTCGCATGCCGAGGAAGACCGCAAGTTCCGCGAGCTGGTCGAGTCGCGCAACAAGGCCGACGCGCTGCTGCACCAGACGGAGAAGGCGCTCAAGGATCTCGGCGACAAGGTGCAGCCGTCCGACCGCGCGAACATCGAGTCGGCGATGGCCGATCTGAAGCGCGTGATCAACGAGGACGACAAGAACGTCATCGAGACCAAGGCGAATGCGCTCAACCAGGCAGCCGCGGCGATCGCTCAGCAGGCGTACGCGCAGGCGGGGCCGACAGGTGAGGGCGGTGGCGGAGCTGCGGGCGGTGCGCCCGGCGGCGGTGCCAATGCCGGCCCCAAGGACGACGTTGTCGATGCGGAGTTCGAGGAAGTGAACGATCGCAAGAAAGGCTAAGCTTGCCTTCGACGGACCCACAGGTGCAGGTCGCCTGTGGGTCCCGGTTTTATCTGGCCTGGCCGAATTACAGCCATAACAAATGTCCAAGCGGGATTACTACAAGGTGCTCGACGTCGCGCGGACCGCGACCGAGGTCGAGATCAAGAAATCGTATCGCCGCCTGGCGATGAAGTATCACCCCGACCGCAATCCGAACGATCACGAGGCCGAGGACAAGTTCAAGGAGTGCAAGGAGGCCTACGAAGTGCTGACCGACGCGCAGAAGCGCGCGATCTACGATCAGCACGGCCATGAGGGACTCGCCGCGCGCGGCGGGGGTGGCGGTTTCAGCGCGGCCGACGCGTTCAGCGACATCTTCGGCGACGTGTTCGGCGACATCTTCGGCGGCGGTCGGCGCGGCGGCCGGCAAGTCTTTCGCGGCGCGGACCTGCGCTACGACCTCGAGCTCGACCTGGAACAGGCGGTGTTCGGCCACGAGTCCGAAGTAGAATTCACGACGCTCGGCGAATGCGAGCCCTGCAAAGGCAGCGGCGCTGAGCCCAACTCCAAGACCGTGCCCTGCGAGACGTGCCATGGCTCCGGCCAGGTCCGCATGCAGCAGGGCATCTTCGCGGTCCAGCAGACCTGCCCGCGTTGCAAGGGCCGCGGCCAGGTGATCACCGAGCCCTGCGACCACTGCCTGGGTCAGGGCCGGATCCGCAAGAAAAAGAACCTGGCCGTGAAGGTACCGGCCGGTGTCGACAACGGCGACCGCATCCGGCTCGCCGGCGAAGGCGAAGCCGGGCGCAACGGCGGGCCGCCGGGAGATCTGTACGTCGAAATCCGGGTGCGCGAGCACGCCATCTTTGAGCGCGACGGCAGCCACTTGTCGTGTGAAGTCCCGGTGAGCTTCGCGACCGCGACGCTGGGCGGGACTGTCGAAGTGCCGACCCTCGGCGGCAACGTCGACCTGAAGGTTCCGGCGGAGTCCCAGTCCGGTCGTGTGTTCCGCCTGCGCGAGAAGGGCGTCAAACCGGTGCGCGGCGGTCCGACCGGCGATCTGTTTTGCCGCGTCGTGGTGGAGACGCCGGTGAATCTGACGGATGAGCAGAAGGCGCTGCTGCGCAAGCTGGAGGAATCCATGCACGCGAGCACTCGCAACCACAGCCCGCGGCAGCATTCGTGGCTGGACGGCGTGAAGCGTTTCTTCTCAGCGATGCGTAACTGATGAGCGCATCGCAGCTGCAGGTCGCGGTCTTCGGCGCCTCGGGACGCATGGGGCAGGCGGTGATCGCAGTCGTGGAGGAGTCTGCCGACGCCGCGGTGAAAGGCACGGTCACGTCGTCCGGCGACCCAGCCGCTGCGCTGCGCGGCGCCGACGTCGCTATCGAGTTCGCGCTCCCTCAGGCGACTGCCGCCAATCTCGCTGCCTGCGTCGCTGCGAAGCGGCCGCTCGTCATCGGGACGACTGGCCACGACGACTCGCAGCGCGCCCAGATCGCCGCGGCCGCGCGGGAAATCGCCATCGTGATGGCGCCGAACATGAGCCTGGGCGTGAACCTGTTGCTCAAGCTCGTTGAGTTGACTGCAGGAAAGCTGGACGCGGACTACGACATCGAGATCTTCGAAGCCCACCATCGCCACAAGAAGGATGCGCCCTCCGGTACGGCGCTCGCGCTCGGCAAGGCCGCCGCCGCGGGCCGCGGCGTAAAGCTCAGCGATGTCGAGGAACACCCCCGCCATGGCACTGGTCCGGGCCGCTCGCGTGGAGCGATCGGTTTTTCGGTCGTCCGCGGCGGCGACATCGTGGGCGATCACACAGTGACGTTCGCCGGCATTGGCGAGCGCATCGAACTGACGCATCGCGCGAGCGATCGACTGGCATTTGCGCGCGGCGCCGTGCTGGCGGCACGCTGGCTTGTCGGGCGTCCACCGGGCCTGTACTCGATGCAGGACGTGCTGGCCACCAGTGCCATCAATCTGTAGACTCCCATCCCTTAGCACGCGGTGAAATCTTGTCAGCGGGATCGGCTTGAAAGCCCATCTCGCCGTCAGCATGCGCGTGTCTGAAACGACTGACGACGGAGCCCTGAAGTGACCCAGGCAGACACCGCTGTACTCGCACTCGAAGACGGCACTGTCTTCCACGGCCGTTCCATTGGCGCGAAAGGCAACACCACCGGCGAGGTTGTGTTCAACACCGCCATGACCGGCTACCAGGAAATCCTCACGGACCCCTCGTACTGCCGCCAGATCGTCACGCTGACTTATCCGCACATCGGCAACACCGGTACCAATCACGACGACCTGGAGGCGGGAGCCGTCTACGCCGCCGGACTGATCGTGCGCGACGTGCCGGCTGTGTACTCGAACTGGCGCGCTGCCGAATCGCTGGAGAGCTTCCTGCAGCGGGGCAAGGTCGTCGCCATCGCCAACATCGACACGCGCAAGCTCACGCGCATCCTGCGCGAGAAGGGCGCGCTCGCCGGCTGCATCATGACGGGCGAGAAAGCCAAGGCGGAAGCTGCCGTGCACGCGGCGCGCAAATTCCCCGGGCTGAAGGGCATGGACCTCGCGAAAGTCGTCTCGACCAAGCGCGTCTATCAGTGGAACGAGGGCACGAACTGGCAGCTCGAACAGGGGCCGAAAGCGCGGCCCGGCCAGCGTCTGCACGTCGTCGCATACGACTTCGGCATCAAGCGCAACATCCTGCGCTGTCTCGCCGACTATGGCTGCCGCGTGACGGTCGTGCCGGCGCAGACGCCGGCTGAGCAGGTGCTGGCGCTGAGCCCCGAAGGCGTGTTCCTGTCGAACGGGCCGGGCGATCCCGAGCCGTGCACCTACGCGATCGACGCGATCAAGAAGCTGCTCGAGACCGACATTCCGATCTTCGGCATCTGTCTCGGTCATCAGCTGCTCGGGCTGGCAAGCGATGCGAAGACGGTGAAGATGAAGTTCGGCCACCACGGCGCGAATCATCCGGTGCTCGACATCGCCAGCGGCCGGGTGCTGATCTCGTCGCAGAACCACGGCTTCGCGGTCGACGAGACCACGCTCGGCGCGAACGTGAAAGTGACACACAAGTCGCTGTTCGACGGCTCGCTGCAGGGCATCGAGCGCACCGACCGGCCGGCTTTCAGCTTCCAGGGGCATCCCGAAGCGAGCCCCGGCCCGCACGAGGTGCGCGGCTCGTTCGGCCGCTTCATTGCAATGATCCACGATCGGCTCAATGCACAGAGCGCGGCGCGCGAGGCCGGCAAGAAAGTGGCGGAGGGTTGAGGCCCTCTGCATGGAGATGTGATTGCCTAAGCGAACAGACATCCAGAGTGTGTTGATCATCGGCGCCGGCCCGATCGTCATCGGCCAGGCGTGCGAGTTCGATTACTCCGGCGCGCAGGCCTGCAAGGCGCTCAAAGAGGAGGGCTACCGCGTCGTCCTGGTGAACTCCAACCCCGCGACGATCATGACCGACCCGGAAACCGCCGACGCGATCTACATCGAGCCGGTCAACTGGCGCACGGTCGAGCGCATCATCGCGAAAGAAAAACCGAACGCGCTGCTGCCGACGATGGGCGGCCAGACGGCGTTGAACTGCGCGCTCGACCTGGTGCGCGAAGGCGTGCTCGAAAAATACGGCGTCGAGCTGATCGCCGCCTCGCGCGAAGCGATCGACATGGCGGAAGACCGCGAGCGCTTCCGCAACGCCATGCGCGAGATCGGCCTGGAGTCGCCGCGCTCGCGCATCGCTCACAGCATGGAGGAGGCGCTGGCGGTGCAGGCCGAGATCGGCTTCCCGACCGTCATCCGCCCGTCGTTCACCCTCGGCGGCTCGGGCGGCGGCATCGCCTACAACCGCGAGGAGTTCGAGGAGATCGTCGAGCGCGGCCTGGACGCTTCGCCCACTTCGGAAGTGCTGCTCGAAGAGTCGGTGCTGGGCTGGAAGGAATTCGAGATGGAGGTCGTCCGCGACCGCCGCGACAACTGCATCATCATCTGCTCGATCGAGAACCTCGACCCGATGGGCGTCCACACCGGCGACTCGATCACGGTCGCGCCGGCGCAGACGCTCACGGACAAGGAATACCAGCGCATGCGCGACGCGTCGATCGCCGTGCTGCGCAAGATCGGCGTCGAGTGCGGCGGCTCGAACGTGCAGTTCGCGCTCAGCCCGACCGACGGACGCATGCTGATCATCGAGATGAATCCGCGCGTCTCGCGCTCGTCCGCGCTCGCCTCGAAAGCCACCGGCTTCCCGATCGCCAAGGTCGCCGCGAAGCTCGCGATCGGTTACACGCTCGATGAGTTGAAGAACGACATCACCGGCGGCGCGACTCCGGCCTCGTTCGAGCCGACGATCGACTATGTCGTGACCAAGATCCCGCGCTTCACGTTCGAGAAATTCCCGGGCGCCAACGACCGCCTGACGACGCAGATGAAGTCGGTCGGCGAAGCGATGGCGATCGGCCGCACGTTCCAGGAGTCGCTGCAGAAAGCACTGCGCAGCCTGGAGGTCGGCACCGACGGCCTCGATCCGCTGATGAGGCTGCCGCTCGCCGAGAGCGATCAGCATCGGCTGCGCGAGGAGCTGCGCATGCCGGGGCCGAATCGCATCCGTTACGTCGGCGATGCGTTCCGCGCCGGTCTGCCGTTCGATGAAGTGCATTCGCTGTCGCGCATCGATCCGTGGTTCCTCGCGCAGATCGAGGACATCGTGCGCGAAGAGCAGGCGGTGCAGGCGCAAGGCCTGGAAGCTTTCGACCGCGACCGAGTGCGCGCGCTCAAGCGCAAGGGTTTTTCCGACCGACGTCTCGCCACTTTGCTGGGAATGGACGAGAACAGCGTGCGTCGCCGGCGCATCACGATGGGCATCCGGCCCGTTTACAAGCGCGTCGACACCTGCGCCGCCGAGTTCGCCACTTCGACGGCCTACATGTACTCGACCTACGACGAGGAGTGCGAGGCAGCGCCGACCGATCGCAAGAAGATCATGATCCTCGGCGGCGGACCGAACCGCATCGGCCAGGGCATCGAGTTCGACTACTGCTGCGTGCACGCCGCGCTGGCGCTGCGCGAGGCCGGGTTCGAAACCATCATGGTCAACTGCAACCCCGAGACGGTCTCGACCGACTACGACACGTCCGACCGGCTGTATTTCGAGCCGCTCACGTTCGAAGACGTCATGGAGATCATCGACAAGGAGAAGCCGATCGGCGTGATCGTGCAGTACGGCGGCCAGACGCCGCTCAAGCTGTCCCGCGCCCTCGAGGCTGCCGGCGCGCCGATCATCGGCACGACGCCGGACTCGATCGACATTGCCGAAGATCGCGAGCGGTTCCAGCAGCTGGTCAACACCCTCGGCTTGAAGCAGCCGCCGAATTGCACCGCGCGCACCGAGGAGCAGGCGATAGCGATGTCGCGCACCGTCGGCTTCCCGTTGATCGTGCGGCCGTCGTACGTCCTGGGCGGGCGCGCGATGGAAGTCGTGTTCAACGAGGACGACCTGCGCACGTATATGACCGACGCGGTGAAGGTGTCGAACGACAGCCCGGTGCTGCTCGACCGTTTTCTCGACCTGGCGATCGAGGTCGACGTCGACGCAATCTGCGACGGCGAGGACGTCTATGTCGGCGGCATCATGGAGCACGTCGAGCAAGCGGGCGTGCACTCCGGCGATTCGGGCTGCTCGCTGCCGCCGAACAGCTTGAATGCGGAGACTCAGGCCGATCTGAAGGAGCAGACGCGCAAGCTGGCGCGCGCGCTCAAGGTCGTCGGCCTCATGAACATCCAGTTCGCAATCCAGAACGGCATCGTCTATATCCTCGAAGTGAACCCGCGCGCGTCGCGCACGGTGCCGTTCGTATCGAAGGCCACCGGCGTGCCGCTGGCGAAGATGGCGGCGCGAGTGATGACCGGCAGCAAGCTCAAGGAGCTCGGCCTGACGGTCGAACGGGTGCCGAAGTTCTTCGCCGTGAAGGAGTCGGTGTTCCCGTTCACGAAATTCCCGGAAGCGGATCCGATCCTCGGCCCCGAGATGAAATCGACCGGCGAGGTGATGGGGACCGGGGCGTCGTTCGGTGAGGCATACGCGAAGGCGCAGCTCGCGTCGGGTGTCGTGCTGCCGACGCGCGGCGTGTGCCTGATCAGCGTCCGCGAGCGCGACAAGCCGGCGGCGGTGACGCTGGCGCGGCGCCTGGTCGCGCAGGGCTTCGAAATCGTTGCGACGTCGGGGACCGCCAAGGCCATCAGCGACGCCGGCATTCCCTGCCGCGCCGCCAACAAGGTGCGCGAGGGCCGCCCGCACATCGTCGACATGATCAAGAACGACGAGATCTCGCTGATCGTGAACACGACCGAAGGCAAGCAGGCGATTTTCGAATCGCGCTCGATCCGGCGCGAGGCCGTGCACAAGCGAGTCACTTATTACACGACCGTCGCCGCGGGTCTCGCGACCTGCGACGCGATCGCCCACATGAACGACGTGGATGTGAACCGGCTGCAGGATCTGCACCAGGCCGTATCCAGCGATACGGTTTCGCTGCCGGCGCTGTCCGAAGGGGGAGCGCCATGAAACGGATGCCCCTGACGCTGAACGGCGCGGAGCGCCTGCGCACCGAGCTGAAACGGCTCAAGACCGAAGAGCGGCCGCGCATCATCCAGGCAATCGCGGAGGCGCGCAGTCACGGTGATCTGAGCGAGAACGCCGAGTATCACGCCGCGCGCGAGCAGCAGAGCTTCTGCGAGGGGCGGATCAAGGACATCGAAGGGCACCTCGCCAATTCCGAGATCATCGACGTCACGCGCCTGGCGGCGGGCGGCAAGGTCGTGTTCGGCGCCACGCTCGAGCTGGAAGACCAGGACGGCGGCAACGGAGTCGTTTACCAGATCGTCGGCGACGCCGAGGCCGACATCAAGAGCGGCCGGATCGCCGTCTCGTCGCCGATCGCGCGCGCGCTGGTCGGCAAGTCACAGGGCGACATCGTCGACGTGGTCGCGCCCAGCGGCACACGCACGTACGAGATCGTCACTGTGAAATACGTGTGAGCAGATTCGCCGCAGTCGTCCTGACGCTGTGGGCCGGCAGCTTGTGGACCGTATGCGGGATCGCAGCTCCGGCAGCATTCGCCGTGCTCGATCGGCCTGCCGCCGGCCGCCTGGCCGGGACTCTCTTCCAGGTCGAGACATGGCTCGGCGCGGCTTGCGCGCTGATCCTGTTTGCAGTCGCGTTCGTGCACAAGCCGCTCGCTGCGCGTCTCAGCCCGTCGTGGCTGGTCGCTGCGACCGCCGCCGCGCCGCTGCTCAGCGAGCTGGTTTTCTCGCCAATGATGGCCGCTGCGCGCGCCGCCAACGACATGAGTCGCTTCGGGATGTTGCACGGCCTTGCCGCTGTGCTGTTCGTCGCGGCTGCGCTCGGCGCGCTGCTGCTGGTGCTGCGATTCAATCGGCCGGCAGAATGATGCGCGGCTTGTCTTTGCGCGGGCGGTAGAAGACGCCGACGTTGCCGATGCGCTGGACGAGCTCGCTCTGTGTCTGCTTGGCGAGCTCGGCGAAGATCTCGTCGCGCTGGTCGCGATCGCCGACGCGAGCGCGTACTTTCACCAGCTCATGAGCGCCGAGCGCGGTTTCCAGCTCGCCGGTGATCGCCGCCGACAAGCCGGCCTGGCCGATCAGCACGACCGGCTCGCGCGCGTGAGCGAGGCCGCGCAGATGCTTCTTCTGTTTCTCGGTCAGATTGGGTTGCATGCCTAAACGTACCAAATCGAGCCAGCGCTGGCTGCAGGAGCACGAGAGCGACGTGTTCGTGAAGCGCGCCCGCGAGGCGGGCTATCGCTCGCGCGCGCTGTTCAAGCTGGAGGACATCCAGCGCACCGACCGGCTCCTGCGGCCCGGCATCACGGTCGTCGACCTCGGGGCCGCTCCCGGCGGTTGGAGCCAGTACGCGGCGAAGGTGCTGCAGGGGCGGGGCCGGATCGTGGCGCTCGACCTGCTGCCGATGGATGCGATCAACGGCGTGGAGTTCATCCAGGGCGACTTCACCGAGGACGCGGTGCTCGAGCAATTGCTGAGTCTGCTCGCGGCCGATCGGCCCCAGCTGGTCATGTCCGACATGGCGCCGAATACCACCGGGATCGCGACGGTCGATCAGGATCGCTCGCTGCACCTGGCGGAGCTGGCGCTCGACTTCGCGGGCAAGGTGCTCGCACCCGGCGGCGATTTCCTGGTCAAAGTGTTCCAGGGCAGGGACTTCCAGCCGTTCATGCGTCGGCTGCGGGGGCTGTTCGGGACCGTCAAGGTCCGCAAGCCGCCGGCCTCGCGGCAACGCAGCCCGGAACTTTATCTGCTGGCACGTACCTTTAATTCTGGATGACTATTCCCCACTTCCTGTCCATGACGCCGCACCCGGGAGCCACTTGGCCAATGCAGGGAACCGGTTATGGCATTGCCGGACCGGGTTGTAGTAGTGTCGGCTCGACACGCCTGCAATTCCCTTCCAAGTTCATGCCCCGCCGCAGTTTTCGCCCCTTCCGAGGTATGTCCCTTTGAACGACCTAGCCAAGAACATCGTCCTGTGGATCGTGATTGCCGTGGTCGTGGCCACCGTCGTCAGTAATTTCAGCGCGCGGTCGGGGGCGGTGCAGGAGATCCCATATTCCACGTTCATCGAGCAGGTGAAGGACGGCGGCATTGCCGACGTGAAGATCAACAAGCACAACGACGTCATCAAGGGCACGCGCACCAACGGCGAAAGTTTCATCGTCTACAGCCCGGAAACGGACAACAACGCACTGATGGAGCTGTTGCTGAAGTCCGGCGTGAAGACCGATGGCGCGGCGCCCGAGCGGCAGTCGTTCCTGATGCAGCTGTTCATCTCGTCGTTCCCGATCCTGCTGCTGATCGCCGTCTGGGTGTACTTCATGCGCCAGATGCAGGGCGGCGCGGGCGGCCGCGGCGCGATGTCGTTCGGCAAGAGCCGGGCGCGGCTGCTCGGCGAGGATCAGGTGCAGGTCACGTTCGCCGACGTCGCCGGCGTCGACGAGGCGAAGGAAGAAGTCGTCGAGATCGTCGAGTTCCTCAAGGACCCGGGCAAATTCCAGCGCCTCGGCGGCAAGATTCCGCGCGGCGTGCTGATGGTCGGCTCGCCCGGCACGGGCAAGACGCTGCTGGCTCGCGCCATCGCCGGCGAGGCGAAGGTGCCGTTCTTCACGATTTCCGGTTCCGATTTCGTCGAGATGTTCGTCGGCGTCGGCGCCTCGCGCGTGCGCGACATGTTCGACCAGGCGAAGAAGCACGCGCCGTGCATCATCTTCATCGACGAAATCGATGCGGTCGGCCGGCACCGCGGCGCCGGTCTCGGCGGCGGCCACGACGAGCGCGAGCAGACGCTGAACCAGCTGCTGGTCGAGATGGACGGCTTCGAGGGCACCGAGGGCGTAATCGTCATCGCCGCCACCAACCGCCCCGACGTGCTCGATCCCGCGCTCCTGCGCCCGGGCCGCTTCGACCGCCAGGTCGTCGTGCCGCTGCCCGACGTGCGCGGCCGCGAGCAGATCCTCAAAGTGCACATGCGGAAGCTCCCGCTCGCCGAGGATGTGAAGCCGCAGATCATCGCGCGCGGTACGCCTGGTTTCTCCGGCGCCGATCTCGCGAACCTGGTGAACGAAGCTGCGCTGTTCGCCGCGCGCGCCAATCGCCGCACCGTCACGATGGACGAGTTCGAGCGTGCCAAGGACAAGATCATGATGGGCGCGGAGCGGCGCTCGATGGTCATGGACGATCAGGAGAAGAAGCTCACGGCCTATCACGAGGCCGGCCACGCGATCGTCGGCCTGTCCGTGCCGGAGCACGATCCGGTCTACAAAGTGACGATCATTCCGCGCGGCCGTGCGCTCGGCGTGACGATGTTCCTGCCCGAGACCGACCGTTACAGCATCAGCAAGCGGCGGCTGGAGAGCAAGATCGCGACGCTGTTCGGCGGACGCCTCGCCGAGGAGATCGTCTTCGGCGTCGAGTCGGTCACGACCGGCGCGTCCAACGACATCGAGCGCGCCACCGAGATCGCGCGCAACATGGTTACGAAGTGGGGCCTGTCGGACAAGCTCGGCCCGCTGACATACATCGAAGACCAGGGCGAGGTGTTCCTCGGCCGCTCGGTCACGCAGCACAAGCAGGTGTCGGATGTCACCGCGCACGTGATCGACGAGGAAGTGCGCCGGCTGATCGATTCGAACTACGCGCGCGCCAAGAACGTGCTCGAGTCGAATCTCGACAAGCTGCACAAGATGGCCGAGGCGCTGATCAAGTACGAGACGATCGACGAGTCGCAGCTCAAGGACATCATGGAAGGACGCGATCCCAAGCCGCCGAAGGATTGGGACGATTCGCCGACCGGCACCACCGGCGGCGGCAAGGCCCGCGATCGCGACAAGCCGGAAGCTCCGATCGGCAAGCCCGCGAGTCAGCACTGACGCTCGACCTCTCTACTCCTCTCGTCATGGGCGTGATCAATGTCACGCCCGATTCGTTTTCCGATGGCGGCCGCTACGCGAACAGCGCAGCGGCCGTTTCACATGCATTGCGGCTGGTCGAGGAAGGCGCCGGACTGATCGACGTCGGCGGCGAGTCGACGCGGCCGGGTGCGCAGGGTGTCTCCGCAGAAGAAGAAATCAGCCGCGTCATCCCCGTTATCGAGGCGCTCGCGGCGCGCACCAAGGTTCCAATCTCGATCGATACCAGCAAGCCTGCCGTGATGACTGCCGCGGTTCGCGCCGGTGCGAGCATGATCAACGACGTTCGCGCGCTGCGCGAGCCGGGTGCGCTCGAGGCTGCGGCCGGGACGGACGCGACGGTCTGCCTGATGCACATGCAGGGCGAGCCGCGAACGATGCAGGCCGAGCCCCGCTACGGCGATGTCGTCGCGGAAGTGTGCGATTTCCTGCGCGAGCGCGCTGCAGCCTGTCTGGCGAGCGGCATCGCCGGAGATCGCCTGGTTGTTGACCCAGGTATCGGTTTCGGCAAGCGTCTTGAGCATAATCTCGCCCTGCTCGCCGGGCTGCCGGCGCTGACCGGCCTGGGCTGGCCGGTGCTGATCGGCGTATCGCGCAAGTCGATGTTCGGCGTGCTGCTCGGGCGCGCTGTCGACGAGCGTGTCGCGGGCGGAGTCGCCGTCGCGACTGCAGCGGTCCTCGCCGGCGCGAGCATCGTGCGGACGCACGATGTTGCGGCGACAGTCGATGCAGTGAAGGTCGCAGTCGCACTGAGAGAAGCAGGAAAGGCTGTAGGCTGTAGGCAGTAGCCAGAAAAGAGAGGATTTCAATCGTGGCACGAAAATACTTCGGAACCGACGGCGTGCGCGGGCGCGTCGGCGAGCATCCTCTCACTGTCGACTTTGCGTTGCGCCTCGCGAGCTCAGCAGCGCGTGTGCTCGCGCCCGAGGGCGGCACTGTGCTCGTGGGCAAGGACACGCGACTCTCGGGCTACATGTTCGAGTCCGCGCTCGAAGCGGGCTTCGTCGCTGCCGGGGTCAACGTCATGCTGATGGGTCCGCTGCCGACCCCGGGCATCGCTTACCTGACGAAGCGCTTCGAATGCGACTTCGGCGTCGTCATCAGCGCGTCGCACAATCTGTACGACGACAACGGCATCAAGTTCTTCGATGGGGACGGCGCCAAGCTTTCGGACGAGATCGAGGCGCGCATCGAGCAGCATCTCGAAGAGCCGCCGGTGACCAGTGTTTCTAGCAAGCTCGGGCGTGCCACGCGCGTCGACAAGTCGCGCGTGCGTTACCAGGAATTCTGCATGTCCACGGTGCCGGGGCTGGACCTGACGGGCATGAAGGTCGTGATCGATTGCGCGAACGGCGCCGGCTACAAAGTCGGCCCGCGCATCCTCGCGGACCTCGGCGCCGAGATCGTGCCGATCGGCTGCTCGCCGAACGGCCGCAACATCAATCTGAGCTGCGGCTCGACAGCCCCTGAGCTGTTGCAACTGACGGTGCCGGGCGTGCAGGCGCTGGCGGGCATTGCTCTCGACGGCGACGGCGATCGCCTCGTGATGGTGGATCACCTCGGCCGGCTGGTCGACGGCGATCAGCTGCTCTACATCATTGCTCGCGAGCGCCAGCGGCGGAAGCAGCTGGTCGGGCCGGTCGTCGGCACTGTGATGAGCAATCTCGGCCTGGAGCACGCGCTGGCGAAGGAGGGCATCCAGTTCCGCCGCGCCAAAGTCGGCGATCGTTACGTGCTGGAGATGCTGAAGGAGCTCGGCGGCACTCTCGGCGGCGAAACGTCGGGTCACCTGCTGTGCCTGGATCGGACGACCACCGGCGATGCGCTGATCAGCGCGTTGCAGGTATTGCAGAATATGAAGGAGACGGGCCGCAGCCTCGCCGAGCTGGCGGCGCCGATGCTGAAGTATCCGCAGGTCCTGGAGAACGTGAAGGTCGCGACGCGCATCGATCCCTCGAAGTCGCCGCAGATCCAGGAAGCCGTGGCGCGCGCCGAGACGCGGCTCGGCACGAGCGGCCGCATCGTCCTGCGTCCATCGGGCACCGAACCGGTGATCCGGGTCATGGTCGAAGGAAGCGACGACAAGCTGGTGCGGGAGATTGCGAAGGAGCTGGCGGCCTCGGTCGCCTCGGCGGCCAAAGCCGCCTGAATTGATTTCGCACCCCACCGCCGCTAAGCTTCCGCGCCCTTCGCGGGGGCCATTTAATTCATCGAGGTACTGCGATGCGGCGGCCGCTGATCGCCGGGAACTGGAAAATGCACGGATCGCGTGCTGAGAACGCCGAGCTGATCGAAGCATTGCTGCTCGGTCTGCCGGACCAGATCCCGTTCGATATCGTCGTATGTCCGCCCTTCGTCTACCTGTGGGAGGTGGCCCGGCTGCTGAAGGCCTCGAGCATCGGGCTCGGCGCGCAGTCGGTGTGTGCCGAGCAGGTGGGCGCTTTCACCGGCGAATCGTCGGCGGCCATGCTCAAGGACGTCGGTTGCAAGTACGTCATCGTCGGCCATTCGGAGCGTCGCGCCATATATAAGGAAGACGACGCGCTGGTGGCGCGCAAGTTTCTGGCGACCCAATCGCAGGGATTGATCCCGATCCTGTGCGTCGGCGAGACGCTCGAAGAGCGCGAGCGCAGCCAGACGATGCAGGTGGTTTCGCGGCAGCTCACGGCAGTGCTAGACCTCGCGGGCGTGACGGCGCTGCGCGCCGCCGTGATTGCATACGAGCCCGTGTGGGCGATCGGGACCGGCAAGAACGCCACGCCGGAGCAGGCGCAGGAAGTTCATGCGTACATCCGGGCTGCGATCGCGGCCCGGGATGCTAAGATTGCCGCCGACGTTCGCATCCTGTACGGCGGCAGCGTCAAGGCTGCGAACGCCCGCGAGCTGTTCGCGATGCCCGATGTCGACGGCGGCCTGGTCGGCGGCGCGTCGTTGAAGGCCGATGAATTCCTGAAGATCTGCGCCGCGGCCCAAAGTCATTAGATTTGTCTCACTGACTCTGCACATGAACTGGTTACATACTGCGACTATCGTCTTTCACGTACTGATCGCTGCGGGGATCGTCGGCCTCGTGCTGTTGCAGCGGGGCAAGGGTGCGGATGCGGGCGCCGGTTTCGGCGCGGGCGCATCGGGCACCGTGTTCGGCGCGCGCGGCTCGGCTTCGTTCCTGTCGCGCATGACGGCGACGCTGGCGGCATTGTTCTTCGCGTCGAGCCTGACGCTCGCGTACCTGGGCGGCCGCAGGCCTGAAGCACCGAAGAGCGTGATCGATCGCGTCACGGTGCCGCAGACGCAGACTCAAGAGCCGCCGCCTGCGCCGACGGCGCAGCAGCAGGCCCCGGCCGATCAGCCTGTCGAGGCGCCGCAGGCGCCGGACAACAATGCGCCCAACGATACTCAGACGGGGCAGCCGCCGCAGCAGTGACGGCGGCGGCGCAGGAACCTGCGGCCAGGTTGATTAAGATTTTGGGAATGCGGCTGTGGTGGAATTGGTAGACACGCCAGCTTGAGGGGCTGGTGGAGCAATCCGTGTCGGTTCGAGTCCGACCAGCCGCACCAAAATCGCAGGGCCGCGCGCGTCCCGACACCTGCTACAATTCGCGCCCGCCGCCGCACCGCACATCGCGGGACGGCCTCCAACGTTCGAGTTGAAGCCGGGTCATGCTGCACAACTACGTTCCCATCCTGATCTTCCTGGGTGTGGCCGCCGCGCTCGGCATGGTGCTGATCGGCGCGGGCTTCTTTCTCGGCCCACGGCGCCCGGACTCCGAGAAGCTCTCCGCCTACGAGTGCGGCTTCGAGGCGTTCTCGGATTCGCGCATGAAGTTCGACGTGCGCTACTACCTGGTCGCGATCCTGTTCATCGTCTTCGATCTGGAGATCGCCTTCCTGTTTCCGTGGGCCGTCGCGCTCGGCACGATCGGTACGGTCGGGCTGGCTGCGATGGGCATCTTCCTCGCGATCCTGGTCGTCGGCTTCATCTACGAGTGGAAGAAGGGAGCGCTGGAATGGGACTGACAGCGCCCACCGCCGAGACGCCCGACCAAGCTGTCACGCAGCGCGGCTTCATGACGACGACGCTCGATGCTGTCGTCAACTGGGCGCGCACTGGATCGATGTGGCCGATGACCTTCGGCCTCGCGTGTTGCGCAGTCGAGATGATGCACGCGGGCGCCGCGCGCTACGACCTCGACCGCTTCGGCGTCGTGTTCCGGCCGAGCCCGCGTCAGTCGGACGTGATGATCGTGGCCGGCACGCTCGTGAACAAGATGGCACCGGCCCTGCGCAAGGTGTACGACCAGATGCCCGAGCCGCGTTGGGTCATCTCGATGGGGTCGTGCGCCAACGGCGGCGGCTACTATCACTACTCTTACGCGGTCGTGCGTGGCTGCGATCGCATCGTGCCGGTGGACGTGTACGTCCCCGGCTGTCCGCCGACGGCCGAAGCGCTCCTGTACGGGATCCTGCAGTTGCAGAACAAGATCCGTCGCACGAGCACGATTGCCCGCTGAGGCCGCGCACATGAGCTCACGCACCGAGACATTGGCCTCGCGAGTGGCAGCGCGCTTCGCGGAGCAGCTGCGCGCGCTTCCCGTCGTGGCCGGCGATGTGGCGTTCGAAGTTGCTGCCGCCGACCTGCGCAGCGTCTGTCGCGTGCTGCGCGACGATCCGCAGTTCGGCTTCGAGCAGCTGATCGATCTCTCCGGTGTCGACTATCTCGACTACGGCCGCGACGAGTGGCGCACGCTGGCCTCGACCACTACTGGCTTCAGCCGCGGCGTGAACCGCATTCGCGAAACGATCGGCGAGTCGCGGCCGGGACGCTTCGCGGTCAGCTATCAGTTGCTGTCGGTGGCGAACAACTGGCGGCTGCGGCTGCGCAGCTTCACGAGCGAAGGCGAGCCGCCGGTGATCGATTCGGTCGTGGACATCTGGGCCGCTGCGAACTGGTACGAGCGCGAGGCGTTCGACATGTACGGCATCCTGTTCAAGGATCATCCGGACCTGCGCCGCCTGCTGACCGACTACGGTTTCATCGGCCATCCGTTCCGCAAGGACTTCCCGCTGATCGGCAACGTCGAGGTGAAGTACGACCCGGCGAAAGGCCGCGTGGTCTATCAGCCGGTGAGCATCGAGCCGCGCACACTGGTGCCGCGCGTGATCCGCGAGGACAACCGCTACGACGCGGCGCTGAAAGACGCGCCGCCGGGTTCATGAGCAGGGCCTGACATGGAGATCCGCAACTTCACTTTGAACTTCGGCCCGCAGCATCCGGCTGCGCATGGCGTCTTACGCCTGGTGCTGGAGCTGGAAGGCGAGGTCATCCAGAAGGCCGATCCGCACGTCGGGCTGTTGCATCGAGGGACCGAGAAGCTCGCCGAGTCGAAGCCGTTCAATCAGTCGATCGGCTACATGGACCGTCTCGACTACGTTTCGATGATGTGCAACGAGCACGCGTACGTGCTCGCGATCGAGAAACTGCTCGGCATCAAGCCGCCGCTGCGCGCGCAGTACATCCGCACGATGTTCGACGAAGTCACGCGCATCCTGAACCACTTGATGTGGCTCGGCGCGCACGGCCTCGACATCGGCGCGATGACAGTGTTCCTGTATTGCTTCCGCGAGCGCGAAGACCTGATGGATTGCTACGAGGCGGTCTCCGGCACGCGCATGCACGCGACCTACTATCGCCCGGGCGGCGTGTATCGCGATCTGCCCGACTCGATGCCGAAGTATCAGCCGTCGAAGTGGCGCACGCAGAAGGATGTCGACAAGCTCAACGAGCGCCGCCGCGGCAGCCTGCTGGAGTTTCTGTGGGACTTCACCGAGCGCTTCCCGGCAGCGGTCGACGAGTACGAGACGCTGCTGACCGACAATCGCATCTGGAAACAGCGCACCGTGAACATCGGCGTGGTGACGCCGGAACGCGCGCTGAACCTCGGCTTCACCGGACCGATGCTGCGCGGCTCCGGCATCGCCTGGGACCTGCGCAAGAAACAGCCGTACGAAGTCTACGAGAAGATGGACTTCGACATTCCCCTCGGCGTGAACGGCGATTGCTACGACCGTTACCTGGTGCGTATCGAGGAGATGCGGCAGTCCAATCGCATCGTCCGGCAGTGCATCGAATGGCTGCGGGCGAATCCCGGTCCGGTGATGACTTTCGATCACAAGGTGGCCGCGCCGAGCCGCGAGCAGATGAAGGGCGACATGGAATCGCTCATTCATCACTTCAAGCTGTTCACGGAAGGCTATTGCGTGCCGGCCGGCGAAACGTATGCCGCGGTCGAGGCGCCGAAGGGCGAGTTCGGCATCTACCTGGTGTCGGACGGCGCGAACAAGCCGTACCGCCTCAAGTGTCGCGCACCGGGCTTCCCGCATCTCGCCTCGCTGGAGGAGATGGTCAAGGGCCACCTGCTCGCCGACGTCGTGGCCGTGATCGGCACGCAGGACATCGTCTTCGGGGAAATCGACCGGTGAGCGAGAGCAAGAATCCAGTTGCGGGTGCGCGCTCCGCGGCGCTGACCGAGCACGTGCGCCACGAGATCGATCAGTGGATCGCGAAGTTTCCGCCGGACCGCAAGCGCTCTGCGGTGCTCGCGGCGCTGCGCGCTGTGCAGCATGACGCCGGCTATCTCACGCGCGAGACCATGGATGCCGTCGCCGACTATCTCGACCTGCCGCCGGTCCAGGTCTACGAAGTCGCGACGTTCTATTCGATGTTCGAGACCAAGCCGGTCGGCCGGCACTGGATCTCGGTGTGCACCAACATCTCCTGCATGCTGTGCGGCGGCGATGAGCTGCAGAACCACATCGAGAAGCGGCTCGGCATCAAGGTCGGCGAGAGCACGGCGGACGGCCGCTTCTATCTCAAGCGAGAGGAAGAGTGCCTGGCCGCGTGCAACAACGCGCCGATGATGATGGTCGACCACGTGTACTACGAGAACCTCACGCCCGAGAAGGTCGACGAGATTCTCGACCGTCATAAATAGGCCGGCACCAGTGAAAGACTATCCGCGCAATCAGGTGATTTTCGAGCCGCTCGGCCTGGAGCGCTCCTGGGAGCTCGAGACCTATCGCAAGATCGGCGGCTACGAGGCGTGGGAGCGCATCCTGCGCGAGAAGCCCGCGCCGGAAAAAATCATCGAGGAGGTCAAGGCCTCCGCACTGCGCGGTCGCGGCGGCGCCGGCTTTCCGACCGGCATGAAGTGGAGCTTCATGCTGCCGAGCAAGGCGCCGCAAAAGTACGTCGTCTGCAATTCCGACGAGAGCGAGCCGGGCACGTGCCACGACCGCGACATCCTGCGCTACAACCCCCACGCGCTCATCGAGGGCATGGCGATCGGTGGCTACGCGATGGGTGCGACCGTCGGCTACAACTACATCCGCGGCGAGTTCCTCGACGAACCTGTTCCGCGCTTCGAAGAAGCAGTGAAGGAAGCGTACAGCGCGGGGCTGCTCGGCAAGAATATGCTCGGCTCAGGCGTCGACTTCGATCTTCACACGTTCGTCGGCGCGGGAGCGTACATCTGCGGCGAGGAAACGGGACTGCTGGAGTCGCTCGAAGGCAAGCAAGGCCGGCCGCGATTCAAGCCGCCGTTCCCGGCGAACTTCGGTCTGTACGGCAAGCCGACGACTATCAACAACACGCAGAGTTATGCCTCGGTGCCGACCATCCTGCGCAAGGGCGCCAAGTGGTTCGTCGACCTTGGGGTGGCGAATTCTGCGGGCACGATGATCTTTTCGATCTCCGGCCACGTCAACAAGCCGCAGAACATCGAGCTGCCGCTCGGCATCCCGTTCAAGGATCTGCTCGAAATCTGCGGCGGCGTGCGCAACGGTCGCAAGCTCAAGGCTGTGATCCCCGGCGGCGTCTCGGTACCAGTCGTGCCCGGCGACGTGATGATGGGAGTGAATCTCGACTACGACTCCGTGAAAAAAGCAGGCTCGGCGCTCGGCACCGGCTCGCTGATCGTCATGGACGACACCACCTGCATGGTGAAGACGCTCGAGCGCATCACGCGCTTCTACTACGCCGAATCCTGCGGTCAGTGCACGCCGTGCCGCGAAGGCACCGGCTGGATGAACCGCGTGGTCAAGCGCATCCTCGCAGGGGAAGGCAAGAAAGCCGACCTCGACATGCTGGTCGATGTAGCCAACAAGATCGAAGGCCACACGATCTGCGCGTTCGGCGACGCGTCGGCGTGGCCGGTGCAGAGCTTCATCAAGCATTTCCGGCACGAGTTCGAGTACATGATCGAGCACGGCCGCAGCATCGTGGGTCAGGAACGGCGGGCCGCGTGATGGCTGACGGCACGAATAACTCGGAGGTCAACATCGAGGTCAACGGCGTGCCGATGAAGGCGCGCAAGGGCCAGATGATCATCCAGGCGACGGATGCCGGCGACGTGTACGTGCCGCGCTTCTGTTACCACGAGAAGCTGTCGATCGCGGCCAACTGCCGCATGTGCCTGGTCGAGGTCGAGAAGGCGCCGAAGCCGATGCCGGCCTGCGCGACGCCGGTCGCCGAGGGCATGAAGGTCTTCACCAAGTCGCCGAAGGCGATCGCCGCGCAGCGCGCGACCATGGAGTTCCTGCTGATCAACCATCCGCTCGATTGCCCGATCTGCGATCAGGGCGGCGAGTGCGAGCTGCAGGATCTGGCGATGGGCTTCGGCCGCGACATCTCGCGTTACAACGAGCGCAAGCGCGTCGTGAAGGACAAGAACCTCGGCCCGCTCGTGTCGACCGACATGACCCGCTGCATCCACTGCACGCGCTGCGTGCGCTTCACGCAGGAGATCCAGGGCTTCCAGGAGCTCGGCACGATCGGCCGCGCGGAGGCGACGGAGATCGGCACCTTCATCGAGCGCAGCATCGATCACGAGCTGTCGGCGAACATCATCGACCTGTGCCCGGTCGGCGCGCTGAACAACAAGCCCTATCGCTACCGCGCCCGCGCGTGGGAGATGACGCAACATCCGCTCGTGTCGCCGCACGATTGCGTCGGCACCAATATCTACGCGCACGTCCTGCGCGGACGCGTGATGCGCATCGTGCCGCGGCCCAACGAGGCCGTGAACGAAACCTGGATCGCCGATCGCGACCGCTTCAGCTATCAGGGCATCTACAGCGAAGATCGCGCGCTCAAGCCGATGATCCGCGACAACGGCATGTGGCAGGAGAGCGATTGGGAGACCGCGCTCAATGTCGTCGCCGAGCGGCTCGGTAAGGTCGTGAAGCAGCACGGCGGGGCTCAGGTCGGCGCGCTCGCCGCACCGACGTCGACGCTCGAGGAATTCCATCTGCTGGCGCGCATCGCGCGCGGCCTCGGCAGCGCCAATCTCGACCACCGTCTGCGTCGCACCGACTTCCGCGACGACGCGAACGATCCTCTCTATCTCGCGCTCGGCTGCTCGATCGCCGAGCTGGAGCAGGTGACGAGCGCGCTGGTCGTCGGCTCGAATCTGCGCAAGGAAGTGCCGCTGCTCGCGCATCGTCTGCGCAAAGCGGCGCTGCGCGGCGCGAAGATCTCGTTCGTCAATCCGCAGCGTTATGAGTACCTGTTCCCTGTCGCCAACTACCTGCCGGCGAACGGGCTGGATATGTTCGGTCAGCTGGTCGCTGTCGCGGCGGCCGCAAGCGCTGCCAGCGGCAAGAGCGCGCCGGAGTCGATTGCAGCGCTCGTCGCGAGCGCACACCCGACGGATGCGCATCGCGCGATCGCGCAGCAGCTCGGCGACGGTCCACGCCGCATGATCTTGCTGGGCGCGCTGGCGCAACGTGATCCGGCCTTTGCGGACTTGCGGTTGGTCGCAGGCGCTCTCGCGGAACTGACCAGCGCGACGCTCGGCTACCTGCCGGACGGCGGCAACTCCGTCGCGGCGTGCCTCGCTGGCGTATTGCCGCATCGAGCGCTCGGCGGACGCGCGGCGCAGCCGCCTGGACTCAACGTGGCGGACATGTTCGCCGCGCGACTGAAGAGCTACATCCTGCTCGGCGGGATCGAGCCTGCGCTCGACATCGCATCGCCCGCGGCACTCGAAGCATTGAAGGCGGCGGAGTTCGTCATCGCGCTGTCGCCGTACGGCACAGCCAGGGAATTTGCGCACGTGATCCTGCCGATCGGCACGTTCGCAGAAACGTCCGGCACCTACGTCAACCTCGAAGGCCTCTGGCAGAGCGTGGCCGGTGCGGCGTCGCCCGTCGGCGAATCGCGGCCGGCGTGGAAGGTGCTGCGCGTGCTCGGCAACTTGCTGAACCAGCCTGGCTTCGATTACACGAGCTCGGACCAGATCACCGAAGAGGTGCGCAAGCAGCTCGAAGCGGCGCCGGCCTTTACGATCAAGCCGTCGGCGCGCACGTTGCAATCGAAGCTCGCGCTGAGCGGAGCCGCGGGTGAGGGTGGCGCAGCGCGCGACGTGCCGATCTACGGGACCGACGCGACGGTCCGTCGCTCGAGCGCTCTGCAGGCAACGAGCGAAGCGCGCGGCACTTCGAAAGGTCGCAGCGAATGAGCGGCGTGCCTCAATTCGTCGCGCAGTGGCTGCCGTTCCTGCCGGAATGGATGCAGGCCGTGGTCTACTACGGCGTGGTCGCGCTGGTGTTGTTCATCACCGTGATTCTCTCGATGGCGTTCCTCACGCTGCTCGAACGCCGTGTCATCGGCTCGATCCAGGCGCGCATCGGTCCGAACCGCGTCGGCCCGATGGGCCTCGGCCAGCCGTTCGCCGACGTGTTGAAGCTGCTGGTGAAGGAAATCGTCATTCCTTCCAGCTCGAGCAAGTTCCTGTTCCTGCTGGCACCGCTCCTCGCGCTGATTCCGGCGTTGTGCACCTGGGCAGTCATGCCGCTGTGGCCGGGCTTCACGGTCGCGAACATCAACGCTGGATTGCTGTACATCCTCGCGCTCACCTCGACCGGCGTGTACGGCATCATCCTCGCCGGCTGGGCCGCGAACTCGAAGTACGCGCTGCTCGGCGCGATGCGCGGCGCGGCGCAGATGGTGGCGTACGAAATCGCGATGGGCTTCGCGCTGGTCGGCGTCGTGATGGCGTCCGGCTCGCTGAATCTCGGCGAGATCATCGAGGCGCAGCGCGGCGGCTATTTCAGCTTCTTCGTCTGGTGGCTGCTGCCGCTGTTCGTCGTCTACTTCATCTCCGGCCTGGCCGAGACCAACCGCGCGCCGTTCGACGTGGTCGAGGGCGAGTCGGAAATCGTCGCGGGCTTCCACGTCGAGTACTCGGGCATGGCGTTCGCCGTGTTCTTCGTCGCCGAGTACGTGAACATGATCCTGATCTCGGCGCTGACCTCGGTGTTCTTCTTCGGCGGCTGGCTGTCGCCGTTCGACGGCTATCCGCTGCCGGCGTTCATCACCGCGCCCGGCATTCACTGGCTGGCGATCAAGATTTTCTTCTTCCTGTTCTGCTTCCTGTGGTTCCGCGCCACCTTCCCGCGCTACCGCTACGACCAGATCATGCGGCTCGGCTGGAAGGTATTCATTCCGGTGACGCTCGTGTGGATCACGTTCGAGGGCGTTCTCAAGTATTACGAGGTCGGCCCGTGGTCGCGCTGATATGAAGACACCCGCGAGCTTCCTCAAGACATTCTTTCTCGCCGAGCTGATCCAGGGCTTGTGGGTGACCATGCGCCAGTTCGCGTTCCGGCCGAACATCACCGTGCAGTATCCGGAGGAGAAGACGCCGCAGTCGCCGCGTTACCGCGGCCTGCATGCGCAGCGGCGCTATCCGAACGGCCAGGAGCGCTGCATTGCCTGCAAGTTGTGCGAGGCCGTGTGCCCGGCGCTGGCGATCACGATCGAATCCGACGTCGCCGCCGACGGCACGCGCCGCACCACGCGCTACGACATCGATCTGTTCAAGTGCATCTACTGCGGCTTCTGCGAAGAAGCCTGCCCGGTGGACGCGATCGTCGAGACGCGCATCCACGAGTACCACATGGAGAACCGCGGCGAGAACATCATGACCAAGGACAAGCTGCTCGCGGTCGGCGAGCGCTACGAAGCGATGATCGCGGCGGACAAGGCCGCGGACGCGCGGTACA